>C687J35504_10002373_pt1 | contig 12847 bp, 13 predicted proteins | sample RifCSPhighO2_02_FD_35504 | JGI IMG/M metagenome (IMG submission 35504) | reverse complement strand
TGCATCATATTGATAATCACCCCCACCCTACCCTCCCCCATCAAGGGGGAGGGAACTAGGTGGTGAAGTCCACAGAAAAATACTTTTGCAGAGGTCTCATTCTTTTTATAAAGATTTATTCTTGTTTACTTCCCCTGCCCGTCTGACTCCAGCCTGGCTGAAGGTGGCCATCTTAAGGAGGAGCTTGACACTGGCTTCTACCAGCGGCATGGCCAGGACGGCCCCAGTACCCTCCCCAAGACGCATATCCAGGTCTAAAATGGGCCTTAACCCCAATTTTTGAAGCATCAGGGCGTGTCCCCTCTCGGCCGACAGGTGTGAGGCCATAAGATAACCCCTTACCTTGGGCTCCAAGGCACAGGCTAGGAGGGCGCCCGCCGTGGAGATAAAGCCATCCAATAGGACAGGTAGGCGGTGGCGGGACGCCCCCAGACAAAGGCCCGCAATGGCCCCAATCTCGTATCCACCCGTCTTTGCCAGGACGTCCAGGGGGTCCTGCGGGTCCGGACGGTTGACCTCTATGGCCCTCTTAACCACTTCTACCTTCCTTGCCAGGCCATCACTCTCTATCCTGGTACCCCTACCCACAGCCTCTTCTACCCCTACCCCGGTAAGAGACACGAGTATGGCGGTACTGGGGGTCGTATTGGCTATACCCATGTCACCCGTGGCTACCAGTTCCACTCCACCCCTTTCCAGTTCCTCCTCTAAGGTCTCTATGCCCACCTCCAGGGACCTAATGGCCTCTTTTCGGGTCATGGCAGGACCACGGGCAATATTCCCCGTACCGTGGCCTATCTTTTTTATCTTAAGCCCGGCAGTAACACCATGGCCGATGGCGGATTCAACGGGCCTTGCCACACCGCAATCTACCACTACTACCCTTGCCCCGGCATGGTGGGCCAGGACGTTTATGGCGGCGCCTCCACTAAGAAAGTTCTTTACCATCTGGCAGGTCACCTCCTGGGGGAAACTGCTCACCCCCTCTTCTGCCACCCCGTGGTCTCCTGCCATTACAAACACCACCTTATGTCTTATTTCCCTCTCTGGTATCCCCCTTACGGAGGCGTAAAAGGTGGCCAACTCTTCCAGCCTACCCAGGCTTCCCTGTGGTATTGCAAACTCCTTGAACCTCTGCCCAGCCTCCCTCCCCGAGTCCGTATTAATTGATTGTATGTTCTGGAGGGTGTGATCAAGGAGGTTCGTTCTTGTACTGTTAGTAAACATAGGACAATCTGCCCAGGGTCTGGAACTAGGGGTAGGGAAAAATCATTGTAAATTGGAAATTGGAAATTTTAAAATTTGCAATTTACAACTTACAATTTCCAATTCTTTTCCCTCCCTACCCCCTAGTCTATGTACTCCATCTTTAACTAGAGAGTTCCTGGGTCCTGGGGAGGGCATTAAGGGAATTTAGACCAAAGTACTCCAGGAATCTCTTGGTGGTTCCGTAAAGGAGGGGTCGCCCCAGGCTCTCGTCTTTACCCACAATCTTTACCAACCCTTTTTCTATAAGACTCCTGAGCATCTGGCTGGATTCTACGCCGCGAATGGCTTCAATGGTGGCGCGGAGGACAGGTTGCTTATAGGCTATAATAGCCAGCGTCTCCAATGCGGCCGGGGAGAGCTTGCTCTCGGTATTCTTCTTTTCCAGGAGGCATATCCACTGGTGGTATTCTGGCTTGGATAGGAGTTGGTAACCTCCCGCAATCTCTTCCACCTGAAAGGCCCGCTGGGTGGATTCATACTCCTGGCGGAGCAGATCAACCGCCTGTGAGACGCATCCCTTTTCAGCCCCCAAAATCTCCACCAGCCTCTTCAGTGGCAATGGCTGGTCAGTGGCAAAGAGTAGGGCCTCTACCAAGACCTTTATCTCATCTGGACCCTTTCCAGGGACCGGAGGCTCGTCCTGTACCATTGAGGTACGGGGCTTACCGTTGCCACCCTCCTCTAGACGCCAGCCCGCCTGAGCTGGATTACTACCCTGTCCTTCCATCTCCTGCTGGGATAACGAAACAACTTCTTCACTGGGATCACTATGGGTGGTCATAACTACTCATCCTCCTTCTTTAGCCGCAGCCACCCCGGATTTGAGTCTTATCTTAAAACTTGTTATCTCCCTGAAACCGTCCACTACGGTGCCCTTGAAGGGCATAATCCCTCCGTTCTTAAAATCTATGATATGGAAGGAATCCTCAGCGATTAACCGTCCCCTACTATCATGGGTACTGAATACGAACTTTACTATACTATAACTTGTACCTGTGTTATTTATCATCTCCCCGTCAAACTGGGTAACAAAGGTATAGCTTCCCTGGTGTACGGTAACGCCTCTGTGGGCAAAGCCACCTTCAATACCTACCCACTTCTCCTTTTTCCTCTTTTCTTCTGGAGGCGCCCCTGGGACGGCACCCTCTGGCTTTTTCTTTCCTTCCTGCGCCGGTTGTGCTGTAACCGGTGGTTCTACTGGGGCCTTTACAGCCCCCTTTTCTATTTCTTCTACAGCTTGACTGATGTCTGCCTCCGTGGTATCTTTGAACCCTACAGCATCTTTTCCTGCCTCTACGGCGGGGGGCTCAGGAGGAGATTTTTCAGGCCCTTCTGCCAGGGATACCCCCTGGAAGAAAAGGAGGCAGAGGAGTAAAGACAAGGCTCTCAAGGTTACACCTCCAAATCAGGTTTTGGTTTTCGGCCCTCAGGCATCGGTCTTCGGCTTCCAGATTACCGTCAGCCGATAACTGAATCTTAAGACGCAACCATAGCATATAATCCCCTACCTGTCAAAGAAATCTAGGGATTAGGGGACAGGGGCTAGGGACCAGGGATAAAGATTGCCGGTCCCTGACCCCTAACCCCTAACCCCTGGCCCCTGGCCCCTGGTCTTTGCTGCCTTAGCAGGATGACACTTTACCCTGGGGGCATCGCCCCAGAGGAGTTCCAGGTCGTAAAAATGGCGGGCCTCTTTGTTGAAGAGGTGAATAATGACGTCGCCATAGTCAAGGAGTATCCATCTAGCCTCGTGGTAGCCCTCTATTGCCAGCCTGGATAGACCTCGCTCCCTTGCCTCCTTCCCTATCTCATCAACGATGGCCTGGAGTTGCCGGGGATTTATACCACTACAGATGACAAAGAACTCCGTAAAGAAAGTAAGCCTGCGAAGGTCAAGGATAACGATGTCCTCGGCCTTTTTATTATAGGCTATCTGGGCGAATAGCTGGGCGATTTCTTTAGACTCTAACGTACCTCTGACCTCGGAACTCAGAATACAAAATATAGAATACAGAATTCAGAATACAGGATATCCTGAATTCTGACTACTGACTACTGAATTCTCCTATTGCAGATGCAAGATGGCAGATATCTTTGGTGAATAACTTACCACCACCCCAGCAAAGACTACAGAGACTATAGCCATAAGCTTGACAAGGATGTTCAGGGAGGGGCCAGCGGTATCCTTAAACGGGTCACCCACTGTATCACCCACCACAGCTGCCTTATGGGCGGGAGAGCCCTTCCCACCGTGTGCCCCCCTCTCTATATACTTCTTTGCATTGTCCCAGGCACCCCCGGAGTTGGCCATGAATATGGCCAGTAGAAAACCCGTAGACAAGGACCCTACCAGAAGTCCCATCACGGCAGGGACTCCCAGGAGTAGGCCCACCGCCACAGGCATAAGTATGGCTAGCATGGCTGGGAGCATCATCGCCCTCTGGGCACCACTAGTGCTGATGGCCACGCAGGCGGCATAGTCCGGCTTGGCCTTACCTGCCATAATGCCTTTTATCTCGCGGAACTGCCTCCTGACCTCTTCCACCATCCTCTGGGCCGCCCTTCCCACAGCACGGATGGCCAGGGCACTAAAGACAAAGGATACCATGGCCCCTAACATGACACCCACCAAAACCTTGGGGTTCATCAGGGTTACGTTATAGTATTCCATAAAGTCCATAAAACTGGCCGTATGTACGTCAACGGTGCGTCCATTGATGGTCAACTTGTCCACGCCGCTCCTTTCCAGGGCCACGTGAATCTCCCCTACGTAGGCAGCCAGCAAGGCCATAGCGGTCAGGGCCGCCGAGCCGATGGCAAAACCCTTCCCGGTGGCCGCAGTGGTATTGCCCAGGGCGTCCAGCATCTCCGTCCTCTCCCTTACTTCTGGTGGGAGACCACTCATCTGGGCATTACCCCCCGCATTATCGGCCACAGGGCCGTAGGCATCGGTGGCCAGGGTTATCCCCAGGGTGGAGAGCATCCCCACGGCGGCAATGGCAATGCCATAGAGTCCTAACGTGAGGTTAGCAAATCCCTCTGCAAAGGTAAAGGCCAGCATAATCCCCAGGGTAATGGTGACACCCGCCATAGCAGTGGAGAGCATCCCGGTAGATATGCCAGAGAGGATTACTGTAGCGGGGCCCGTTAGTGCGGAGTCAGCTATCTCCCTTGTGGGGGAATAGGCGTCCGAGGTGTAATATTCCGTGATTCTGCCAATGATTACCCCTGCAATAAGCCCCGAGGCGACAGAGCCCCAGAGGCCAAGGTGTTCGGGTACGAGGACGTATATAAGCACGGCTGAGACGATTAGTATGAGGAAAGAACTCAGATTGACCCCTCTACCAAAGGCCTGTAAGAGGGCCTTTTGTGAGACGTGCTCGGGGGTCTTCACCACAAAGAAGCCTATTATGGATAGTATGACGCCCAGACCTGCCAGTGACATGGGCAGGACCACGGCCTTAATCCCAAGACCAGCAGTCACCCCCAGGGCGTTGGCGGCCAGGATAGAACCATAATAGGACTCATAGAGGTCCGCACCCATGCCTGCTACGTCCCCAACGTTATCGCCCACATTATCTGCAATGACGGCAGGGTTTCTGGGGTCATCTTCGGGGATGTTGGCCTCCACCTTGCCTACCAGGTCTGCACCGACGTCGGCGGCCTTGGTGTAGATGCCACCCCCTACCCTGGCAAAGAGGGCCTGGAAGCTGGCGCCCATACCGAAGCAGAGCATGCTCAGGACGATATGGTCAAGAGAGAGGTTAGTATAGTGGCGCAGGAAGAAGAACCATAGAGAAAGGTCTAAGAGGGCCAGACCCACTACCACCAACCCCATAACGGCCCCACTATGGAGGGCCACCTGGAGGCCACGGTTAAGCGAGTGCCTCGCTGCCTCTGCAGTACGGGAACTGGCCTGGGTGGCAATCCGCATACCAAGAAAACCCGCCAACCCAGACAGGGTTCCAGCGGACAGGAAACCGAAGGGGACCAGCCTGGATTGTATGTCAAGCACGAAGGCTAATATGGATAACACAACGGCCATTAACAGGAAAATGCCTGCCACTACCTTATACTGTTGCCTCAAGTAGGCATAGGCCCCTTCCCTTACATGGCCTGCTATCTCCACCATGCGCTTGTTCCCCGGGGGAGAGGCCATAACCCCTCGGTAATATTTGAAAGCGAATACCAATCCCATGAGGGCACCGAAGGGGGCAAGATACCACAGCTTTGGCAATTCCTCCGGAGAGGTCCCGGTCCCGTGGGCAACCCCGGCAAAGGCACTCCCTAATCCGCCTAAGGCGGATAGCCCCACCAGGGCTAGTAGCATCATGGCAGACAACTTAAACTTTTGCATCCGTGCAAGTCCTTTCATAGCCCGTGTTTTGATTCTGTCTTGACATTATAACCCGCTTTAAAAAACTCCTGATACGAGGAAAATTGTGTTGAAATTCTTAGCCCAGTCTGGTTAACTATTGGGCCAGTGCTTTCCACAAAAGAAAGATAACATTTAGCAAAATCATACAAGCAAGTCAATAGCATATAGGGAGGGGTGGGTAGGATGAAGCTCTTTAGATTAGTAATACCAAAATTTCCCTACTTCAACGTCTACAGCAGGATAAAAATGCCTCCCAGGGGTGCTGTGGGCGTGGCGACCACAGTTACCTCCGTGGAGGGATTCAAGGTAGAAATAATAGACGAGAATAACTTTACCGGCCCACTGGACCATGGGCTTATTCAGAAGGAGCGTCCAGCAGACGTGGTGGGCCTTTATGGGGGACTTACTTCTACTATACCCAGGCTCTATGAGGTGGCCTCTGTTTATCAAGACCTGGGGGTTCCTACGATAGCGGGGGGGAACCATATTAATGCCTGTGTGGAGGAGGCCCTATCCTCTGGTGTAGACGTGGTAGTCATGGGAGAGGGAGAACATATCCTCCCTGANGTAGTAAGGGCTATTTCTTCTGGAAAGGAACTCTCAACCGTNTCAGGGATATCCTTTGAGAAGGGAAGCAAGATTGTGTATACACAAAGGAGGGCACCCATCCAGATCTCCGACCTTGACCGCCTCCCCTACCCCGACTTTAGCCTGATAAGGGACCAGAAGACCCGCATAACGCTCATCCCTCTAGGGAGGACCAGGGGGTGCAACTTTGTCTGTGAGTTCTGCGCCGTCAGCCAGCACCTCGGCCACACCAGGAGTAGCTCCCCGGGTTACGTCATGGAGGAGATAGTAAGGTCCGCAGAGAATGGCTACAAGAATTTCTTCGTCACGGACGATAACTTCGCCCAGGAGAGGGATAGCACGGCCGAACTCTGCAAGATGATTACAGAATATAAACGAAAGACGGGAGAGAGACTGCGTTTCGCCGTACAGGTCAGGGCGGACGTGGCCAGGGACGAGGAACTCCTGGAGCTTATGAGGGAGGCGGGCGTAGAGCTACTTTGCATAGGCTACGAGTCTCCCATTGAAGAAGACCTGAAGAACATGAAGAAGGGGCTCAATCTAAAGAAACTGGATGAATATACNCAGACCCTCAAGAGACACGGTTTTTACATCCACGGCATGTTCATACTGGGTTATCCTACCTTTAAGGATTCCAGGTGTAAGCTAAACATGTCTATATCGGAAAGGGTAGAGAGGTTCTGGCAGTTCATTAAGAGAAACGATATTGACACCGTCCAGATAGTAAAACCCGTTCCACTACCAGGGACGGGGCTGGAAAAGAAATTAAAGGAGGAGAACAGGCTTTATCCCATAAGCCTTGTGAATTACAACAAGTATGACGGGAACTGGTTGTGTTTTGAACCTGATTCAGACATAGACCCCAGGGATTTTATGTCCCAGACGGAGGGGATTGTGAAGAGATTTTACAACTTGTGGATGTTCCCTAGACTCCTCTACCAGGTACCCCTTTATCCTTTGGAAGTGGGAATACGGTTTCTGGGCAAATTCTTTGGGGGGTTATTAAGAGGCAGCAGGATGCCCCTGGGCACCCGCCTTAAAAAGAGTCTTGCACATGCCAGGCGCCAGAGTTGGAGGAAATTCAGGAACCTGCGGCTAAGATTGGGGGGTAGGATTATACTGGAGAAGTGGAGACAAGACTTTGCAAGGGAAGACTTCTTCGGCACTCTGGAGAAGGCAAGGGTGGAACTAAAGAAGATTGCCGCGTCCCGGGAGGTTACCGAAGTGGTAAAGTGTGCAGACTAAAGGGTAAAAATTTCTTTGCCCTTAGCCCCTCCAGAGTGAATTGAAGAAACAAGCGGTTAACTACTTCGCACCACGACTACGGTACCAGTAGATTCCGCCTACTACAAGCAACAACCCTACGACTATAATAATAACCTTCCCGCTCAAGAAACCCTTCTTGGCAGGCGCTGCCTCAGTAAGAAACCACGCAAGGCTATCTGGACTTAGAAAATCCATTGTATACCCTCCTTTCTTCTCCCAGAAAATTCAACAAATTGGGTAATTATTATCCGGTCTTCTTCCCACGGTACCAATAACCTACTCCCACTCCAATAATAAAAACAATGGGGATTACATAAACATGAGGTATCAACGGCGGCATCTTTTTCCCTTCGGCCGCAGCTAGTACCCAATAGATTACATCAGCAAACTCCATCTTCCTCGCTTACCCTCCTTTCATCCCTTCGTGCCCCCAGTATACTCTCAGGTTACTTATTTACACAATTAATGGAGAAAGTCAAGAGATTTCTCCCTTACCTCTGCCTTATTTCCGCAAGTCTCTTCTTTACAGAGGAGGACCTCTCCCCCTTTAACTCTATGTACCTCTCAAAGCATTCAATGGCCCCCAGTTCATCTTTTAGATGCAAGTCATAGAGTAATCCCAAATTATAATAGGCATTGGCATGTTTAGGGTCAAGTTTTACGGCCTCCAGATAGGTCTTCTCGGCCTCTTTGAACTTCTTCTTCTCGGTGTAGAGCCATCCAAGATTGTTATACAGTGAACAAAGATGCTCTTGCGTCCCCTTTTCCTTTAATTGGGCCACTGCATTTTCTAAAAAGGAAATGGCCTTGTCATATTCTTTAGCCTCTATGCAGCATTTGCCCAGCCTCATGTACACCGTGGGGTCACTGGCCCCCAATTCCAGGACCGAGGAATAGACCTCTCTGGCGGCAGGGTAATTACCCCTGGAGTAGAATTGATCCCCCAGTTCTAATAACTTCTCTACGCCTTTTTCGTGGGCTTCTTCTTTTTGCTTCTCCTTCTCCTTAGCCCTGAGTTTGCCAACCTCTGCAGGGAGTGGTTTACCCTGTTTTTCCAGCCGCTCCCCCAGCTCCATTAACACCCTCTCCAGGTTTTCTGCCCGTTTTTTCTCTTCTGCAAGGGACTGTAGTACCTCTTTATACTTCTCAGAGCTTTCCTCCCGCTTCTTCCTCTCTACCTTGAGCTCTTCCTTGGCCCTGTCCGCCTTATCCTTCTTGCACCCGAACGGGAGGGCAAAGAGGCAAAAAAGGACTAATCCGCCTTGTAGGAGTCTTCTATTCATATCTATTCTATGANCCGTTTTCAATATCCCATCTAGCCAAAGGTACAGAGAACNATTCCTCACTTAAAAGGTCGGAGCTACTGTACGCAACAGCACGTGATAGTCTTTGTAACCCCCGTGATAGTTCTAACCCTGGAGAGGACCAGATTGCCAAGGCTTTTTAGGTCTGCCGTCTCAACCACCACAACGATGTCATGCGGGCCAGAGACTGCCTCGGCAGTCTTTACCGGCAATAGAATTTAACTTGTCCAGTATTTCCTGGGTCTTTACCCCTGTGGTTATGTCAACCAGGATGTAGGCCTTGACAGCCATCTGGCATTGCCTCCCTCTATGCCCCCCGTCTCTCCGTATACACGGGGCCAAGCCTGGACAGGTACCCTATCCTCTTGAGCATATTGGGATGGGTACCAAATATCTCTAAAAGCCTATCGCCAAGACCCACCTTTACCCTTCCGGTCCTTAAGGCCTCAAGCTCCTTGGCATCAATGCTGCCACTCATGTCAGCATCAAGCTGTCTCAGGTCTTTTATCTCACTCCTGGCCCTGGAGGGGTCGTTAGCAAAGAAGGCCTTGTAGCCCTCACATTCATGTAGTGCCTCCTTAGGCATTTTGGCACTGCCGTATACGAGTTTGTACAGGGCAGTGGCCATATCGTGGGGCGTATTTCCTAATTTCACACTACCTAAATCCGCATAGTATTCCCTTATCCTGGAACCGTAGAGCACCAGGAGATTCGTGACAAAGTAAAGGACAAAGGCAACAATGCCAATTATGACGGCCTGGTTACCCCCCCTATCCCTGCCCCTGGGCATGAACATGAAGTGCCAGGCTATGTACCATAGGACCATAGGCACCAACGAAAGCATGGTTATTACAGCCACGTCCCTGTGCTTAAGGTGAGATATCTCATGCCCCAGGACTGCCCTAAGCTCTTTGGGAGAGAGGAGTCTGATGATAGACTCCGTCACGCAAACCCTTCCGTCTCCTCCCCACCTACCAAAGGCAAAGGCATTGGGTATAGGTATACTGGCAATCCCCACCCTGGGTTTGTGTATCCCGGCGGCATCGGCTAGTTCCTCTACCGTCCTGTGCAGTTCAGGGCATTCGGACTCAGAGACATACCGTACCCCCATAGACATCTCTACCATCTTCGGGCCGAGGAGGTACTGTACCAGAGCATTATTACGGCAATAGCCCCATAAGCTACGAAGTTTTCCAGCCCTATGGCATAGGCCGCCCCGATTACGATGCCATAGACCATTCCAAACATCAAAGTCATAAGAAGATACAGCCTAAATGTCAGCCACATTTTTTTCTCACCCCATTTGTTGTAATGACANAGACTCCCCTTTTCGTTTTTCTTCACTATAGCAACCATAAAGTTATATGTCAACTCCTAACCACTGAAGTCCACCTCAATGCAGTTGACAGTACGGATATCAGAATGTATACTTCCCACAGCAGGTAGGGGCGGGGTAACCCCGCCCCTACAGGGCAACCCCATGAGATTGGTAAAAATACTCCAGCAGGGCGATTAGCTCAGTTGGCTAGAGCGCTTGCCTTACAAGCAAGAGGTCAGTGGTTCAANTCCACTATCGCCCACCANATACCACAAAGACCTAATGGCAGTCCCCTTCCTCATAATTCCACATCCTCTGGAAGTAATCCTGGAACTTCTGGGCCACAGAGGCATCATCTATGAAGATTGCGTTCTCCCATGAGTTGGACTCGGCATTGTCCGACCAGTTATAAGACCCGGTCTGGACTACTCGGCCATCGTATATGGCAAGCTTGTTGTGCATTATCCCAAACCCCTTTATCCCACTGCGTACCTTCAGATTGAACCCATTGTCAACTAGAAAGCGGTACTCTGAGTGGCCATTGGTATCCCTCTTAATCTGCTTCTCGTCCANNATAATCCTAATCCTTACTCCCCTCTTCTTTGCATCTAANAGGGCCNGGGCAATAGGACCTGCCGTGAAGACATAGATTGCAATATCTATAGATTTTCTGGATAAGTTTATACGCNTGATAATCTCGTCCCGTATGCTCTCCTGGGTAAGCGGTTCAGGTGAGAAGAATACCTGAGTCCCTGAACCCCCACCCCCAAGACCACTAGGGGCCATGCATAACACTATCAGCACAACCCCTAATCTGTAAAGCACACTATTCATGTAGTAAAATATACCACCCCACTATATTTTGTCAATAAACAGCTTTTTGCTTTCTACAATTCTCATAATAAGTAAATTTCTCTTTATATGTATAATTTATCCACCAGGACTCCCCATAATCCGAGGCTAAATATTGGGGCCTGCACCGTAAAGCACCCCCAAACTCCCCCAAGGCCCGTCAGTCATTTCTACCCATACCCATAAATATAGTGTTACATGCGAAGTAGTTGTGGAATGAAGAGATAAAATAGATTCGCACAGACTGGAATCAGACATCCCCCCAATACTAATAAATCACTTGAAAACATACTGCAAAACTGGTAAAAGACACCGTAGTAGTAGGGGCACGTTGTCCGCCTCAGGCGGATGCCCCTTACAGGTTAAATGGTTTAAAGTCTAAAGGTGGGGCCGTAGCTCAATTGGTTAGAGTACCAGACTGTCGATCTGGGGGTTGCGGGTTCAAGTCCCGTCGGCCTCGCCAGTATTAATTCACTACTTTTATTCTCTTGCATTTTTCTGAGACTCTGCTATACTCTGGCTTCATAATGAGGGCGATTCTTTGCCAGTAAGAGAACGGGTTTACAAAACACTCAGTAGGATATTCCTCCCTGGTATATTACTTTTCTCCCTATTCTGCGGTTGTGCCGGCCTGGATAAACAAAAGAGTGCCGGGCATCGCTTCAAACTCATCAAACCCATTACCAGTGAAGAACTGCGGTTTGAGGACGAGTCTATCCTGGTAAGATTCACACCGGAGCATAAAAGACTCTACTTTACCCTCTGGAACAAGACCCAGACCCCTATGAAGATTCTATGGGATGAGGTCATCTTTATAAACCCCGAGGGGCAGAGTAACTGGGTACTCAACTCACGGGAGACTTATAGGGACGCAGGAAAGATAGCTACTGGGGCCCATCCACTGTTAGACCAATCAATAATCCCCCCAGGCACCTCCCACGGCGATTACGCACGCCCCTATCCGACGGGGCCACAAGAGACCTACATCTACCCTGAAAAATATGCCCAGGGATGCCGTTTCAGTCTGGTCCTCCCACTGGAGATAAACGAGCGGACAAAGGTCTACACCTTCGGCTTTGAGATAGTAGAATAGACGCCCGGAATCCCTGCTAGCGGCACCACGCACACCTTTTCACCCCCTTGCAAAGAGTCAAGCCCCATTTAAGCAACTGCACCTTGACATGTGAAGCCCTGGAGGATATAAAGATATAGTTTAAGGGTTCTATTGTTTTGACAGTGGCAGTCTTTGTCCACACGCGGCAGATTTGCACCCGTAGCTCAACAGGACAGAGTAGTGGACTTCGAATCCAACGGTTGCAGGTTCGAGTCCTGCCGGGTGCGCATAACTAGAGGCCAGGGGTTAGAGACCAGGGGACAGGGGATAGAGGCCGAGGACTAGAATTAAGAATTCAGAAGTCAGAATTCAGTAGTAGGTGATGGACTAGACTATAGACCATAGACTATGGACCAAAAAAAGTCTATAGTCTAAAGTCCTCAGTAGTTAGTATTCTGAATTCTGACTACTGACTACTGTATTCTTTATTCTTTCTCTACCCCTAGTCCCTAATTAATAATGAGCGCCCTTAGCTCAGCCGGTAGAGCAACTGACTCTTAATCAGTGGGTCGGAGGTTCGATCCCTCCAGGGCGTACCATCTTTTACTATAAGGAGTTAGCCTTAATTTGTTNCTTTGTAAAAGGCTCACNCCNATTAAGTAGTCAGCGAGGATGGCGGAACTGGCAGACGCGCTAGACTTAGGATCTAGTGGGTTACACCATGGGGGTTCGACTCCCCCTCCTCGCACCATAGAGATATGGCGTTTAAGATTTATACACGCCTCCTTTAAGGAGAGAGACTTGAGGCAAAAAACAGA
>C687J35504_10002367_pt1 | contig 12860 bp, 13 predicted proteins | sample RifCSPhighO2_02_FD_35504 | JGI IMG/M metagenome (IMG submission 35504) | reverse complement strand
GTGGGGTCGGCCCAGCGTTCAAGCTCTTTCTCTAAGTTGGCAATGCACTGGGCGTACTCGGCCTTCTGATAATGCTTCCATTCGGGCCTGGTTTCCTTAATAACCCACACAATTAAGAATCCAAGCAAGACTAAGGACAACGCCAAAAAAGCTATTTTCCATCTCATAGCATAAACCTTCAGATGTTAAACCATGGAGTTTCAACTATGTACCGTATGTGAAAGACCTGTCTCAGCAATATCTTCACTGGCACTAGCATCATAGTCATAAGTAGTATCATGGTGATGTGGTACCTTATGAGGCCAAGTCGCCAGAAAAAGTTCTGAAAGGTCACCGCTGGGATGCCAAGCCCAAGGATGTAGTAGCACGCCAGGAAGGCGATCCCTGCCGCCAGCGGGAAGTTAGTCAAGGCTACCTCCACCTCCTTGGGGCTGTCCAAGGATTCCCACGGCAAGTAGAAGTTCCAGCCGGGACCCCTGAAGTACTGACCCACTACCACCAGGACAAACCACATCGTAAAGCCAAAGATGAAACAAAAGGCGGCAAACTTCCTTTTCCCTATTGCATACCTGCCAACACCCTTTATAGGGTCCGGGTCAAGGTAGGGTACAAGGGCAAGCCCCACCAGGATAACGGTGGGCAAGACTACGCCGGCCATCCAGGGGTCAAAATACACCAAAAGCTCCTGGAGTCCCACAAAATACCAGGGCGCCTTGGCCTCCCTGGGTGTGAGGCCAGGGTTGGCCAGTTCCTCAAGCGGGGCGTCCTGAACCAGGGCCCAGACCACCAGCACGATGGTGAAAATGAGCAACGCAATCAACTCTTTCACCACCAGGTTGGGCCAGGTATCTACCTTTTCTTCCCTAGGATAGATGTCCCTCTGCCGGAGCAGGGCCTCTTCCCGTATAACCGTAAGGAGTCTCAATCTTTCCTTTAATTCTGTCTTGTCGTTCATAAGTAATCCCTCAAACTTTAAAGGGGTCTGGAGATTCCTCCGGCCTTCCTCACCCTCCAGAAGTGCAGGGCCATTAGCCCTACTAATGCCCCTGGCAGGCCGATACAATGGGCAAAATAGAATCTAATAAGGGTCGGTTGGTCTATACTCGTACCCCCAAGCAGGATGAAGCGCATGTCCTCTTCAGGGCCGAGGACGCTGAACGGGCCCTTAGTGCCTACTATGGGGGTATTTTCCGCCATAGTCGTCCCGACGGTAACTGCCCAGTAAGATAGCTGGTCCCATGGCAGGAGATACCCGGTAAAACTGAGCAGAAAGGTCATCAGCAAAAGGCCAACGCCGATTACCCAGTTGAACTCTCTGGGTGACTTGTAAGAGGCAGTCAGAAACACCCTTAGCATGTGCAAGGATACGGAGATAACCATAGCATGTGCAGCAAACCTGTGCAGATTTCTAAGGAACATCCCGAAAGGAATCACGTTCTCAAGGTCCAGCATATTGGCATAGGCCTTGTCTACATCCGGGGTGTAATAAATCATTAATAACCCCCCGGTTAGGGCCGTCATTACAAAAAAGAGGACACTAAGCCCACCCAGACAAAACGTATAAGTTATTTTAATNCCANTCTTGCTTACCCTGGCAGGGTGTAGATGCAGGATGAAATTTACTACTACACGGAAGACCCTGTGGACAGGGCTGTCAGTCACCCCTGTCCTGAAGAGAGACCTCCACATCTGGACAAATATGTTCATCTCTTTCTCCTGAGCGACATTAGACCTTCAGTTTATAGTCCAGACCGACATCCTTTCCCTTATCTACCTCCAGGCGGCCGTCCGAGGCGAGGCTTAGGTATAGCCGGTCTAGGGGTCTTGGTGCCGGGCCTGCGAAGTTAACCCCGTCCTTGTGGAAGCGACTGCCGTGGCAGGGGCATTTAAACACCTGCTGGTCTTCGTACCAGATGGGCTGACACCCCAGGTGGGTACACTTGGCCAGGATGGCGTAAAAGCCCTCCTGTTCCCTCACAATCCACACTCCACGCCCAGTCACAAGGTTCACGGAACCTATCTTATAGGACTCTGGACTGCCCACCTTGAATATCTTTGAGGCCTCGTACAGGGCCCTCGGGTAAAGGAAGCGAAGCACCCCTCCCCCAATCACACCCAATATGGCCACTACTATGCCACAGCTAGCCCAGAATAATGCACCCCCTAGCACCCTGCGACGGGACACTGTGGTTTCAGAAATGTCATCTACCAGCGGTTTCAGCATCTTTTTCTCCCTATAACATCTAACATCTCCTCAAACCTTATCATGCTTATGGCATCCACCGGACAGCGGAGGCTGCACAGCCCGCAGTGAATACACTTTTCTTCGTCATGGACCAGCCCTGCCCAGGGCCCGTAACCATCCACCTTTGAATCCACTGTTGAATCCAGGTCAGCTTTCTGTAAGTAGGCCATAGATATACATTTAGGCGGGCAGACATCCACGCAACCGCCGCAGAGGATGCAATTGGCATTAGGCAATATCACAGGGCTTACATTACAATTCAGACACCTTTCTGCCTGCCCTTCAGCAGAAGACTCCGAATACGTACACTCCTGTGCCTCCCACCCTTTGACCCTCTTTTTTGTGGGTATGAGGGCAGGTAGTTTCCTCTCTTTCTTTAGCCTTGGAAGGAATCTCTCAAACCTCCTAGGTACTGGTATTGACTCCATAGGGCCTGGCTGGGCAAGGCCGAGGGTGCCTGTACCACCAAAATATTGGTGGATGGACTGAGCGGCGAGCTGGCCAGAGGCTACAGCGTTTATTATCAGTCCAGGCCTAAGGATATCGCCACAGGCAAATACCCCCAGCTTTGAGGTAGAAAGGGTTAGCGGGTCCATCTTGAGCATCTTCCTCTGGTCAAGTTCAAAACCAGAGCTACCATCCATGAAGGACATATCAGGTGCCTGACCTATGGAGAGTAGTATATTACTGGCCTCTATGATTCGTTCCGAACCCGGTATATAAATAGGATTAAAGCGGCCCTGGGCGTCGTAAACGGATTTTACCTTTATTACCTCCAGGCCCTTTACCTTCCCATTTTCACCTATAATCCTCTTGGGCCCCCATGAGGTACTAAAAATGATGCCTTCTTCTATGCTCTCCACCACGTCGCTGACCCATGCGGGCATCTCTTCCTTCGGGTTATCGGGCCTACAGCCCTTCGCGGCTTCAAGGCAAACCAGATGTACCTCTTTGCACTTATTGATGCGAATAAGGGCCCTGGCCACGTCTGTAGCAACACAACCTCCCCCCATTACTATAGCCTTGCCCCCCTGCACAACCTTACACAGGGTCTCCCCATGCACCTCTACGCAACCTCCCCCTATTATTACAGCCTTTTTTCCCATGGGTAACCCGTGCCCTGTGCCCACATCCATAAGGAAATCTAGCCCTGAAAGCACACCTTCTTGCTCAATACCAGGTATGGGCAGCATCCTGCCCTTCTGAAGCCCTACGGCAATAAGCACCGCATCAAACTCCTCGCGGAGTTGATCAATCGTAAAATCTTTGCCACACTTCTTGCCTACCGCAAGGTCTATTCTGTCAAGGGAAAGTATAGTATCCACATCCTTCTTTACGGCCTCTCTGTCCAGGCGGTAACGGGGTAAGGACTTTTCTGGCATCCCCCCTGGGTTACTGCCAGATTCATAGGCACAAACACTGTATCCCATAAGGGCAAGGTCGTGGGCTGCCGTTAGACCTGCAGGCCCAGCACCCACTACTGCTACCCGTGGGACGTCATTGAGGCTTGATTTACCCCTCCTTGAGAAGTCACTGTCCCTGCCCAGTGTTACCTTTCCCATCCTCTTCCGTATCCAGCTGTACACTTCTTCATGACTCAGCTTATCCTGCAACACGGCGAAGTCCTTTAGGGCCCTTATACTCACAGGCTCATCCACCTTGCCCCTCTGACAGGCGGTCTCACAAGGGGCGCCACAGACCTTCCCGCAAGTGGCAACAAAGGGATTATTTTGCCTGGCAAGGAGGTAGGCCTCCTGATATCTCCCCTCTGCAATGGCCATAACGTAGCCTCGGGCATTCGTACCTGCTGGACAGGTACCTCGGCAGGGGATATTATCGTTGAACCACTTCTCGTCTATGCACGTGGAGGCCTGGAAGTTCTGTGCACCAAAGGACCGGAGTGCTTCTCTGTGCTTTACTATTTGAGGGGAAGGCTCGTCTATGGATATAGAGAGGGCAGTCTTTGTAAAGACTATTTCGGTGCGGTAGGCTATCTCTTCGGTAACAGTAGGCATTCTGTTTCCTCGGGCCCAACCCCAACTGGACACAATACGTCCTCTGGAGGCACTGAAGCCCTTTAAGGCTATTTGCGACCACAGGCAATTAAAAACAAACTAGGCAACTTTTGGGTAGGCATCCCAAAAGTGTAAAAATTATATCACCTCAAAAAAATAATGCAACTCAAATTTTTCAATCAAGTGTGGGATAGAGACTAGAGCCTTTATTTTCCTGGCCTGACAACAACTTTCACCAGTCATTCCTCACCTGTTTGAAAACAACTAGAAAAATTTTATACAAACCGCAGGTAGTGTGTCAAGTATCTGTCTGTTGCAATAATCCACAGAAGATGTAAAATAATCAATAATGTTTAATTCCATAAAGGTAAAACTCACGATAATCTTTCTCCTGTGGTCCCTTGTGCCACTGGTGATGTTGAGGTTTATAGTCTACCCTGTGGTACATAGGGCATTTGAACAGATGGTAATCCAGAACCTCACCGGGGTAGGGCACAAACAGTCGGAGTTCGTCTCCTCCTGGATGAAAGAGAGAAAGAACGACGCCGCCCTCCTTGCCAGTGATACCTGCATTATGGCCTTCCATAGGTGCCTCACGGATAGTGCGGAGTTTAAAAGGATATTGACCCAGTTAGAATTCGTCAGAGATACCCATGGATACAAGGACATCCTTATAATTGATAAAGAGGGTAAGGTAAAGGCTGGTACAGAAAAGAACCTGGTAGGCATATACCTGACAGAATTTGACTTCTTCCAGGAGGCTATAAAAGGGAAGGTCTATGTATCTAAGGTAACGCCTTCCACGTTCCCCGCCCTGAACGAGTTTGGAGACAGGGAGTATGGTGTGCCCAGCCTCTTTGTCTCCTCTGCCGTCAGGGACGAGGGGTATAATATTCAGGGGGTCCTTGCCCTCCAGGTGGACCTGGTTACGTTGAGCAACGAGATGAGGAAGGTAAAATTGGGGGAGACCGGGGAGACCTACCTGGTGGATAAGGACGGTTTAATGATTACGGAGTCCAAGTTTATCAATACCATCCGTCAGATGGGGCTTATAAAGAAGCGGACGTCGTTGGAACTGAAGGTGATAGACCCTACTACCGGGAAGCTTACCTATGCGGCGGAGGAGTGCGTAAGGGGGAAAGAGGGCTACGACGCCAAGGGTTATCTTGACTACCGTGGGGTGAGGGTACTGGGGGTATGGCACTGGCTTCCTGAGTACGGCTGGGGCGTCATATCGGAGATAGACCTGGAAGAGGCCTACGCCGCCCCGATGGGGATGCAACGGCAGTTCCTGGTAACCATCTTCGTACTGGCAGGGGTACTGGTGCTGGTATCTATATATGTGGGACGCAGGATATCGGTACCCATAATAGGCATAAATGAGGCTACCAAGAGGATTGCCTCAGGAGATTTCTCCCAAAGGGTACCGGTGACCTCCACCGATGAACTGGGCCAGCTTGCCCAGTCCTTCAATACCATGGCCAATTCGCTGGAAGAAAAGGAATTCGTCCACAACTTCAACCGCATCATTGCCTCCAGTCTCCTTACGGACGTATTTGGTGCGGTGAGCAACGAGATTAAAAAAGTAGTGGATTTTGACCGTATAAGTATCACCAGGGTACACGAAAAGGAGCAGGCCTTCTTTGTTACCTTCGCCCTTACACGGGGCTACACCTCTAACGAGCTCCGTGCGGGCTCCATGTCCAGGAAGGTAGGTAGTATGATGGGGGATATGCTTGCCACGGGAAAGCCAGTTGTTGTGGATGACACGGAGAACGGCAGATACTGGTCAGACAAGATACTCTTAAAAGAGGGGATTCGCAGTCGCCTGGGCTACCCCCTCTCCTTCCAGGAGGAGATTATTGGGGCTATAAACTTTAGCAGTAAGAAAAAGGGTTACTATACGGAGAAGCATTTTGCTATCCTCTCCAGGATAGCACCCCAACTGGCCATAGCCCTGGAGAACGCCAGGCTTATTGAAAAACTTAAGGTCCAGAAGGCAGAAGTATAGGGTACCAGTAGGGGTGGGCTTTACGCCCACCCATGTAGGGGCGCAGCCGCAGGGCACGCCTGAGGCGGATTAGAGTCACCACCTAAAGGTTGCATTCCCCGGCTACTGACTACTAGCTACTGACTACTAAAATGAAGATGTCCGCCGTCATCCTGGCCGGGGGGAAGAGTTCAAGGATGGGCCAGGACAAGGCCTTCCTGAAGATTGGTAACCGCACCATTGTAGAATACCAACTCCAGAGACTCAGCCCCCTCTTTGAAGAACTACTCCTTTCCACCAACCTTCCTGAGAAGTTTGCACACCTGGGGCTGGAAACCGTACAGGATTTTATTCCAGACAGGGGACCACTGGTGGGCATATATTCTTCTCTCTTGAAGGCCAGGTACTCACATCTCTTTGCCATAGCCTGCGACATGCCCTTCATTAGTCCAGGGCTAATAACTTATATGAAAGAGGACTGCAAGGATTACGACGTTACCGTACCGGAGACGGAACGGGGATTAGAACCCCTCCATGCCATATACTCTAAGACCTGCCTGCCCGTGATGAAGGAGTACATGGACAAAAAAGATGGCAAGGGACGGGTGATAGAGTTTTTCCCAGAGGTAAAGGTAAGGGTGGTTACTAGGGAGGAAATCTCCAGTATACCAGGAGGCAACGAGGCCTTCCTGAACTTCAACACCATGGAGGAATACCGGAAACAAGTAGATAGTAGTCAGTAGCTAGTAGCCAGGGAAAAACATTATTCATTCTAATGTGTAGGGGTTGAATATTTTCAACCCCTACAAGGCAGGCCCTGAACCGTTCTGGTTCAGGGCAGGTCAGTCTGCCAGATTCGCTTCGCTCACTGCAGGCTTAGGCGGATGCCTCTACCCTGACTACTAGCTACTTGCTACTAGCTACTTGTTTCCGTCTCCTACTCCACAGGCAAGGTATCCCTGTTGCCCCATTCGTTCCAGGAGGGATAATAGAGGCGTACCTTTTCGTAGCCCAGGAGTCGTAATACAAAATAAGTATGGGAGGCCCTGATGCCAGCCTGACAATAAGGCACTACTGTCTTATCTCTTGTAATCCTCGCACCTCCCAATAGGTCTTTCAACTCCTCCTGTGTCTTAAAGGTGCTGGTAAGGGGGTCTACGGCGTTACTCCATTCCAGGTGGACGGCGCCCGGGATATGCCCAGCCCTTTTGGACAGTTTAGCCGTCCCAACATATTCGGCCTTTGAACGCACGTCCAGGAGGGTTACCTGTGGGTTTTGCATCTCCCTGAGAATCCAGGCGGCATCAGTAACGACCTCGGGCCGGAGGCGGGCCTTAAAGGGGACTGGTCCTATCGGGGGTATGTCCCTTGAGAGCGGTAGACCCTCCCCTCTCCACCTGGCAATGCCACCATTCAGGAGGGCTACCCTATTGTGGCCCAACATCTCCAGTACCCAGAAGAACTGGGCGGCGTAGAGACACTCTGCATCATCGTACACCACTACCACAGTATCGTTTCCGATACCAGCGTCCCTTATCCTCATCTCAATGAGTTCTACGTCCGGGCTTCCTGTCTCTGTACCCCAGGAGGCACAGTATTCGGCGATCTTCTCGGGCTCTTTTGCACCAGGCCAGAGATATGTCTTCCTGGAGACGCCCTTGACTGCGGACACGATTTCGTCCAAATCTACATAAACGGCCCCTGGGATGTGTCCCTGTAGATAGGCCTCCCTGGTCTCCTGCATATCCACGATACGCAGGTTAGCGTCCTCCAGGCGGGTGGCCAACCAGTCCGTCTCCACCAATATATTAGGGTTGGGATATGGGCCTGCGTGGCACTCCCTGAAGCAGAAGATTGACAATATCTGAAGTATTAGGAGTACACAAAAAAACTTTTCCACGTTTCTCTCCTTTTTACAATCTTTTACGGTCTGAGACCTCTGAAAAAGCCAAATAAGCCCCTTTAACTTTCCCCCTCTCTTCAATGTAGGGGCACGGCGCGCCGTGCCCCTACACCCTTTATGGGTTATCTTGAGGGCCTCACAGGGATATGTCTCAACCCAGCCACTATCTCCTGCCCCTGTGGGCTAAGGGCGAAGTCAATAAACTCCTTAACCTTCCCGGCGGGCTCGCCTAACGTGATTAGGTTATAATCCTCATAGAGATTGTACCTGGACGGAAAGGTGTCTCTGCCAGGAAGGTAGCCATCTATGGTCAATACCCTGACCTTTGAAGACTCGTAGCCATAAAGGGTCTGACCGAGGGTGGCCACGTCCTCCTCCACCAGTTTATTGGTGTCCTTTACGGCATTTACCCTTACAAAGGGTAAGACTTTTCTTGTTTCTACGGTTGCTCCATAGTGGCAGACCTGTTTGGACAGGGTTGTCATGACGCATGGTTCAAGCATCACCAGCTTTATGGGAAGGTCCTTGCCCCCCACCTCCTTCCAGTTTGTAATCTCCCCTGAAAAAATCTCCTTTAGTTGTCCTAGGGAGAGATTCTTTACCTTGTTCTTTTTATTCACAATCAGGACGATTGGGGCCTTAGCAATTACTGTATTACTACAGCCTTCAGGGGGTTCTGCCATGTTTTGTGTACTGACCCCAATCATCACCTCACCATCGGCCACCTTTTTCACGCCGCTCATGCAAGGCCCTGAGGCGAGGCTGAAGTACGTATCATCCTTTCTGGCAAAGGCCTCTGCCAGTTTCTCCATTACCGGGACGGTGCATGGGTCTCCTGCAACGCTGATTATCTCGCCTGCACAAACAGGAAGGCTCAGGGACAGGAAAAGGACTGCAGATAGAATGCCTCTCAACAGCACAATTACTCCACTGGGTTTTATGGAGAAGCAATACAACATTAGTTATCTCCTTTCTAAAGGGGTAGCAGGGCCACTCCTGGCCTAGATTGGAAGTTTTATTAAAAGATTGTGGGGGCCTTAAGAGGCCGTTTATTCCCCTGGACCAGGGGAGACTAGGAGGGGATTCAGGTAAAACCTCTTGAGGAAAAGGTGGGTAAGAGAATCTGACGGGTGGGTAATAGAAGTAAACAGGGTAATCTCATAATATAGCTACTTCGTTACCTCCTTCACCCTATTAATTATCTCCCATGCCACGTCCAGATACCCTTTTATCTCCTCCCCTGTGGGTTCTGAATATTCGGAGGCAGGGAAGAGGTTGTCCAGATAGTAACAGTTCATACCCTGACAGGGCGTGAGGTATTTCTCAAAGGTCTTGTCATACCTACATGCCTCTTTAAGTAGGTTAACTGCGTCATGGGTATCCCCCGGCGTAGCCCCCTTCAGGAGGAGGTAGCCCTTGAGGTATTTCTCCACCGCCTGGTGGACGTGGAGCCCTATTATGTCCGTATAGCCCTCCTCATCATAAAGGGAGACGGCGCTCTCCATGTGATGGGCCCCCTTGGCAAACCATAACCCAGCTGGCTTATTTATGCCTGATTTCATCGCACCCCTTTTCCTCTGTCACGTTCAGGACGGGCATTAGCACCTATCTATATAAACCTTTGTCGTTAATTATACACATGATGTAATAAAAAAAGCTAGCCCCTTCAAGCCTTAAAGGATTTAGTATTGACCTGGAGGAGTGCCTGTGCTTATATTACAAGGAATCCCTCCACCACACAAATTAGTGGATTTGGCAGTTTTAAAAAGGAGAGAAAAGAGGTAAAATAGCTTTTTTGGCGTGGCATTACTAAATGTGAGGATAGCGGGTTGAGTATAAAAGGCATTATTTTTGATATGGACGGCACCATCACGGAATGTGATGTGGACTTTGAGGCCGTAAGGAGGGAGGCTGACGTACCTAACGTGCCTATCCTTGAATATATGGAGGGATTAGAAGAACAAAAGCGGAGAGGGGTACTGGCCGTCCTTGAAAAGCACGAGGCAAGGGCAGCCGGGACTTCCAGACTCAGGAAAGGCGTAGTGGAGATACTGGAGGACCTGAGGAAGAAGGGCATAAAGACTGCCCTCCTGACCCGCAACTCCAGCCGCTCTGTAGAGACCATCCTTAAGAGACATAATCTGAAGTTTGACGTGGTGGTGTCCAGGGACGATGCTCCCCCCAAACCCTCTCCCCAACCAGTACTACTCATCAGTAAGAAACTGGGCCTAGAACCGGAGGAGCTATTAGTGGTAGGAGACTTCCACTTTGACGTCCAGGCGGGCAGGGCTGCGGGGGCTAAGACGGCCTTCCTCCTCAACAACACTCATCGCCCACCTCAGGATGCTGATTACCACCTGCACCGCCTGGAGGAGTTACTGCAGATTGTTGAAAATCTGCCATCCTTCGGCTTCGCTCAGAACAAGCCTTTGGGGCGGATGGGGACTTCAGAGTGAATAAAGTCCTATTCAGTAGAAAGTCCGCCTCAGGCGGAGTGGACAGCAGACAGGTCTTTCCCTGCCTACTGTCTACTGCCTGCTATCTACTGCTTTTTGTGGTATGGACAGTCTTTGTATCCTCTTCACCCCTTGAAGCCCAGTCCACCTCGGGCGGAAGGGACCTGGGGTCTGTACTGGACGAGATGGAGAAGGCCAACCAGAGCTTTGTAAGCATGGAGGCAGAGGTTATCTACACCAGGACTATCTTCCTACTGGAGGAAGAAGAGGTTTCTGATGGAAAGGTATACTACCAGAAACCGAAGAAGCTCCGCATGGAATTTAAACCTCCCAGGGACGAGGTGAACGTCGCTGATGGGGAATACCTCTGGGTCTATCATCCCCAGGTCAAGCAGGTAGAAAAGTACCGCCTGGGCGGTAGCACCGCAGGCGAAGGAGAGACCAAGGAACTGGACTTCTTCCAGTTCGGATACGAGGGTTCTGTAAGAAAGGCCAAAGAAAATTACGTTATAGAGCTAGTCTCTGGAAGTGGNGGAGACGCGCCCTATGTCCTCAAACTCACCCCAAGGGTGACGGANCCTCCCCCGCAGTATATGGAGATAAGACTATGGGTGAAGGAAGGGATGTGGCTNCCCATCAGGATGGAGCTATACGAGAGTGGGGGAGAGGTGATAAACCGCATTGAACTACNAGATATAAANCTAAACAGGCACCTCAAGGAGGCACTCTTTCAGTTCACCCTCCCGGAAGGGGTGGAAGTGGTAGAGCCTTTTTAGAGATGCCGGATGCCCTGGGAAAAGGCTTGTAATCTCCTGCATATGAAAATATAATTTTTGCAGACCGCTCCAGGCGGATGGACGTTTTTTTCCTCGTCAAAGCTATATACTCCATACCTTTGAGAAGGGAGCAAGAGAGATGGACAAGAAAAAGGTCATAGAAATCCTCAACAAGGCCCTCACTGAAGAACTCGGCGCCCTTATTCAATACATGCAGCATCATTATCTTTATGAAGGGGCCAATTTCGTCTGCGTGAGCGAACTTATGAAGGAGTTCAGCATGACGGAGATGGACCACGCCTACAAACTGGGCGAGAGGATAGCAATGCTGGATGGGATTCCCACCACCAAACCAGGAGAGATAAAGGTCCCAAAGAAGAGCATAGATATGCTCAAGGTAAACCTGCAGGACGAACTGGCGGCCATTGAGAACTACAGGAAGTGGATTAACGAGGTAGCCGCCCTGGGAGACCCTGTGTCCCGTCTCATGCTTGAAAAGATTCTTGGGGATGAGGAAGAACATGCCCATGAGCTGGAGATGCTACTAGCCCCGTAGGGGCGAGCGGCCGCTCGCCCCTACAAAAAGGACAGAGGTGTGGATAAAACTGGGGTAATCAAGATTATTGAAGATGCCATCGGGGAGGAGATAAAGGCCAGGGATTTCTACAAGTCTATCATGGCCCAACTCCCCGACAAGGGAGCCCAGTTGAAACTGGACGTGATGGCCAAGGCAGAGGACGAGCACAGGCGGATCCTCTCTGGTCTATACGCCAGGCTAGCAGGGAGAGAATATACCCCACCCATTGAGAAAAAAGAGGGCTACATAAGGATAGAGGTGCCCAGGCGAGACGCAAGGCTCGCCGACGTAGTAAAGATCATCTACGAGGCCGAGGAAAGGGCCTATCAATTCTACAAGAACGCCGCAGACAAGGTAGAAGACCCGGAGGAGAAAAAGACCTTCCTCAAACTGGCCCAGATGGAGAAAAGCCACGAAGAGCACTTCAAGGAAGAATATCACACCCTCGTGGAGGACGCCTCCATAAGATTCGCCGATGAGGAAATCCCCTGGATGATTGAGGCCATGGAGTAATAGGTCCTTGATGATAGGAGAGGGCTGTATATCCTGCCCAATTACATAGTCTCTCCCCCTTTGGGACATGGAAAAGACCAGGGATAGAAGCGATGAGATTATCAGCCAACTTTACCGTACTCCTATTGGTATCTCTTGTACATCTACTCTCTTACGACATCTCCATCTCTGCCGCGCCCCCATCCTTTGAACTTATACTAACAGATTTAGAGTCGCCCTTCGGCGGACTTAAGCTAGTGGATTCGCAGGAACCTTCTGGCGTAAAGATTGTTGAAGTGGACCGTAAGGGCGAGGCCTCTAAGGTGCTTAAATCTGGCGATATTATTGTAGAGATAGAAGGGATGGCCATAAATTCACTGGGAGACTTTATGGAAGCCTTTAGTAT
>C687J35504_10002334_pt1 | contig 12972 bp, 11 predicted proteins | sample RifCSPhighO2_02_FD_35504 | JGI IMG/M metagenome (IMG submission 35504) | reverse complement strand
TTGAGGCTTTAGTGGTGAGATACAGAAAACTCAATTCTTGAGCATGCTCAAGAACCAGCCTTTGTCACGCCAGCCACTTTAGTGGCTGGTTCTTGACACATTAGCTTGTTATGTGAAGAGCTTCTGGATTTCCTCAGTATTAAGCTGTTTGAAAATTGATGAATCCTGGGCAATTACATTCTTTACCATATCCATCTTCTTTTCTTGCAGTTCAAGGATTTTCTCTTCAATACTGTCTTTAACTATCATCTTATATACTATTACTTTTTTATCCTGGCCGATTCTGTGCGTGCGGTCTATTGCCTGCATTTCTACTGCAGGATTCCACCAGGGGTCTGCGATTAAGACATAGTCTGCAGCTGTAAGATTCAATCCTAATCCGCCGGTTTTTATGCTTATTAGAAATACTTTGACTTCTGAATCATCCTGAAATTTCTCAACCAATTCTTTTCTGTTATTGGTTTTGCCGTCCATATAAAGGTAGGGGATTTTCTCCTTATTTAATGAATGTTTTAAGAGCTTTAGAAGGCTTACAAATGAGGAAAAGACAAGTATTTTATGGTTGCTGGATGTAGCTTCTTTTATCTTTCCAAGCATTAACTCGAATTTACTGGACTCTCCAAGGTAACTCTGATCTAATATCTTTGGATGATTGCATATCTGGCGAAGCCTTAACAGCCCTTCCAATATCTTGAATCTTGATTTTATCAGGCCTTCTGATTCAATCTTATCTTTTATCTCTGTCCGATACTTTTCCTTCCAGTTTTCGTAGAACTCTTTTTGTTCATTATCCATATTGCAAAAGAGATAGTTTACCTGTTTTTCAGGGAGATCAGTCGCAACCATGTCTTTCTTTCTCATTAAGATGAATGGGTTTATAAGATTCTTTAGTGAGCTAGAGATATTCTCTGTTCTTTTTGAATCTAAAGATTTCACAAATGTATCCTTGAAATATTCCATTGAGCCTAGCAAGCCGGGATTTAGGAATGAAAATTGTGACCATAACTCAAAATAATTATTCTCTATTGGAGTGCCTGTAAGGGCAAGACGATATCTTCCTTTGAGAGAATAAACGCTTCTGGCATTTTTGCTTAGAGGATTCTTTATATACTGAGATTCATCCAGGATAATATAGTTAAAATCAATTTTCTTGAAGAGTTCTATGTCTTTTCTTAATGTTCCATAGGTTGTGAGTATTATATCACACTTTATTTTCATTGGGTTTTTGCTTCTATTCGGGCCATGATGTGTATAAACTTTGAGATTCGGGGTAAATTTCTGAATTTCTTGAATCCAGTTGAAAATGAGGGTCTTTGGAACAACAACAAGAGAGGTCTTCTGCCCGGCCTCTTTTTCTTTTTGCAGCATAGCCAAAGCCTGGATTGTCTTTCCTAATCCCATTTCGTCTGCAAGACAACCGCCAAATGAAAACTCCTTAAGAAAGTTAAGCCAGTTGTAGCCTGCTTTTTGATACGGCCTAAGCTCTCCTTTGAAATTTCTTGGCAGAGCAGTATCTTTTATTCCTGAGAACTCTTTAAATTTCTTCTTAATTTCCTCATATTTATTATCTACTTTTGAGCTGTCTGAAATTTCTAAAAGAGATTCTACAAGCTTAATTTGGGAAGAAGAAGCTTTCCATTCTCTTTCATTTTTTCTTTCCATTAAACCTACTGTGCCTGCCAGTTTTGAGAACCATTTCTCAGGAAGCAAGCCAATTGAGCCATCATCCAGTCTGACAAACCTTTCATGGGATCTTAAGGCAGAGGCAATCTCCTTAAAATTAGCTTTTTTATCCCCAAATGAGACGTCTGTTTTCAGGTCAAACCAGTCTATGCCGCTTGAGACCTCCAGAAAAAGCTTTGGTTCAGCACTTATTATCTTATATTTAGACAATCCTTCCTTACCATATATCTCAAATCCCCCATTTGATAATTTGGGAAGATTTTCTGAAATCCAGGTCAATGGATCAATTGTAGGGGTGAACAAATTGTCTTTTTTTATCAAAGACTCGTTAAGTAGATTTACTAATATCTTGTTTTCCTCTTCTAAATTTCTTTTTATCTTAATGAATCCCTTTTCTCCATCCTTAAATAAAATGTCTGAGGAGTGGTCATGCGGGATTTCTTTTGCCCCATATCTAAATTTTAATTCTATTGAAAAAGAATCTCTATAGTCTCTTAAATAAAGAGAGGGTTTTGGGGTTATGCCGGATTCTTCACTAAAAGGTATTTCTTTAGGAAAATCCAATTGAGCATATTCTGTCAATACGCCATAGCCCTTCTCCAGGAATTCATGAAGATAATCTTTGGGAATCTTTGTTTCCTTAACTTTCTGAATTAGATTTTTTATTGGCTTATTAACACCTTTTAGTTCTGCAATCATGTGCTTTTCTGAGTTATTATATTTTGATTTTGATGAGATGAATGCCCATATCTTATCTTTTCCTATAAAGGTTATATCTTTGAAATTTAGTTCTTTCCACTCTTCCCCTATCTTAATGAGGGGCTGGAGTTCGTAGTGTCCTTTATTTATGCCTTCTTTTATTTTGATTATCTCAAACCTTAGAGTAGCATTTTCATCTGCAAACTCGCAATTTTCGAATCTGGAGGAGTCATTTGCGTAGATGGCCTTTAAGTTGCGCAAGACTTCATCATTTTTTGAGTTATTATAATAGTTTTGTTCGGAATCTGGAAAAAGATACCCCCTGTAATCGAGAGACTCCTCATCAATCATATTCAATATGGCCTTCTCTTCTGGAGAGAATCTTGAATAGTTATCCAGTATAAACCTGTGCTTTACGGGTGAAGGCTGGCCAAGCGCCCCATTTTTTAACACTTGCTTCTTTATGACTTTTAGGTATACTCCATTATTTTCTTTTTCAAATGAAAAGAGTAGCTTATAATTCTTGTTTTGCTCCCTGGAACCTGCATAGTTATGGGAGCCTAAGAAATCTATTAGTTCATTATATTTTTCTTTGTTGAATTTGTTTACTAAGTCTTGTTCAAACTTTTTTGGGAGGGCATTTTTATTTTGATTCTTTAAAAGGAATAGCTCCACAGCAATTATATGCTCACAATTATTATGATTGTAAAAACAATTGCAATTAGCAAATATTGATCTTTTCTTTCTAAAGAAGGGCGAAGAGAATATGCGCACTTTGTATCGTTTCTCTTTTCCTACATAAGCTATTAAGTTATCTGTTTTTTGCAGGTCTATTGCTATTTCTCCTTCATTTAACAAATTCAGCGCTTCGTATAAATGTTTTTGGTTAGCGTTTTTAACTATTTCTTTTAAGGAAAGGCTTTCAAAGGGAGCTATCTTGGAAACTTTCTGAGAGCGTTCCTTTTTCTTGCTAAACCCGGGCATATGCATTAGAGTAAATAATGTAGCTACTATATGTTTACATACAAAGTCATTACATGGGCAATTGCATTCCGCATCTATATCTGAATAATCTTCGTTTTCTGGAGGATAAATAACTACCCTATAATCGCGGCTGCCCCTGACTCTGGAGGTGATATGTCCCCCCTCAATTCTTAGGTCAAGGACCCTCCCTTGTTCGAAGTAGCTCTTGCCATTATTAAAAATAGAGCTTGAGTCTGCCAGATCCAGAATATTTTCTTCAGATAGCATGTTTTTCCCATAGATATCTTATTTTAATAATATTTGAATCTTACGGATTTCTGAACTTTTGCGTTTCACGCTATAAACCGGAAAGATTGAATAATGATGCAGAGATTTTCCATCATCATGTTATTTTCTCCGTTTACCCGACTCCTAGCTAAAATAAAATAATCAAGGAGGTCGAGTATATCATGATTTTTTAATAGATTCTCAATCTTATCGACGTAAAACTTTAATATTTTGATTGATATTGATTCAATAAGCTATTTTTGCTTTTTTGATTATACTTTATCCGTCGGAGCATAACTTCCTGCCGACGCCATTTATTATTTTTATTAAATCGAAATGTTTATAAAGGGAATGATATTTTATAAATCATGAAAAAGGGGATGAACAAAAGAGGATTGAGTGACGTTGTCACTACGGTCTTGATAATATTATTCGCTATTGTTGCTGTTGCGGTTGTTGGCGGAATTGTTCTTAATCAAATTAATAAAGCTGGGAAGAATATTGATAAAGCTTCATTCTGCACTGAAAATATTGTTGAGCCTGTAACATGCCAGGTTATTAGCGGTACTAATATTAATGTTGGTTATACAAGAACGAAAGGAGATGCTTATACTGCTTCAGCAAGAGTTAATGTCCAGCTTATAGATGGAAATTTTATTACGATGTCTAGTGCTATTGGAAGTGGGTCTGGCGGATTATTAACAGGGAGTAGTGGTACTTTGGCTGTAATAAAGACTGCTGCTCAGAAACCTGTTAATGCAGAAATTGTTACAACATATTCTTATAAGGGCAGTTCAGGCGACTCAATAATGTGCACATCACAAAAAATTGAATGTAATACTTAAATAAAATGAAGATAAATAAAATCAAACAGATGAACAAAAGAGGATTGAGTGACGTTGTCACTACGGTCTTGATAATATTATTCGCCATTGTTGCTGTTGCGGTTGTTGGCGGAATTGTTCTTAATCAAATTAGCAAGGCAGGGAAGAATATTGATAAAGCTTCATTCTGCACTGAAAATGTTGTTGAGCCTGTAACATGCACATCAAGTTCTTTACAAAGCATTGTTGGATTGAAGAGAAATAGTGGTACCGATACATTATCTGTGGTTACATTGACTTTCACTAAAGCCGGAGGAGTTGTTGAAAGTTTAGCGGCAAGTAATCTACCCGTAGCAGTTGGACAGGCAACTTCGGCAACCTATACTGATGTTAAAGCTAGGGGTGCTGAATCTGTAAAGGCTACTGCATCTTATTTTGTTTCAGGAACTACTGGGGAAACAGCATCATGTGAATCTAAGGTACTGGATTGCACGAGTGGTTAATTTTAATATATAATTTGTGAGAGTTATGGGGAAATGCGTAGTTTATAGCACATTATTTTTTGTCAATACCCTGAGGCTTGCCTCGACTGGGATGAAGAATGGCAGGACTACAATTTAACAGGTAAAAATATTCTAATTAACTAATGCATGTTGATGATGCGTAGTTACAGGAGCTCATTACGTTTCCTAGATGCCCCGATCCTCTGGGTCGACTGGGAGCTTCACTTTTTGTTATTATATAGAATTTAATTTGTAAGTATGTTTGGTATTTATAAAATTGTCCTAAGAGATTTAGCCTATTAAGTTAAAAGATAGAGAGTTTCTAAATTATAATAACCATCTGTTACTTAGAGAGTAAGTAATCATAGTAGAAGACAATCTTGTTCAATTTTCAATGTTTTTGGTATAGACAGAATCTGTTTATGCTCTGAGAATGTGAGAAAAATCTCGGAATGTTATAATGCTCTCAAGGAGATTGGGAATAATAAAAGAAACTTACTTCTTCTTAGTTTTTACAGGGGATTTTGCTTTTTCCAGTTGAGGGTTTTGCCAGAGATATACTCCAGAACTTCTTCTTTGAATTTTGTGAAGTCTTCTAACCGTGCCAGATTCTCGAAGACAATTTCATCTTTAACCTCGCCATATTTATGAACTAGAATATTGCGGAAGCCTTTCATCTCTCCAAGAGTAATCGCCATTTCTTTGGATATTATTTCATTTTGCTTTAGCTTACTGAAAAGAGCATCCTCATCAGAAGGAATGCCCAGTCTTAGTTCAGACACAATTAAATTTGCTATGTCTATCACAGTTTCTATAGATATTTGCAATAACCTTTCACACGCTCTCCTATCTTTTATAGACCTTTCATATTCCTCCAGGGCAGAGGGCCTTATTTTCTCCAATTCTTTCAGGTAAGACTCTAATTCATCAATCTTTGACAAGATTCTCTTTTCATCCATTTCTCACTCTCTCCAAGTATGCATTGTAATGTTTTTCAAATAAATTAAACTCTTTTATTGTTGAATAAGCGAGATTATAAAGCAGAGATTCATCTCTGCAAAATATTGCCATCCCTTCTTTTAACACTCTTATCCTTATATATAATGGAAGCTGCTGAAAGATACTAATGTCAAATTTGCCTGGCAGCAACGAAGCATATTGGAGGGCCTTTCTGGACATCTCTAAGTTTTTATATTTTTTATCAAGAACTATGCATATATCAATGTCTCGATAGGGTTCTTTCCGGGCAAAAGAACCAAAGAGAAGCACAGCTATGATTTCTTTATCTTTCTTGATAAGAGAGCTAAATCTCTTGCTTAAAATTGATTCATTATCCACGATTATATTATGGCAATATCGCTTATATAATTATCGCTTAAACTTAAGCAGGTTTTGAGAATTACTTCTTCCTGCTTTTTGCAGGTGTTTTTGATTTATCTGCCGGAGGCTTTGCTTCTGTTTTTGCGGTTTTGAGTGCTTTGTTTATTGCCTTATTTATCTTATCAGCTTTGGCTTTGGAAGTGCCGGCCTTCTTTTTAGCATTTTTCTCAGCGATTTCTTTCTCTAACTCATCTTTTTCTTTCTCTATTTCTACTTCTAATTCCTCAAGTTTCTTTATCTTTTCTTTTATTTCTTCTGAATCGGATTGTATTTGGGGTTGATTTGGGTCTTGCTGGGGAATCTGTATTGTATTAATACTTTCTTCTCCAGCTTCCTCTGCTGAACCTGGGACTTGCTTAGGCATCTGTTTTCGAAGGGCATCTACAGGCACTTTTTTCATGATTTCCAGGAGGGATTTCTTTTCCATTTTAAGAACAGATCTTGATTCATCTTCTACATGCGCACTTAGTATCCCCATTCCTGAGAGGATGCAGTTAAGGTTCCAAATCTTCTTGCCATTAAGGTTTTGCAGGACAGCTATGATTTTTTTTATTTCTTCAGTCATATTCCTGTTTTTCATCTCTTCTTCTAATATTCCGGGAATCTGGTCGAGGTCAACATTAGTTTTAATATCCAGCTTTTCAGGCACTTTACTGTTCAATAAGTCCATAAGTTGCACTGTTACCTTACTATCTAGTGTAAAGGCTGCTATTTTCTTTTTTGAAGGAATATAATAGTCTATCTGATGAAGATTTTTCCCCATCTCCAAATCCAGGATAAAGAATCCTGCCACCATGAAAGCATCTGCATGCTCTTTCTGGAAATTCCTGAATTCTCCTGAATTGTTTAACTTATCGACGTAAGGCCTTATCTTCATCTTTCTTTTTTAGATTTATTTTGACATGTTAAAAAGGCAGATAGAGTTTTTAAGTCTTTAGGTGGTTTGCTAAACCCTAAAGAAATCTCCCATCTTTAGATGGGAGTAAAATATCGGGAGATTTCTTTGGTCTCACAAAACCGCAAACAAACTCCACACTTTAGTGTGGAGTTAAAACCCGAAGGGTTTTGTGATTTATTTTACATTATCCATTATCTAGCTACTTGCAGGCTCCAAGAAAATTTATAAGGTCTTTTAACTGATGAATAGTATGTTCAAAAGGGGTATGAGTGGAGTAATAGCTACTGTACTTATCATTCTTTTCTCTATTGTGGCAGTTGCAGTTGTGGGGGGCATAGTTTTATACCAACTTAATAAGGCAAAATTGAGTATGGAAGATGCGCAAATGTGCACTGAATTGGCTAATACTATAAAGCCTGTAAAATGTATTTATAATGAGCAGACAGTAAAGCCTGCTGCTGTCGTGATTGTTTTTAGAGGTCTTTCTGATAATAGCGCAGAATTAGTCAGAGTCGGTACAAGAGTCGAAACTTTAGTTGGAGATGTTAAAAGTAGCGTTATTTTAGGAACAGATCTTCCAGAGGGACAATCTATAATGGCTCCAGTCTTTATAGAATCAACAGATCAGCTTAAAAACGCAATTATTAGTCCGGTTTTCAAAGGCCCAAGTGGGAGGGAAGTAGTTTGTCAACAATATAATTCACAAGTTGATTGTGAGAAGAGGGGGGTTTTGAAGAATCCAGGTGATCCTTCTCTTGCAGTAATGACTGTTTCTTATTCATTCGACGGGAAGGCTATAAGTGCTAGTTTTTCTTTTTTTGACCCTAGAGGGGGAGGTTATCAATCATTTGGAGTTCAGACTTTGGTTCAACAGAGTTCGGGAAGTGGAAAAGCTACAGTTTACTTATCTGAGGTTGGCGCAGGAGGGTCAATTCAGGAAGTTTATCTTATAGATGGAGGTTCTGATTGGAGCGGTGCGCCCACAGTCCAGGCCCATGTAAGATAATCTTAATTATTGGCTTATGGCTCTGTAGAAACGAAAATTATGGTTTGTAGAGTTTAAATCTAGGAACTCGAATGAGCCAGTTGTATTAGTGCTTAGAGATGTCCAATTTAGAAGATTCGCAGATGCTTCTAAAACCAGATTTGATTTTTGGAAATATGGTGCGGATACATATGGACAAGAGATTTTGCCGTTTATAGGCGGAGTTGCCCCATTATGGGAATCATAAAATACATTTACGTCATTTGTATTTGAAGCAGGTATAATTGCGGTTAGAAGGTCTCTATTTTTAACAGATTGCAATCGTGTTCCATCTGAGCTTATTGGCTCTCCCCAATTAAATCTTGCAGGATAGGTTGTTTGCGAGTCTGTTGCTTTTATCTTAAATCTTCCAATTACTCCTTTCTTCTGAGCACTTTTGTTTTCACTAGCATCAAATTCTCTTATAAGACTGATTAATTGACCATCTGTCCATGTAAAATTAAGGGTAGGATTCATCTTTAAATCTTTAAAGAAATCCTGGGAATTATATCCTGGTTGAATGGCTTCCTCTACAGTTATGGAATTTGGAACAATACAAGCAATACTTATTCCTTTGGTCGTGCTATTTGTGCCAAATGGATTTTCAGCCATAATCTCCAGAAGGTATGGGGTGTTGGGAGAAAGATCACGAATCATCTGGTTTTCAGCGTTTAGAATTCTGCCAGAGATTCTTAAATCATATGGAGGGTCTTGTTGTTGAGACATGCTTTGAGCATTCACAGTATAATTAGTTAAATGTAGAGAAGATAATAAAGTTATTAGTGTGGTTTTTAGCTGGTTTTTCATTTTGTTTTACTTATTTGTTAATTGCATGAAATTTAAACCTTTGCGGAGAAATGTTACCCTCCTTTAGGGATTACAAACGGAAAGATTTATAAACTTAAGATCGCTCTAAGGGATATGAAAAAAGGAATACTATCAGGCTTAGCAGCTATATCTCTTTTGCTCCCCTCTTATGGGGTAAATGGGGCAGATAGCCGTGAGCATGTTATTCAGAAAGGAGATACTTTTTATTCTTTAGCTAGAGATAGCGGTTCGTCTTTGGAAGAAGTAATTGCAGCTAATCCTGGAGTAGACCCGAAGCGCCTGCAAATAGGGCAAAAAATAAAGATTCCTGGTGAAATTAAACCTATGCAGGATTCGGGTAATTATGTTACTTCCCCTAATAATCTCTCTGTCCAGCTGACTTCTCAGCAAGGGAATGCTATTAAAGAGAGAGGGTATAATACTGAGAGAACGGAAGAAAATGGAGAATCTTCTCTGGCAATTATTGATGCTCCTTCTCCAAATTATAGGGTGGGGAGAAAAGGGGGAAATATTGAAGGAATAGTCATTCATTCTACGGAAGGTTCTGGAAACGGAGCTTTAGAATGGCTAAAGAATCCTGTCAGTAATAGTAGTGCGCATTATTTGATTATGGAAGATGGGCAAATATATCGCCTTGTTGCAGACACTAATACTGCATGGCATGTAGGGCCTAAGGCTAACTACAATACTATCGGGGTAGAGTGGGCAGGTTATGCTCATAAAGAAGGCTTTAGGTTTACTGATAATCAGTATAAAAGTGGAGGCAGTCTTATTTCATATTTGATGGAAAAGCATAATCTTGATGCAAAAGATATAGTGTCCCATAAGCACATAAGCGAGACTAAAGGGGGAACTACTCATACTGATCCTGGAAAGAATTTTGATTGGGAAAAATTGAGGGAAAATATTAGATAACATGGAATTAGAAATACGGTAAATTCTCTTATGAGAATTTATCGTCCAGCGAATTCTGCCGTCGAATGATACAATTATCAGAATTCGCTGTATCTCCCTCTCTTGTTAGGGTATATATTGCTTTTAGAGATGAGGTTTACAATTCTAAAATTGAATTATTTGTAAATAAACTTATCAATCATTGACTTGGCTTTTTCTCTTTTTTCCTGATGTTCCTTAAGGAAAGCATTGATTTTCTCAATTAAGGTTGCTTTTAGCTCTCCTGAAAGGAGCTTTCCTGAGCGATAATCTTTTTCTATTTGTGCTAGTTTTTTGTCATCTGGTTCGAACATCATCTTAAGATACTGGAAGGAAACGTCAATATCAGGATTGCCTCCTAATTTTCTGTGCTCTTCCAATGTATCTCTGCCACCTGAGAAGGCGTATTTGTTTATTTTCTTTTTTACTTCTGCGGGGGAATCTGTTGTGAGGATTGCTGTAGCTTCTTTGCTGCTGTCCATTTTACCAGATATTCCTCCCAATGGTGGAAGAAATACACCATGTATGATTGATGGCTTGTAATATCCTAATTTTGGATAAACATCCCGGGCTATTCTAAAATGGGGATCTTGGTCTATGGCGAGGGGAATAAGACAAGGAATGTTCTTTTTGGCCAGAACACTTGGAATAACTGCAGGTACTGCCTGCATACTCGTGTAGAATATCTCCCCTATACTCCTATCGTTTGTAAATCCAAATGCGGCTTTTAGTGTTGAGAAATTAATCTTCTTTGCAAACTTGATGGCTTCTGGATAGAGGAGGCCTGCATGCCAGGTATCTACCAAGAAATGAGTTTTCTTCGGATTAAATCCTAGAGCTATCACATCCAACATGTTTTCATTTGTCCACTTTTGTATTTCCTCCCAGGATTTATCTTTGAAGAGGAATTTTTCATCATCTGTAAATTGAAACCAGAGCTCGACATCAAAGGAGTCCTGAAGCCATTTTGTAAATGCCCAAGTTTCTAAGTGCCCTATGTGTACTGGTCCTGATGGACCTCTTCCAGTGTATAAGAAGAATTTATTCCCCTTTTCATATTCATCCAAAAGCCAGTTTAAATCACGATGCGCAAAAAATACTTTTCTTTTGAGCATGAAGTTTATTTCTTTAGTGTGTTTCTTTATTCTTTCAAGAAGCTTGTCATTTATTTTTTCAACGCCAAAATCTTTAACAAGCTTTTCATAATCAACATCTCCAGAAACATTCCAGGGCGTGACTTCGAACTCTTTTTTCATGATTTTTTATAGGAAGCTGGATTTATAAAGATGGCGGGACTTCTGGCAGCAAGACATAAGATTCCTGAATATGCTTGCTCATTTACCAATATCGCGGTGAAATTCTCCTCTGCTTTTTGCTCTTCGGTTGAATCCAAGGCTATTACCTGGCCTTTTTTAATTTCCTCAAAATTTTTTATTAAAACATTTTTCCTTTCTTTTTTTATAATGCCAAAGACTTCGTAAATTTCTAGTTCTTTGGAGTGGTTTTTATCTTTAATTAAATTAAAAATTGAATCTGACACTTCCTTTACGTTTTCAACCTTGTGATGGGGGCCGATCTCAAGACTTATGCCGCATTTAACGAAATCAATTAAAGCCTTTCCACTCGCTATGGATTCCGGCATTATCACAAGACGTTTTAATCCAAGTTGCTTTGCCAGCTCTATTTTTTCTTCATTTGGATTAGTAATGATGCCAAATAAGGGGCAGCTATTAGATGAAGAGTGAAGATCAATGACATAATCAAAGTTAGATAGGGTTTTTGCAAGAGAATGGGCAAGTTTTTCTTCTTGATTGCCGTCTTTGTTTCCGGGGAAACATCTATTCAAGTCAGATTCTAAGAATCTTTTTTTCTCTTGCAAAGCCCTTTCATTTCCAATAAAGGAGGGGATTGAGACTGGAAGTCTTTTTATGACTTCCAGCCCATAAGGTTCAGTGCCATGCAGACAGCAAACCACTGCTAGTTTCATTTTAACCTTCCCAATCCCACGCAAAGAAGAGCGTCGCCCCTTTCAATTCTTAAACCTAGTTCTTCTTTGAAGAGGCTAGTAGTTTCTGGATGCTTTGGCTCTTCCCCATAAAAGAGGCCACCATAGTATCCCCTTACAATTCCTTTTTTATCTATCTGGCAATTCATTAGTTCTGCCAAGGCCTTTCTTATTTCAGCTATTGCAGAAGGAATGTCCTTTTTATTAGGATAGGTAATAGAGCAATATTTTTGCAATGCTCGATACATCCTAGGGTTTTGTGTTCTTAGACATACTGCATATTCCCCGTTTCTTGCTTCATCAGTTATCTTGGCGAAAAGCCCTTTTCCCTGACTTTCTGGCGCAATAGCTATCCCTTCGACTATAAGAGAAGGTATCCCTGATAGAAATACCGAATTATAGCTAGCCATGGCTAGAACTTTATTTTGTTCTTCTGCTAAGAAAACTGTTTCAGGCGAGGTGACATGCAAGTAGATATCTTCATAATCCATCTGCTCCCTTCCGAAAGCCCTCCTTACAATTGTTATGATCTCCTCAAGCTTCTGTTTACCTTGACTGTCAAAGTAAACTTTTGGTTTTTCAATTCTCCTTATTGAAACGCCAACCAGAGTTAAGTATGGTCTTCTTCATTTCCCCTCCAGAGGATTTAATTTCGGTATTTTCTCTCAAATTCATCTTGTTCCTCCTGCCTTTCGGCTAAATTTATTTGAGGATAAAATAAGATAGGTTTTAGAGAGCTTAAGCTAAGAGAATTAATTTGGCTTTTATCGCCACCGACAAATCCTTAAATTAAACATACTGCAGTAAGAAGAGAGGAGTATATAAAATTTTCTATGTCTAAACTTTTGCGAAATTCCTCGTGGAGCTTGTCCAGTCTAAATTTTACTAATTTTAAAGAAGAGTGAAAAAGCGTTAAATTTAAATATCTAGTTATATAACTAGAT
>C687J35504_10002321_pt1 | contig 13007 bp, 17 predicted proteins | sample RifCSPhighO2_02_FD_35504 | JGI IMG/M metagenome (IMG submission 35504) | reverse complement strand
AAACAATTTTAAAAACTAACATTATTGTTAAAGATATTTGCGAAAGGTTCGTCTATAACGAACTGGAGGGGAAAGGACTATTTGGCTTGTCTGGCAAACTTACTATCCAACCGGAGTATCAACGTAACTATATCTATGCCTCCGACGGCGGAAAAAGAGAAGTAGCTGTTATTGACTCAATCCTCAAAGGTTACCCAATAGGTTTGATTTATATAAGGTTTCTGAAAATAATCTGGAAGTTTTAGACGGACAGTAGCGCATTACCAGTGTTGGGCGTTTTGTGACCGACAAATTTGCCATTAAAGACGAAAACGGAATGGAACAATATTTTGACGGTATTGCAAAAGACAAAAAAGACAAGATATTGGAAACTAAACTGCTGATTTATGAATGTGAAGGTACTGAAAGCCAAATAAAAGAGTGGTTCAAGACAATTAATATTGCTGGAGTTCCGCTCGTACCGCAAGAATTGTTAAATGCGATCTATTCCGGACCATTTGTCACTCTCGGCAAAGAGGAGTTCAGCAACAGCCAAAATGCCAATATTCAAAAATGGAGCGCGTACATAAAAGGTAGCGCAAACCGGCAGGCATTTTTTGAGAGGGCTTTAGACTGGGTAAGTAAAGGAAGTATTGATGACTACATGAGTATTCATCGCAACGATAAAAATATCAATGAGTTAAAAAGATATTTCAACAGCGTGATCGATTGGATATCTAGTGTATTTACCGATGTAGAAAGCGAGATGTGCGGACTTGAGTGGGGACGACTGTATGAGCAGTATCACAAGAAAGCCTATGACCCCAAGAAAGTGTCAGCCGAGATACGTAAGCTCTATGGTGATCCGTATATTAAAAACCGTAAAGGTATTTTTGAGTTTATTCTATGTGGTTCTGCGAATACAAAATTTCTTGAAGTCCGAATTTTTGATGAAGCAACTAAAAAATCTGTTTATGCTTCACAGACTAAAAAGGCGGAATCTAAAGGCAAATCAAATTGTCCACATTGTGCTATTGGGCATGATGCCAACAAGAGTAAGATTTGGAATTTTGACGAAATGGACGCCGATCATGTAGCGGCATGGAGTAAGGGTGGCAAAACAACTGCCAAAAACTGTGAGATGTTGTGCAGGACGCACAATCGAGCAAAAGGAAATAGGTAAAAAAGTTTAGCCGGCGCGCCAGCTTTGTTGGCACGAAAAATTGCGGTGGCGAAAAAAGAAACGGCAGACTTTTTCTAAAATTGACCACCACCATTGACGAGGTATTTTGTATATGATATGCTTTATCTATGGAGTACACCGTTATGATAGTGAGGCGCTAAACGTCCCTTGGGACAGAAAGGAGTGTGCTTATGCGCGACCGTTTGGCGTTGACGTTGCAATTGAACCACAACAAATGACACCGACGACTGCGCCGGCACGCAGAATTTCTGCGAGTCAGCAAAAAAGGAGTAGCCAATGAAGCTCTTTACGATCGCACGCAGTTGGCTGGTGTAGCAACCGGCCAAACCCCTGTGTGTGCGTTTTTCATCGCGATGCCGCCTAATCCGCGAACTGGCATCGTTAAACCCCCAACACCGTTTGACGGGAAAACGCCAAAGGACGGAATAATGAGGAAAGCTCCCTACATAGGCGACTAGATTGCGAGGCGCCGACAACTAAAATGTCGCAGTCATTGGGCGCGCATAGTTCGCGACATACAGAACGCGAACGGCGTGCAGGGCACCTTGATAGAAGATGGTCTCTCTAAGGGCAATCGTCAAATTAAACCTTGACGGTTGCCCATTTATTTTTGCTATTGCGTTAGCAATTTTTTTTTGTTATAAAGATATTGTATGATAAATTTTAACCTTAAAAAAATATTATGCGGGATCATTTTAATTGCGTTTTTTGCCGGGTTTTTTGTCTCCGGAGTTTGGGTGGGGGTAAACAAAATTGCTTATAACGTTCCTCAACCCGGGACAATTGATTTTTCTCTTTTTTGGGATGCGTATAACAAACTCTCGCAAAATTTTATCAATCCGGAAAAAATAGACGACCAAAAAGTAGTTTACGGGGCAATTGAGGGAATGACAAAATCCTTGGGAGACCCATACACTTCTTTTTTTAATCCGGAACAGGCAAAAAGATTCCAACAGGATTTATCTGGCTCCTTTGAGGGCATAGGCGTTGAAATCGGAGTTAAAAAAAACCAACTTACAGTAGTTTCTCCGCTAGAGGGGACTCCGGGACAGAAGGCGGGTTTAAAAACTGGAGACGTGATTTTAAAAATAAACGGAAAAGACGCGACCGATATGACCACCGAGGAAGCGGTAAGCTTAATAAGGGGCCAAAAAGGAACAGCCGTTACTTTGTCAATTTTTAGAGAGGGCTGGCAATCGGCAAAAGATATAGAAATTACAAGAGAGACGATTAAAATTCCGTCAATGAAGTGGGAGTTGAAAAATGGAGACGTTGCCTATATCCACATTTTTGAATTTGGCGAGTCGCTTCCAGCTGATTTTAAAAAAGCCGCCCTTGAAATTTTATCCGGCCCGGCAAAAAAAATAGCGCTGGATCTTAGGGGAAATCCGGGAGGATACCTTGAGATTTCCCAGGAAATTGCCGGCTGGTTTTTGCCAAAAGGACAAGTTATAACTATTGAAGACTTTGGAAAAGATAAAGAAAAAAAACTATATAAATCACAGGGAAATGCCAATTTGGCTAATTTTCCGATAATTGTTTTAATAAACGAAGGCTCGGCATCAGCCTCCGAAATTTTAGCAGGAGCTTTAAGAGACGACCGAAATATTAAATTGATCGGCCAGAAATCTTTTGGCAAGGGTTCTGTGCAGGAGGTAGTTGATTTAAGGGGCGGATCCTTTTTAAAAATAACAATCGCCAAATGGCTCACCCCAAAAGGCAATTCAATTTCCGAGGTTGGATTGGAGCCGGATATCAAAATTGATATTACCGATAAAGATATAGAAAATAGCAATGACCCGCAACTGGATAAGGCGCTTGAAATTGTTGAATCATTGTCACAAGAAAAGTAAAAGTTATTTCAACATAATAATTAAAATAATAAATAATATGACTATAAAACAACTACAAAAAATTGAAAAAATGGCTAATGAAAGTATGAAGCTTGCCCGCCAAGCCATTAAAAAAAATGAACAACTTCAAAGCTTTTTAAGTGTAATAGAGTATAAAAAAGGTATAAAAAATGAATATTTATCTGTAGATGATATTTTTAGAAAAATAAAAGCGTAATGCAATTTTATTATTATGCTGAAGATTTTTACAACTCCTCGGTTTGAAAAACGTCTGAAAATATTTATTGAATTTCATCCCGACCTTGTGAACACGGCTTTAATGTTTCTGGAATTGATGCCGCGCCTGAAGGAATTGAAATTGCTAGAAAAAAATTGGAAGCAAAAAAATTGGAAGCAGATTTAAGGGTGGGGGATATATACCAAAAATTACCGTATCCCGACGGCTCATTTGAAGCGATAGTCAGCACTCAGGTTATGCATCATAATACAATTGGAAATATAAGAGAATTGATAAGAGAAATGGAAAGAGTCCTAGCTCCGAAAGGCGTGGTATTTATTACCGTTTCTAAAAGAGGACGCAAAAAAGATGAAAAAGAAATAGCTCCCGATACATTTGTTCCCATGAGCGGTGGTGAAGAAGGATTACCTCATCATTATTTTAACGAAGAGACATTACGGAAGGAATTCGGAAATTTTGAAATAAACGATATTTGGGAAGAAAAAGGAGGAGGGCATTGGTGTCTTTTAGGTGAATTAAAAGATCAAAAAACTGAATAAATGGTCATAGTCGTAATGAGGGGCTTTTTTGTTGTTTGACAAATTGTAAATAATTGTTAAGATATAAACAATTGGTTTTACATCACAGTTCGTTGACTCTTAAATAGGGGGAGAATGAAGATGGAACTCACAAAGCAACCACAAACAGAAGTGGAGTATTGGAAAGCGATTGAGGGGTTGGGTGGCTACTTTTGGAGCACCAACCACGGCTTGCGCCACGGACATATTGAAGACAAGGACGGTGAGGTTGCCAAATCCATTGAGGATGCAAGGAAAATATCGGAACGCCTGGTAGTAGAACTGGGCGAGAAATTCGGGGTCATACATCCCAGGGATTGTCCGAGGGTTGGACCAGGACAGCCAGTCCCTCCGCCTCCCGATGGTAAGGTTTACTATCGTGATTGGTATAACAGGATGAAAGAGTCCTGTTATCGTGAGGATTACGAAGGCATCATCTGCTCTGCTTGTCCGTTCAGTGAAGGGTTGCAGCCGATGATATCTCTTGGCGGTGTTGTTCCCTGCGGAATTTTCCAAGGAAGGCTATACAAACTCATCGCTCCGTATAAGTGCGGTATGTTGGGGATGGTTGGCTGGAACACGGAGAAACTCTACGTTGAGATTATTATGGAGGCTGGCCGGAATGCTCTGATGCAATTCCAGAAGAAAGAAAAAGAGATTAGAGACAATCTCGCACAAAAACCGCAATAAGTGGAAAACGGAATCGTAGCCCAATGACGGAAACGTTAGAGGGCTTTTTTTGTTTCAAAAAATAATAAACGCAGGGCAAAACAAACTGAATTATTGTCCCGATTAGTATAATACTTTGATACGCCTCCTTGCAGAAATTGAAAAAATAAGGCAGAATAAGATAAAGCAATTAGAACTCTACGAGTGGTCCAGGCAACTGATTGAAAATGTGAAAGAATATGGCGAGAAAATGGAAATTGATTTGGAAACTATGTCAGACGCAGAGAAGAAAGGACTATTGATGGGAATGGGGGTAAATGTTGTTGGTAACGTTGAGGGAATAAATATTAAAAATCTCCTTGAGGCACAGNTTGGGGTATGGTATTGAAATAATAAACAGTTTAAGATAGAATAAACATTGTAATAAAAACTAANAACATAAAAAACTAAAAACATAAAATAATCTATTTTTAGCTTTTTAGAATTTTAAATTTTTAAAGTAATGAAAGTTATTTTGGTTAAAGATGTAGAAAATCTTGGCAAAAAATATGACGTAAAAGAGGTAAAAAACGGCTACGGCAGAAATTTTTTATTGCCTCAAAAATTAGCCAAGGCGGCCACCAAAAAAGCTTTAAAATGGCTGGAAGACCAAAAAGAAATCATAAATAAAGAGGCCGAGGAGGAGTTAAAAATGGCTCAAGAATTAGCATCTAATCTTGATGGAGTAGAGGTGGCTATTAATGTCAAAATTGGGGAAGAGGGACAACTTTTTGAATCAATTAATAATCAAAAAATTGCAGAAAAATTAAAGGAAATGGGTTTTGAGGTAAAAAAATCACAGATTAAACTGGCAGAACCAATTAAGGAGCTTGGCGAGTTTCCGATAAAGGTTGGTTTAGAGCATAATTTAGAAGTAGAAATAAGCTTAATAATAACAGGAGAAAAATCGGAATAAAATGGCAAGGTATATTTTCGTAGCTGGTGGCGTGATGTCTGGCATAGGCAAAGGCATAGCCACGGCTTCAATAGGGCGAATTTTAAAAAGCAAGGGCTTTAAGGTAACTGCGATTAAAATTGACCCCTATATAAACGTTGATGCCGGCACAATGAATCCGATAGAGCATGGAGAAGTTTTTGTGACCGATGACGGCATAGAGTGCGACCAGGATGTTGGAAACTACGAAAGATTTTTAGACGAAAATATTTATACGGACAATTATATGACAACAGGCAAAGTTTATTTGTCTGTTATCACCAAAGAAAGAAACCTAGAATATGGAGGCGAATGCGTTTCTGTTGTTCCTGGTATTCCCAATGAAGTAATTAAAACAATAAAACGGGCAGAAAAAAAAGCCGAGGCAGACTTTGTTCTAATTGAAATTGGAGGAACTATAGGTGAATATCAAAATCTGTTATTTTTAGAAGCCGCCAGGATAATGAAATTTCAACATCCAAGGGATGTTCTTTTTATTATGGTGAGCTATTTGCCAATTCCTTCAATGATTGGCGAGATGAAAACAAAGCCCACGCAACAGGCGGTAAGAAATCTTAATGAGGCCGGATTGCAGGCAGATATGATACTGGCAAGGTCAGAGGTTTCGTTAGACGAGCCGAGAAAGAAAAAATTAGCGATTTACTGCAATATTCATCCAGAAGACGTTGTTTCAGCTCCCGACGTAAAGTCAGTATATGAAGTGCCGATTAATTTTGAAAAAGAAAATGTCGGCAACAGAATCCTAAAAAAATTTGGAATTAAGGCGAGGCAAAGCAACCTGAAGGAATGGGACGAGCTAGTAAAGTTAATAAGAAACCATCCAAAAACAGTTGAGATAGGAATTGTNGGCAAATATTTTGAAAGCGGACATTTCACTCTGATGGATTCGTATATTTCGGTTATTGAGGCAATAAAACATGCCGCCTTTTCCCAAAACAGAAAAGCGAATATCTCATGGATTTCCTCTGAAGATTTTGAGAGAAATACGAAATCTCTCGGAGAATTAAAAAAATATGCAGGCATAATTGTGCCGGGCGGATTCGGAAACAGGGGAGTAGAAGGCAAAATTAAAGCAATTGAATATTGCAGAAAAAATAAAATTCCATTTTTGGGACTTTGTCTTGGACTTCAGCTTTCGGTAATTGAATTTTCAAAAAATGTCTGCGGAATAAAAGACGCCACATCAAGAGAGTTTGATAAAAATGCCAAAAACCCCGTGATAGATGTAATGGAAGGTCAGAAGGAATTATTGAAAGAAAAACGTTATGGCGGAACAATGAGGCTTGGAGCATATGACTGTGAATTAAAACCAGGAACCATAAGCCATAAAGCCTATAAAAAATCTACGATTTCTGAGAGGCATCGGCACAGATATGAGGTCAATAACGATTACATAAAAATTTTAGAAGATAAGGGGCTTATTGTGGCCGGCGTAAATCCTAAACAAAACTTAGTTGAAATTATTGAAATAAAAGACCATCCATTTTTTGTTGCCAGCCAATTTCACCCTGAATTTAAATCCCGGCCGTTGAAACCTCATCCATTATTTAAGGAATTTATAAAGGCCGCATTAAGACCTTAAAACAGCTAAAAAGCCCGAAAGGGCTTTTTAGAAAATAATTTACGAATAATTATTTTGAGGGATCGACGTTTACTATCTTCGCTAATCTTTGCGCCCCGTTAAACANTTTTTTTGACTTTGTAGAAAAGCGGACAACGCCGTTTGCCATAGAGTAAATAGTATCATCAGACCCCAATTTTACATTTTTTCCTGGAAGATATTTCGTGCCGCGCTGCCTTACGATTATCATTCCGACTCTGACTTTTTCGCCTGCAGAAGCTTTAATGCCCAGCCTTTGAGCCATTGAATCTCTCCCCAATTTAGTAGAACCTCCTTGTTTAGTTTTAGACATATTTTTTAGTTTTTATTTTTAATTATTTATGTTAGCAGAAATAAAGAACTTTGTCAAAGGTTTATATGATAGAAATTTTTATGATATAATGATATTTATAGTTGTAGCGCTCTTGATATTTTTTTCCTTCGCGGCAGGTTTTATAATCGCAAAATACCAGGACAAGGAATCCATACAAATCGAAAATTCTTAAAATGACATTTTATATTATCAATTCAAGATGAAAATACCAAATCATATCGTATTATTTCCCGACGGCAACCGGAGGTGGGCAAAACAAAAAGGCATCACATCTTTAAACGGCCACAAACAGGGCTATAATAACCTTTTGGATTTTTCTGAATGGTGTAAAAATAAAGGAGTCAAGGTACTCACTGCTTTTGGATTTTCAACAGAAAATTGGAACCGAACCAAGGATGAAGTGGATTATTTAATGGGGCTTTTAGAGGATTGCTTAATTGATAATTTAAACAGATATGCAAAAGATGGTGTGAAGGTGCGTGTGATAGGGCAGCGAGAGCGTCTGCCGAAATCTTTACAGGAAGCCATAAAAAAAACCGAGGAAGCAACACAAAATAATTCAAATTTGTTTTTGAATTTAGCAATCAGCTATGGGGGCAAGTGGGATATTTTAAATGCTGTTAAAAAAATTATTGAAGAGGGGACTCCCGCAGATAAAATTGATGAAAAGTTGTTTGAGAGCCATTTATCAACAGCAGGATTGTCAGCTCCCGATTTTATAATCAGAGCTGGCGGAGAAATGAGAATGTCAAACTTTGTGTTATGGCAGGCGGCATATTCGGAACTATACTTTTCTCCAAAATTTTGGCCGGACTTTAACGAGCAGGATTTAGACGAGGCGCTAATTGAATTTGACCGACGAACGCGCCGTTTCGGAAAGTAATTTTTATTGTGCGACAATTTGCGGGCGCCATGCTAAAAAGGGAAGCGCGCGCAATAAAAAACGAGAGAGCAGCCTCGTTTTTTATTTTATATATTGCTAAATTGTTCTAGAAAAAGTCCGCGCCGTTTCAAGCCATTTAGGCTGGCGTGGCCTATTTTTGTATTTTGCAGACGATTTTTGAATTTCTAATAAGCAAAGCATATCGCTTTTTTTCCAGCTGGCTAAATATTTTCCCTTGTTCTTATGGATTATTCCAACTCCCTTTGCCCAAAGAGCAAAACTTTTTTTCTTTTTATCAGACAATTCATTTTTTCTAAAAAACGGGACTACAACGTCAATAATATCGTCAATTTTTTGCACAGAAAACCTTGCCTGGTCTTTTGAAATATTTATTTTTCCGCAACCCATTTCTTTTTTTATTTTTCTCAATAATTTTTCGTTTTCTTTCGGAGATGTGACCACAAATTGCGCCCTCCATCTGTAGTATGTAGGAGCATTTGTACGGTCATGTCGTGTGTCTTTGCGGAACTGCAAATCAAAACATCCGTCGGAGCTTACGAATAATGATATATTAAATTTTTCTTTTGGCGACATATTTATAAAAATATATAAAAAATTGTTTATTAATTTATTATATCAGAATGTTAATTGTGCGACAACACCCGTAATTTTATTGTGCGACAGATCCAGTAATTTAAGAGTTCTGGTCGTTTCCCCCGTGAAACTGGCGATGTATGTCGCGAAGCCGTTTGTTGGTAACATGCGTGTAGATTTGGGTAGCCAATATGTTTTTATGCCCCAAAAATTCCTGCACAACCCTTAAATCTACGCCTTGAGTTAAAAGGTCGGTGGCAAAACTATGTCTTAGAACATGAGGGGTTGTCGTAATCGGCAAACCGGCAGAAATAATGTATTTCTTCATATTTTTTTCAATGGCCCTGGGGGTCAATCTTCGGGAAGCAGCTTTTTTGCCGCTATAATTTATAAATAGCGCTTTTTCTTTATCGTTGTCGATAGTTCTTGCGCTGATATATTTCTCCAGCCATCCTATCGCGTTTTTTGAAAAATAAACTGTTCTGGCTCGGCCGCCTTTCCCGACAATTCCAAGCTCTAAATCCTTAGCTCCGGGCATTATCCTTATTTGTTCCAGATTCAGGGAAGTGAGTTCAGATACCCTCATTCCGGTAGAAAAAAACGTCTCTAAAATAGTCCTGTCTCTAATCCCTTGTATTGTAGATGTATCGGGGGCTAAAAACAGCTTATTCAACTGTTCAAGGGTCAAAAATTTCACTGTTTTCTCTTTATCGGGCCTAGAAAGCGTTATTTTATCCGGGGGCAGTGAAACTATGTCTTTCGCCACAAAATAGCCCAGAAAGGCTCTTAAGGCGATTAAATAGTAGTTCTGGGTGGTCTTCCTTAAGGGTTTGTTATTGCGGGTGGGGGAATGGCGGGATAAATGGACCCTATAGTCCCAAATATGCTCGGGCGTTAGCTGATGGGGAAGAATGCNGTTTAGATTATTATTTTTTAACCAAACTAAAAATTTTTCAAGGAATCTTCTGTAATTTTCCTGAGTCTTTGATGACAAACCTTTTTCAACATCAATCCAATCTAAAAAGTCGTTTATATGCTTTGGTAGCGGTATTCGGCTTTGTTCCATACGAGTATTCGCTTAACTATAATTATGCGAACTCTATTATATTAAAACTAAAATTGATAACCTACTATCTATCGCGCCTGCGCACCGGTTGATTTTGAAAATAAACCGGCAAAATAATTTTCAATTTTATCCCAAATATTTTGCGCAATATTGTTTTTTCCTTTATCAACCTCTTCCTTGATTGCTTCCCCTCTTTTTGCCACTTCCCCACCTATTCTAGGATAAACATCTGCTTTGACCCAATCGCTCGCTCTTGACCAATATAAGGCGATCTGTGACTCTGCTTTATTGTAGATATCCTTACCATATCCTCTGAAATATGGTTGTTGGCTCAAAAAAACAACAACTAAAATAGCAATTATAATTACAACATTTTTTGCAAATCCCTTTTCGTTTTTTTTGTTCATAATCTTTATTATTTGTCGGGATTTTTATTTATAATTTTTCAACTGCCCCTCTTATTCTTTTTAAGGTTTTTTCGCGGCCTAAAATATCAGAAATTTCAAACGGGCTTGGCGAAAATTGTTTCCCGGATAGCGCAACCCGCATTGGCCACAACAGAAACCCGCGATTTTTTTCCGGGTAGCCTTTCTGTCTGTTAAACTCCCCTGCCACACCCATTAATGCCCACTCTATTTTTTTGATTTCCCAGTCTTTTAATTCTGATAAAGTTTTGTCGCACAATAAAAGGGCGTCTTTAATATCGCCATCTTTCATATCGTCCCATTTTAACAAATTTTTATCGTACGCCACTTTGTCCACAAAAAAGAAACCAGACAATTCAACAATGTCAAACAGTTTTTTCATTCTTGTTTTGGAAACCTCAATAATTTTCTCAAGTTTATTTTCAGAAATCTGTCCAGCTATTAATAGTCCTGCTTCTTTAAGATAGGGAATGCAAAGCTCCGTTAATTTTTCTATTGGCTTTTCGCGAATATAAAAACCGTTTATAAAATCCAATCTCTGAACATTAAAAATAGCTCCCGCTTTCTGGACCTTTTCTATTGAAAATTCCTTTACAAGTTTGGCTAAAGAAAAAATTTCTTTTTCGGTGCCGGGATTCCAACCAAGCAAACCATAAAATTAATTAATGCTTCCGGCAAGTAACCATTTTTATGGTAGTCAGATATGGCCACATCTCCTTGTCGTTTAGACATTTTGCTTTTATCCATATTTAACATTAACGGCAAATGCGCGTAAACCGGCTGGTAGAAACCAAGCGCTTCCTGCAATAATATTTGTCGGGGCGTGTTTGATAAATGTTCTTCGCCCCTTATTATATGGCTTATTTGCATTTCAAAATCATCAACCACAACCGCAAAATGGTATAAAGGGGTTCCCAAATCCTTGGCAATCACAACATCGCCCAAAAGCCCGGCATTAAATTCCACCATTCCTCGGATTAAGTCTAGAAACCTAATTTTTTTATCAGCAACCTTGAATCTTATTACCGCCTTTTCCTTAGATGATATTTTTTTTTGAATTTCTTTTTCAGACAGATTTCTGCATTTGCCGTCATATTTCGGCGCCACTCCCCTGGTTAATTGATCCTGACGTTTTGATTCCAGTTCTTCTTCGGAGCAAAAACAATAATAAGNTTTTTTTTCGCTTAACAGTTTTTCCAGATATTTTTTATATATGTCCATCCTTTGCGTTTGTTTGTAAGGGCTAAATTTTCCACCGATGTCCGGACCCTCGTCCCACTTAATTCCCAGCCACCTTAATTCCGTTAAAATTTCATCGGTCCATTTCTGTTCAGAACGTTCCTTATCAGTATCTTCAATTCGTAAAACAAATTTACCTTTATTTTTTTTAGCAAATAAGTAATTAAATAAGGCAGTTCTTGCAGTGCCAATGTGCGCCGATCCGGTCGGAGACGGAGCGATTCTTACTCTTATTTCTTTTTTGACAGTTGTTTTCATTGTTTTAAATTGACAGAAACTAATTTAACATCAAAAATTCTAGAATTTCTCGGGCTACCGCCTTCGCCGCCAAAGGTTTTGAAAATTCTATTGCCCTTTCTTTCATTTTTTCTATTGCCTCCTTGCGTAAAAATAAGGATTGCAGATTCTCCATAAAGAAATTAGGAGTCAGATTATCCTGTTCAATCACTAAAGTCGCCCCGGTCTCCGCATACGCATATGCGTTTTTTGCCTGATGGTCTGCGGCGGCTGTTGGCAAAGGAACCAAAATACTTGGTTTCCCCAGCGCCGCAATTTCAAAAATTGCCGACGCCCCGGAACGAGATATTATAAAATCGGTTGCTCGGTAGGCGTGTTTCAATTTTTCTTCGTCTAAAAATCCGACGAGATGATAATATTTTTCCAAATTTTTATCAATTACAACCTCAGATTCAGATTGTGTTTCCTTAAAGTTTTCTCGGCCGGTTATATGGACTATTTCGAAATCTTTTAAAACATCGTTTAGAATTACCAGAACAAAATCATTTATTGATTGCGCCCCCTGCGACCCGCCGAAAACCATAATAACCGGTTTTTCAGAGGTTAAATTGAATAATTGTTTTGCAGTTTCATTATCGCCCTCCAGTAATTCCTTTCGAATGGGATTGCCCGTCAGAGTAACTTTTTCAGGATCAAAAAATTCTGTTTTAGGGAAGGAAGTAAAAACCTTTCTCGCCCATTTTGATGTCTTTTGATTAGAAAGCCCGGGAACAACATCTGACTCGTGCAAGAACACTGGAATTTTTAAAATTTTAGCGCAATATGTTACGGCAATTGACCCCGATCCCCCTTTGCTGAAAATTAAATCCGGTTTGATTTTTAAAAGCAAAAAAAAGCTCTGCAAAACTCCAAAAGGAATTTTAAACAAAATATCTATAAAATTTTGCCAGTCAAAGTACCTTCTTATTTTTCCGGATACAATGGTTTTTATTATAAAATCTTCCTGCGATAATAAAATCAATCCAAATTCGTCTTTCGGGCCTATATAATAAAACTCTAAATCTTTTTTAGAATATATTCTCCTTATTTCTCGCGTGATAGCGACTATCGGAAAAACATGCCCGCCTGTTCCCCC
>C687J35504_10002317_pt1 | contig 13014 bp, 9 predicted proteins | sample RifCSPhighO2_02_FD_35504 | JGI IMG/M metagenome (IMG submission 35504) | reverse complement strand
CAGCAAGCTGCCACGCTACATGCCCAGAATGGCGGGGGGGCACTGGATATTTTACAGAATTAATGTGCAGCGTGCGGGTTTGTCTCGCACGCTGCGATAAAGACCAAACACATGAATGAAGCATTACTGCGAAAATTAAAAACCATGTACGATAGGTACACGGAGCTGGAGAACCTGGTTGCAGACCCGGCCGTCGTGTCGAATCCGTACCAATACGGCACCTACATGAAGGAGCGGGGCAACCTTTCCAGACTGGTTGGTAAGTACCTCCAGTGGCAGAAGACCCTCCACCGTAAAGAAGAGGCCGGGAAGGTCATTTCTGAAAATGGAGGCGACAAGGAACTGCAGCTGCTGGCCAAAGACGAGCTTGCGGCGGCTGAGAAGGAGGAGGAAAGGCTGGTTGAAGAGATACAGGAGCTTCTTCTTTCTAAGGCCGGCGACGCCCACAGAGGCGTGATAATGGAGATTCGCGCCGGTACGGGCGGTGACGAGGCCGCGCTCTTTGCCGCAGACCTTTACAGGATGTACACAAGGTATGCAAACATTAAAGGATGGGGAATAGAGGTGTTTGACAGCAGTTCTACCGATTTGGGCGGCTTCAAGGAGATAATCTTTTCAGTTACGGGTGCGGAGGTGTACAAGAGACTGCGTCACGAGAGCGGTACCCATCGGGTGCAGAGGGTGCCTGCCACAGAGACCCAGGGGAGGGTTCACACCTCGGCGGCAACCGTCGCCGTGCTGCCTGAGATAGAGGAAGTGGAGATAAACATAGACCCAAAGGACCTGAGGATTGAAACAATGAGGGCGTCCGGTCCGGGCGGGCAGAAGGTGAACAAGACGAGTTCTGCCGTCAGGATGACCCATATCCCCACGGGTATAACCGTCAAGTGTCAGGACGAGAAATCCCAGCACAAGAACAGGGCAAAGGCAATACGCATCCTGAGGAGCCGCCTCCACGAACACGTAGAGGAGCAGGAAAGGTCGAAGAGNGAAAAGGCCCGCCGAGTCCAGATAGGCACCGGGGACAGGAGCGAAAAGATAAGGACNTATAACTATCCGCAAAACAGGGTTACGGACCATCGAATAAATTTCACCCTCTACGACCTTGAAAACGTGATGCTCGGGCATATAGATGAACTGATAGGACAGCTCCTGGCGTTTGAAAAGGAAGAACAACTGAAGCAGTTGGCGGCAACCGTATAAGCGCCTGGCGGAAAAATCCTTACGCAGAGACAAGCCTTTAGGCCCGTCCGTAACGGGCAGACCTGAAGGTCTGTTCCTGCGGCACCCGGCAAAGGTCTCGTAAGAACAATGAGATGTAAAACGTCCGATACGGTGATCGGACGCTACAATTTTCCTACATCTTTGGTAGACAACGACCTTTAGGTCGTTGAAGTCTTCTTTAACTATCGTAGTGCATCACCCGCTGCCTATTCCTGGAAAAAAGACTAAAAAGCCTCCCATAAGCCTACAAAAGGCACTGACGGATGCCACGGTGATTCTGCGTGACGCAGGTGTGGATTCGCCAAACCTGGATGCCGAGGTGCTTTTAGGAAAGGTATTGGGCATTTCCCGCTCCCAGCTCTACGCAAGACTGCAAGAGCCTGTAGAATCCGGGAATCTAAGACGTTTCAGTAAACTCGTCAATAAGAGGGCACACCGTATACCCCTGCAGTACCTCACTGGCCATGTCGAATTCATGTCTCTGGATTTTTTGATGAAAAAGGGTATATTTATCCCCAGGCCGGAGACGGAATTGATAGTAGAGGCCGTGTTAAAGAGAGTCGGCGTCTCTGATGCCTCCAGCGCACACAGTAAGCTGAAGATACTGGATGTCTGCACCGGCTGTGGAAATATAGCGGTGTCAATTGCCGTGGGCCTCAAGGACGCTGGAGAAGTAATAGTCTATGCGTCCGACGTATCTTCCAAGGCCCTGAGGCTGGCGCGGCTTAACGCCGAGAGACATAATGTTGGGACAAAGGTTTCCTTTCATAAGGGTTCGGTCTATCAGGCCTTCCGTAGACTTGGGCTTGAGGGGGAGATTGATTTCATCGTATCCAATCCACCCTACGTGCCGCAAGATGAGTGGAAAGGTCTTCAGCCGGAGGTGAGGGATTACGAAGACCCAAGGGCGTTGGTGGCGGGTAGCGACGGGTTGGACTGCTACCGGGAAATAGTTGCAGGCGCCCACAAATGGCTGAGGCCGAAGGGCTGGCTCATTATGGAACTGGGAGAAGGTCAGGCAGACAAGGTTAAAGAACTTATAGATGAAGACGGTCATTTCGGAGACACGGAGACCGTTAAGGACCTGCAAGGTATAGGGCGTACAATAATTGCTAGATCTAGTTGACGAAAAGTTTGTAATTGAAGGCGGTTGCCGTCTCACCGGCAGCATTACCGTAAATGGGGCGAAGAATGCGGCCCTTCCCGTCATGGCTGCCTGCATATTAACGAAGGGTGCCTCCCGCATAAGGTCCATCCCCAAGCTGACGGATGTGGAGATTATGGGACGCATACTGGAGTGTCTGGGCCTCAGCGTGAAGCACTTGGAAGACGGCTCATTGGAGATGGGCACGGTAGATACAACCAAGGTAACCGCCCCGTATGAACTGGTAAACGAGATGCGAGGCTCGATATGTGTTCTTGGCCCGCTTCTCGCCCGGCGCAATGCGGCAATGGTCGCGCTGCCCGGGGGATGCGTGATTGGACAGCGTCCCATAGACCTCCACCTGAAAGGGCTTAGGGCCATGGGCGCTGAGATAGATTTAAAGGACGGTTACGTGGTGGCATATGCAACGCGGCTTAGGGGGACGGAGATATACCTGGGCGGCGCTCACGGCTCTACGGTGCTGGGCACGTGCAATGTCCTGATGGCGGCAACACTTGCAGAAGGCACCACGGTAATAGAGGCCGCCGCACGTGAACCTGAGGTGCAGAACCTGGCAGAGTTCCTGGTGAAGGCCGGCGCTAAAATCAGCGGTGTGGGCACTAACCGCATAGTTATAGAAGGCGTAAAGGAATTAAAACCAGTAGACTGCCAGATAATACCCGACAGGATAGAGGCCGGTACACTTATGGTTGCAGGTGCCGTTACGAACGGAGACGTGACCGTTGAGAATATCANNCCCGACCATTTAAGCGCCGTAGTGGATAAACTGAGAGAGGTAGGCGTAAATGTTACCTTGGGGCGTGACAGCTGNAGGGTGAGGGGAGGACGTATGACGGCCTCGGTTATCACTACACTGGCCTACCCCGGCATTCCTACAGACCTGCAGCCCCAGTTAATGTCCCTTCTGAGTATTGCGGAGGGGACCAGCGTTATTACCGAGAAGGTGTTTCCGGACAGGTTCATGCACATAGCGGAACTGAACAGGATGGGTGCAAATATTCAGAAGGAGGGCCCCAGCGCCATCGTGCACGGGGTCCCGTATCTTTCAGGCGCAAAGGTGATGGCGTCCGACCTAAGGGCCGCCGCCAGTCTCGTTGTGGCGGGTCTTGCGGCACGCGGCACCACAGAGGTCCGCAGCATATTCCACCTGGACCGCGGCTACGAACACCTCGAAGAACGCCTCACCGGCATCGGCGCAAAAATCAAACGCGAGGCAGATACGAAGGAGTATTAGGGAAAGTGTGAGGTAGGTTGCATGGCATATTTTCTTATTTCAGTCTATGTGGTAAACGATAACCTGTTATGAATATTGGCACAAGCCTTTTGGGGTTGTGTCGTGCAAGTCTGTTTTGTATAATGTGTTACGGCTGGGCCAAGAGGGATGTGCGGTGCGTCGAGACGCACCCTACAGGGTGTGTAGCTGCCCCATTTATGGGGCGTTTTGACAGGCTCGATAAATCGAGCAGCTACAATTACCGTTGTGGCTCGATGAATCGAGCAACTACAGGATATTTTTGTGGGGACAGGGTTTATTCCTGTTAGTGTGTACTGTCATTGCGAGGAGTGAAAGGCGACAAAGCAATCTTATGTTTACTGGTTTTGTAGGGGTGGGTCTTACGCCCACCCAGGGCAACCACAAGGGTTGCCCCTACACATGAGATTGCTTCGCTTAGCTCGCAATGACAAATGTGCAACTACTTTACTTTTCCTCCCCCTCGAAGGGGGAGAGGTACCAACAAACTTTCTCAGAGGTTTTGAATAATGTTTGAGTCCATAAGCGGCACGTTAGAGGGTATATTCGATAAGCTCCGGGGCAGGGGACGGCTGACCAAAGAAAATATAGAAGAAGGTCTCCGCGAGGTGCGGACGGCGTTGCTTGAGGCCGACGTTAACTACCGCGTGGTCAAGGATTTCATCAAGCGGGTTATGGAGAAGGCCGAGGGCGAAGAGGTAATAAAGAGCGTCACCCCCGGTCAGCAGATAGTAAAGATAATCCATGATGAGCTTGTGAACATAATGGGCCCGGTAGGCCCAACGCTAACCTTTCGAGACGGCGGCCCGACCGTGGTGATGCTTGTGGGACTCCAGGGCTGCGGTAAGACGACAACCGCCGCCAAGCTGGCAGGACTGGTGATGTCCAAGGGCCGAAAGCCGCTTCTGGTGGCCGCCGACGTGAAGAGACCCGCCGCCATAAAGCAGCTGAAGGTGCTCGGCAAGCAGTTGGGAGTTCCCGTATATTCCGAGGATGATGGACAGCCTACCGTAATTTGCCAGAAGGCAGTGGATTATGCCAGAGAAAACACCCTCGACGTAATCATACTGGATACGGCAGGCCGGCTCCACATAGACGAGGAGCTGATGAAAGAATTGAGGGACATCAAAGACAAGGTGGAACCCAGCCACATCTTCTTTGTGTGCGATGCCATGACGGGTCAGGACGCCGTTAACAGCGCCAAGGAATTCAATTCGAATCTCGAGTTCGACGGCGCCATTCTGACGAAACTAGACGGCGACACACGCGGGGGTGCGGCGCTCTCCATTAAGTCCGTCACCGGGAAGCCCATAAAGTTTGTCGGCGTGGGGGAGAAGCTCGATAAGCTGGAGGAATTTTATCCGGACCGCATGGCGTCCAGAATCCTGGGTATGGGCGATGTGGTGACCCTGGTGGAGAAGGCACAGGCGGTTACGGACGAAGGGCAGGCGAGGTCCTTTGCCAAAAAGATAAAGGAGGACACCCTTACGCTTGAGGATTTTATGGACCAGCTCCAGCAGGTGAAGAAGATGGGGCCGCTCCAGGAGATTCTCAGTATGATACCCGGAATGGGCAACAAGCTGGAAGGACTGGACGTGGGTGACCACCAGATGAACAGGATAGAGGCGATAATGCGGTCCATGACCAGAGAGGAGAGGCAGACGCCGGACATCATCGGGGGCGACCGCAAGATGAGGATAGCCAAGGGCAGCGGCACCACGGTTCAAGACGTAAACCAGCTTCTGAAGCAGTTCAAGATGGTGAAGAAGATGCTGAGGCAGGTAAGCTCCGGCGGGCCTATGAGGAGGATGGGTATTCCAAAGATGGGTTTTCCGACGGACTTCGGAAGGGGCAAGAAGGGATAATTGTTCATATTTAACCTAATAGGAGGAAGGAAGTGGTAAGAATAAGAATGAAGAGGATGGGCCGTAGAAACAGGCCGTTCTACAGAATAGGCATCTTTGACGTNCACGAAGANAGGGACGGAGAGGCCATAGAAGAAGTAGGGCACTATGACCCGTTGGAGAAGGATGAGGCAAAGAGGGAGACGCTTAAGAAGGACAGGATTGAGTATTGGCTGAGTGTCGGAGCGCAGCCTTCAGAGAAGGTGGCCATTATCTTAAAGAGACACGGCATAGCCGTCGGACGTTGAGTTATATTCCATGGCGAAACCGTTTATTTTTGTAGTGTCAGATTGCTTCGCTCCGCTCGCAATGACAAACGCTCCGTCATTGTGAGTCCGCCTGGGGCGGATTGAACATGGCAACTTGTAGGGGCGAACCTGCCGCTCGCAGCGGTCGCACCGCTCGCCCTGGGCAGACACAGAGGTCTGCCCCTACGAAGCCACGNTACACACTTCGCTCGCAATGACACTTTGCGGCATATTTATACATTTTTGGTACTTTTGCAGAGGTCTCATTATAAACGACCCATGTTTTTTGCTTGACAGGCGGTCTCTACTTGGGTAGATTTTTTGTAAGCTCTTGCATTTCCAGAGTTAGGCACAAGGCATCACAAAGGCGGACCTAATGAGAAGTATGCGGTTTAGAAAAAACACCCTTGTAATGCGGTTGGTGATAGGGATGCTATTTCTCTTTATTGCACTGCCGGAAGCGGCAGTGTCCCACGAGATGGGGATATTGACCACTAATTGCTGCGCTACCGACCCTTACACTGACCACCACTGCCCTGTTGACGGCTCCGAACCAATCCATCACTGTCCACAATGCTGTATCTTTTCGCACAGTTTTACGGGCGAATCTTGCCAAGACATCTCCTTCATCGTGCCCAGCGACTGCGGAACGGTAATGGTGTTTGAACGTGCCACCATCAGTAGTCTCTTACCAGACGCCATATTTCACCCACCAGAGAATCTTTAGGCCGACAGTTTACTGCCTAAAGACATACAACAGTATCATTTCTCACAGGTACTACTGGGTTTTATCCCACAAATCCATAATAGAGTCGGTATGCTCCTGCGGTATAAAATCTTTCTTTAAACTAATTTAAAGGAGCTGAAAGGTGTTCTGTAAAATACGGAGAGGGCTCGTCTTATCAGCCTTCATTTTATCAACACTTGTACATTTAATGGGATCATCGGGTGCCCAGGCTATGACACTTGAACAGGCCGTCAACACGGCCATGGAGAACAACCGTGAACTTGCCGCATTTCGGAAAGGCCTGGATGAGGCAAAGGGTGACCTAACCAAGGCGTCGTACATCGTGCCTTCCAATCCCGTAGTCGAGAGCTTTATTGATAACAGATACGATACCAGGGACAACGAGACCCACACCGACTACGAGATAGGCCTGTCCCAGGAGGTCCGGATATTCGGCCAGAGGGGAAAGGGCATATCCGTGGCCGAGAAGAATATAGAGAAAGTGAGGGCCGATATTGAGTCCCTGGAGTGGGAAGTAACCACGAAGACGAAGGGGAATTTTTATGATGTGTTGACCCTTAAAGAGGTGTTGGAAGTAAGATACAACATACTGACACTCTTCGAAAAACTCTCAAATGCATTTCAAACAAAATACGAGGCCGGCTCAGTCACTATCCTTGAAGTAAACAGCGTAAAGATACAGCAGGCAAAGGCGGATAATGATTACCTTAACGCCAAGAGCAAATACGTATCGAGTCTCTCTAATTTAAAGCTCCTGCTGGGTCTTTCCCAGGAAGACCCATTGGATATAACAGGGGATCTGAGGCACAGGCAGGTCCAGGTAGCACTGGACAAGCTTATGGAAACGGCACAGGAACACAGACCAGACCTAATAGCGTTGAAGCTGGAAGGGGAGAGAATAAACAGAGAGATAAGCCTGTTAAAGTCTCAAAGGATACCTAACCCCATACTCTCCGGTTTCTTTGGAAGAGAGGACGGCTACAACCGAATAGTGGGCGGGGCCATATCCATCCCGCTGCCTATCATAGATAGAAAGCAGGCGGAACTGCAAAAGACCCGTGCGCAACGAGATGCAACGTGGTTAAAAATAGAGGGAAAGGTATTAGAAATAAAAAAGGAACTGGAGAGCGCTTATCAAGCATTCGTCTCCGCCCAAGACGGTTTGAAAGCGTATGAGGAAATCTTTTCAGAGATAGAAGACAGCCTGGAGCTTAACGAACTTACCTATAAAGAAGGTAAGGAAGATTTTATCGGGTTTCTCCTCCTTCAAAATAACCTCCTGGAGGCGAAGGTGTCTTATTTTGAGGCCCTTTTGAACTACTACAATGCCCTTGTGGAATTGGAAAGGGTATCTTTTACCAAAACAATAAATTAGAGGTCAGTATATGGTCATACAGAGGTTTCTTATCACACTAATCCTTGTCCTGACAGTCGCTTCGGGTTTCTTTTCCACCCCGTTAAAGGCCGAAGAGGCAAAGGCAAAAGACGTCGCCGAGGAAGGGCCGGACAAAAAGGAAAGGGAGGTCCGCAAGATACGCAAGGTCCCCCACACCCATGATGAGCAAGGGGGACATGAGGAGCAACACGAAGGCATTGTAAGGATAAACAAAGAAAGCTACGACCTCCTGGGCATCGAAACAGTAAAGGTAACTCCAAGTTCTCCGAAAGAATACATACGCACCACTGCAGAGATACAGTTTAACGCCAATCGGGTGTTCCACATAGGTCCGCGCGTGCCGGGCAGGGTGGTAGACATTTTTGCAGACCTCGGAGACGAGGTGAAAAAGGGACAGAAACTCGCCATGCTAGACAGCGTAGAGCTGGGCAACGCCGTCTCCGAATACCTAATCAGCAAGACTAACCTGTCCGTACAAAAGGCCCATTTTGAGAGGGAAGAAATGTTGTGGAAGAAGAAGGTCTCCTCCGAGAGAGAGATGTTGGATGCCAAGTCAGCCTACCTCCGCGCAAAGGCAGAATTCGAGGCCGCGGAAAATAAACTCCACCTGTTCGGTCTGAATGAAGACGATATTAATACCCTACGGTCTGAGACCCATTCAATCACCGCCTTTCCGCTGCTCTCCCCATTTAGCGGCACAGTAGTGCAAAAGCACCTCGCCCTTGGAGAGATGGAGGAACCATCGGCCCAGCTCTTTACCGTCGCTGACCTGGGCGTGCTCTGGATTATACTGGACATATACGAAAAAGACCTCACAAAGATAAATATCGGACAAGAGGTGAAGGTCTCGGTGTCTGCCTATCCTGACATCTACTTTCCCGGCAAGATTTCCTACATAAGCGACATAATGGACGAGCGCACCCGTACGGTAAAGGTAAGGGTGGAGCTTGATAACAATAAAAGAAAACTAAAACCCGGTATGTTTGCCACCGCAGAGATAGCCACAGGAGGGGCCTTGCCAGGCCACAAAGAACTTATCATACCCTGTTCGGCCATCCAGAACTACGAAGGCGGCAAGGTGGTCTTCGTGGCTATCGGCGACTATTCCTACAAGATGAAAGAGGTAAGAGCAGGAAACGAATCCAACGAACACGTAGAAATCCTGGAGGGCTTAACCGAGGGTGATGAGATAGTCACCAAGGGGGCCTTTTACCTGAAATCCGAGCTTCAGAAGGAAATGCTTGGCCACGACCATGCCCATTAATGAGACCTCTGAAAAACCCTGGATTTCTGTATATTCCATCTCGATTGTGGGGGTGCCCCCTGATTTAATCAGGGGTATCGCACCCGTTCCAAAAGGGCTTGATAAATCAAGCCCCTACAAAGGTCTAGCCCCTACAAAAGGTCTCGCAGAAACAGCGCGTAGGGGCGAGGTAACCTCGCCCCTACAATTATTGCAAAAACAGCTTCGACATTTCTGTCATTCCGCATTGCTTTTACGAAACCTTTTGTAGAGATTTGATTTATGGGTAGCGCGGGGCTTGTTGCCCTGCCCTACCCATCCGCCTCAGGCGGACAACGTGCCCCTACAACGGCACATTTTACTCCCTCAAAATGACAATTGTACGGGGTTGTTCAGAGAATTAATTAAATGTATCTCAACTGCCTGGATAAAACGTAATGGGAAAACTGATAGGGTTCTGTGTACACCTGCGCATTTTAATCGTATCGCTGGCAGGTATACTGGTAGGCGTAGGAATATACTCAATGATGCGCCTGCCTATAGATGCCGTCCCCGACGTAACCACTAACCAGGTTCAGATAAATACGGAGGCCCCCGGCCTTGGGCCGCCGGAAGTGGAAAGGCTTATCACTTTTCCTATAGAAACGGCCATGATGGGCATAAAGGACGTAGAAGAGGTTCGCTCCCTGTCCAAATCCGCCTTCTCGCAGGTAACGGTCGTCTTTAAGGACCGCGCCGACATCTACTGGGCACGCCAGCAGGTAATGGAACGGCTCCAGACGGCACAGGAGCGGATACCCGAGGGCTACGGGCCACCTATCATGGGTCCAATAAGTACTGGTTTGGGCGAGATTTACCAGTATTCGATAAAAGGCAGGGACAAAGACCTATATGAGCTCCGTACCATTCAGGACTGGATGGTAAGGTTCCATATACTGAATGCCCCCGGGGTCAACGAGGTAAACAGTCTGGGCGGCTTTGTCAAACAATATCAGGTGTTGGTTGACCCCAACAAACTGGTCAGCTACCGAATCCCCCTGCGGCAGGTCTTCGAATCCCTGGCAGCAAACAACATTAATGCCGGCGGCGCATACATAGAACATGCCTCTGAGCAATATCTAATAAGGGGGCTGGGTCTGGTTGAGACAGTAGACGATATAGAAAACATCGTCGTTGCCGTAGAACCTGAAGGCACACCCATCTACGTCAAGAACCTGGCAGAAGTAGTAATTGGCCCGGAGGTCAGGTACGGCGCAGCAACCCAGGACGGACAGGGAGAAACCGTCACCGGCACGGCTATGATGCTGAAAGGCGAGAACAGCCGTACTGTAGTAAACAGGGTAAAGGAAAAAATCAAAGAGATAGCATCTACCCTGCCCGAAGGTGTTACCATAGAGCCCTTCTACGACCGCACGGAATTGATAAATCATACCATCCGCACAGTGATTGAAAATATTAGTATAGGGATACTCCTGGTCATAGGCTCCATCATGCTGTTTCTAAACAACTGGAAGGGCGCCCTTATAGTTACGCTTATTATACCCCTTACCGCCTTCTTTACCTTTACCGCCATGATGCTGGCCGGAATACCTGCCAGCCTGATGAGCCTGGGCGCTCTGGACTTCGGCATCATTATTGACGGCTCGGTAGTCATGGTAGAGAACATCATCCGCCGCCTGTCTACAAAAGAGGAAATCCACGGAAGGACACCCACAGATACAATTATAGATGCGGGGCGTGAAGTAGGCAGACCGGTGGTATTTGCCATAGTCATTATCATTATGGTCTATATACCCATCCTATCCCTGCAGGGGATAGAAGGGAAGATGTTCATACCCATGGCCCTCGTGGTGTGCATTGCCATGATAGGCTCGCTTATTCTGGCATTAACCTTTGCGCCTGCCCTCTGCGGTTTCTTCTTCCCGAAAGGCATACGAGTCAAGGGTGAGGCAGACAACGCGGTCATTCGCTTCCTCAAGCGCGTCTACCGTCCTGTCCTGCGCCTGGCCGTCCGCCACAACATACTGCCCATCAGCATAGCCGGCGGACTCTTCGCCGGAAGCCTGGCGCTCCTACCATTCATGGGTTCCGAGTTTATACCAGAACTGGATGAAGGTGACATTATGGCCCATGCAATCAGGCTGCCAAGCGTGTCACTCACCGAGTCCATTAATGCCACCACTAAAATAGAAAACGTACTCATGGGCAAATTCCCCGAGATTACAACCATAGTATCAAAAACAGGACGGGCCGAAATATCAACCGACCCTATGGGACCAGATGTCAGCGATATACTAATACTTCTAAAACCAAAGAGTGCGTGGGTAAGCGCCCGCAACAAAGAGGAACTCATAAACAAGATGCAGGCAGAGCTTGAAAAGATTCCCGGTATGAGCTATGCCTTCTCTCAGCCCATTGAGATGCGGGTAAACGAGCTCATTGCTGGAACAAGGTCTGACATCGCAATAAAGGTATTTGGCGACGACTTTGACATACTTAAAGAAAAGGCGGAGCAAATTCAGCGCATTATAAGAGGCATTGAAGGGGCGGAGGATGTGAGAATGGAGCAGATAAGCGGACTGCCCGTACTTCAAATAAAGATAGACCGCGAGGCCATCGCACGCTATGGCATAAACGTTGCAGACGTCCAGGAGATTATAGAGACCGCCATAGGCGGCAAGGCAGCCACCCAGGTAATTGAGGGGCAGATGCGCTTCGATATGACAGTAAGATTTCCCGAGGAGGCTAGACAAGACATAGAGGGCATCAAAAACATCGTAGTCAGCGCACCTGATAAGAGGCTTGTGCCGCTTACACAACTGGCCGATATTACCCTGGAGGAGACACAGGCCCAGATATCGAGGGAAGACAGCCGGCGGCGTATGGTGGTGGAATGTAACGTAAGGGGCAGAGACATCGGAAGCTTTGTCGCAGAAGCCAATAAAGAGATCAAAAGGGAAGTAACCCTGCCNCCGGGATATTACATAGATTGGGGAGGGCAGTTTGAGAACATGCGGCGGGCCCGCATGAGACTCGCCATCGTGGTGCCCATATCTCTATTCCTTATCTTTATACTGCTCTTCACAACCTTCGGATCTTTAAAGAACGCCCTGCTCATATATATAAACGTACCTGTAGCGGCAACCGGCGGCATATTCGCTCTGGCTATCAGGGGAATGCCCCTGAGCATATCGGCTGGGATAGGCTTTATCGCCTTGTTTGGGTTATCCGTGTTGTTTGGAATTGTTATGGTGTCGCGAATAAACGACCTTATAGCAGAGGGTATGGATATGACGGAAGCCGTGCTTAAAGGCGCAGAAGACCGTCTGCGACCGATACTTATAACATCATCCGCCGATATAATAGGTTTTATGCCTATGGCAATATCATGGGGAGTGGGCGCTGAGGTACAAAGACCCCTCGCCACAGTGGTAATAGGAGGCCTTTTTTTTTCCACCTTCCTGACGTTATTTGTGCTCCCGTCGCTCTACAAGTGGTTTGCAAAGAAAATAGAGATAGAGAAACCCCCTTGGTATGAAGAACCGCCAGGCGCGCGTAAGACCCAGACGGGCTAGGAAATTTCCTTCAAAAGATATTACCCTAAGAGATTAAAATAATATATGATGTGGCGATAAGTTAAGTGAGACTTTTGAAAAACCTTGTGAAGTTGTCATTCTGAGGGAGCAAAGCGACCGAAGAATCTCTAATGTAGCGTTGTAGCTTGCTCTCCGCCTAAGGCGGATTGAACGTGGCAACTTGTAGGGGCGAACCTGCCGCTCGCAGCGGTCGCACCGCTCGCCCTGGGCAGACACAGAGGTCTGCCCCTACGAAGCC
>C687J35504_10002310_pt1 | contig 13031 bp, 11 predicted proteins | sample RifCSPhighO2_02_FD_35504 | JGI IMG/M metagenome (IMG submission 35504) | reverse complement strand
GATCCATGTGGTTTTTCCCTCTCCCCGCGGGAGAGGGTCAGGGTGAGGGGCGTTTCGCAGCGTATTCATGAGATGGTGGAGTCCGTGTGGATCGAGCGTGTCCTCGAGGAGAGTGACGGTTCCCGGAGCTGCAGGGGGGAGGACGCACGGTTTCGCATCATGTGCGATGTTCTCTTTTGCCGGCAGCGACCATGGGAGACTCTGTGCGTTTGATGTTTGCGGAAGACATTCTGCAAGACGCTGATAGCCGCTCGTACTGCGGGCAAGCGTGCTCCGCAGCACAGTGAGGTGCTCCATGGGAAGTTTTTCGATGCGTTCCCAAATGCGACTGAGAAGCTCGAGAGTTGCGCGGACGTCGCCGAGGGCCCGGTGCACCGGATCGTGGCGGAGGTTTAAGACCGTGCTCATGTATCCGAGGGAGTAGCTCGCAAGTTCCGGGAAGACGAGGGAGGCAAGCATCGACGTATCGACCCACGGATACTCCCGAAGGTCGAGACCCTCCGCGCGGAGCATGTCGAGATCGAACCCGAGGTTCTGGCCGATGAGGAGAGTATCGGGTCCTATACGCGCTCGGAGATCGTCAAGGTGTTCTTTCAGTGTCGGTTTGCCCTGGAGATCTTCCGGTCGAATACGCGTGAGGACTTGGACATGGGGCGGAATGCCATCGTCGGAGTTGTAGAGTTGCTCGTACTGGTCGATGATTTTGCCATCTTCCAGGCGCACCAGCGCGAGTTCGACGATCTTGTGGACTCTGGGGGAGAGGCCAGTCGTCTCTGTATCGAGGACGATGAAGGGGAGAGGAGGGAGAGTCACGATGACATCGTATAGTCGTTTCTATCTAGGGTCATCAGACATTGTCACCCTCGTTTTCTGTTACATCCTTTGGACTGTCTATGCCCTTTTCATCTTTTGCATCATTTTTTCCCGTCTCAGTATTTTCAGGAACCGCCCCACCCCGAACCTGCGCGAGTTTTGTCTGGAAGGCGGGTAATTCTTCGTAGTTGTACATATCGAGCTCGAAACCCGAGAGTTCTGAGGCGAGGCGAATGTTCTGTCCTTTCTTTCCAATGGCCATAGGGCGCTGGGCTTCCTCCACAAAGACTGCTGCGCGTTTTTTGATACGGCGGTTTAGTTCATCGAAGTACTCCTGTTCATTCACAATAATGACTGCAGATATTGCCGCAGGCTGGAGAGCGGTCGATATGAGGCGAATGGGATCTTCTGACCACTCGATCATGTCCACACGTTCCCCGTTCAATTCCTCCATGACCGCCTGAATGCGGACACCCTTCTGACCAACACACGCCCCGATAGGATCGATGCGCGCGTCTTTGCTTTGAACCGCAACCTTACTCCGAAATCCAGGATCGCGGGCGATCGCCATCACTTCGACGTCGCCATTTCGTACCTCGGGGATCTCGAGTTCGAGGAGCTTCTTCACGAGGTAGGGATGAGTACGAGAGATACGCAGCTGCGGTCCCTTTCCCGTGAGTTCTACCTTGTCTAAGTACACACGGAGGCGTTTCCCGGTGTAGTAGTGTTCACCGGGGATTTGCTCTTTCCACGGAAGAGAGACAGCCATTCCATCAATTTCCAATGTTACCCAGTTTGGATCTACCTTAGTCACCGTTGCCGTGAGCAACTCATTCTCCCGTCCTTTGAAGGTTTCATAGAGGCTCTGTTTTTCCGCCTCCTGGAGTTTCTGGAGAATCACTTGCTTTGCGGCTTGGGCTGCAATGCGACCGTAACCATCCGGGGTCACATTGACGGTGATTTCATCCCCCACTGCTGTTTCGGGTTTGACTCGTTTGGCATCGGCAAGAGAAATCTCAAAGTTTTCGTTCTCCACATTACTCACGACTTCCTTCACCGTGAGAATCGTCGGCATGTCTTTTCCCTCGTCAAATTCCACGCGGATTTCCTGCTCTTTGTTCCCGTAGTCTTTGCGGTAGGCCGTTGCGATAGCCTGTTTCACAGCTTCGAGGACCTGTTCTGGCTTCACGCTCTTCTCGGAGCAGATTTGGTTGATGGCGGCGATGAAGGAGGCGCGCATAGGAGGAGGAAGGGATTTACCCTGAGCTTGTCGAAGGGCACCGTTCCCCTATAGGGGACAGTGCAAGACAGCTGATACGTAGACTCTACATGATCTTCGGTGGCGGAGGCAAGGAAGTTGATGAGATATTTTCTTATAAAAAGCCCCCCTACCCTAGGTGAGGGGGCCTACAAATTGTTATTCAAGATCGAGATCGATCTCCTTCTGGGTGTCCCGTACGACCTCTTGCAACTCTGGGCTGAGGAGCTCCACCTTGTCGGGATTTTGGGCGATCTCCAGTAGCAACTCATCGTTGGTGAAACCGGTGAATCCATTCTCGCTATCCGGAGTGTCACTAATGCCATTTTCTTTTTCTGGTGTGTAGCGCGGAGCCATAGCGATAGGGGTAAGGAGATATACTACTTAATGTACTCATATTTAAAAATATGTCAAGTATTTGTCAATTCTCCCTTTTACCAGTTCTGAGGCCTTTTAGGAACGCTTTTGCATGCTTTCCGCGGAGGGTTGGGAGGAGGGCGAGGACGTTATAGAGCAGCCGTTTGCCCCCACGTGGAACGCGGTCGAAACTGGGGTGGAGACCCGCGAAAATCCGTGCCGATTGCCCGAGTGTTTCCATTCGTTTCAGTGAGTCTTCCAGTGTGAGGTGGTGATGATGGAAAGCGTGGGCTGTTGGTTCGTAGAAGAGTCGAACGCCGGCGTTGCGCAGGCGGATGCCCCACTCGATATCTTCCCATCCGTAGAGCAGAGTATCTTCATGGAATTGGATTTGGAGGGCTGTGAGCCGTGGCAGACTGATGTGGCTTGTGTATGTGAAACGATGCTGGATTTCTATGGGGAGGAATTTCCCAACATGCTCTGCAATTTGAGAATACCCAAACTGCCATCCTGTCTTCTCGAGCCAACGCATGATGGGAGTGATGCCGACTGCGGGGTCCCAGGCGGTGTGGCCGAGGACAGCCGTGTCACCCTGAGAAAAATTTTCCTTACCATGACACAGGAGATGCCTCTCGCACGCGTCTGGCGCTAAGAAAATATCGTCGCCGATGAAGAGGACGATGTCCCCGCGCGCTTTTTCCACTCCGCGATTCCGCGCCACTCCTTGCTGCGCTTTCGGGATTGCAAAGCAGACGAGAGGGAATGACCAGCGGAGACTCGAGAGCATCTCGGCGCTTTTTGGATCATCTCCGTCGATCACGACGATGACTTCGATTTGGTCTGCAATCGTCTGTTTTTCGATGTGTTCGAGGCACCGTCGGAGGATCTGTGCCCGTCCGCGAGTGGGGATGACGATGCTGATCTTTGGCAGAGCCATGGTGCCATTATAGCTAAGGAACAACGTATACTTGTTCTGTGCATACCCTCTTCCTTGACATCGCCTCTCATGGTTCGGCAGGGCTTACCACGGGCTCCGGTTTTCTCGTATGTTCCACGGAAGAGCGCGTCTTGGCGCATCGTGCCATCGATCATCGGATTGGCGACCATGAGCTTGTCCAACTCATGGAGGATGTTCTCCGTGAAGCGGGGTGGTCCTACAAGGACCTGACGCATCTTGTCTGTGTCATCGGTCCGGGCGGATTCACCAGTCTCCGTGTCGGGGTCTCGTGCATCAATACCCTTTCGTGGTCCCTGAAAATTCCATCAGCGGGGATCCATTTGAGTGATCTCTACGCTGCACGTGTTCCTACAACCTCGTTTCTCTGGCTCCACTCCACCAAACGCACGGAGCTCTTTGTACGTGGATTTGGCAGCGTTTCCCAGGAATGGCCGCAGCCGACGCACATCACCATCGAGGATCTCCTGGCCAAATTCCATCCCCCTACAACCTACTCCCTACAACCTACCACCTACGTCGGTGAACTCCTTCCCGAACACCGCGCCGCGATGGAGGGCATCGGTGGACAATCGCTCCCTCTCCGTCCGCTCAGCGACATTCTCCCTCCATTCCTGATCTCCTTGACCTATCAGACCCAGGTTCTCCAGCCTTGGTACGGGAGGGGATGGTGATCGCTGGCAGGTTTGGTATCCTCATCCGTGATGTCTTTCATTGATTTTCTCAATCGGCTCTTTGGCGATTCGAATAAGAAAGAACTGAAGAAGTTATGGCCCATTGTCTGCCAGGTGAAGGAATGTCATGCCTCACAGGCAATTCAACAACTCACGCTCTCTCATCTGCCAGAAAAAACTGAGGAGCTCAAAGTTCGTGTCTCGCAGCTCGTGTCTCGCAGCTCGTGTCTCGCAGCTCTCGACGATCTCCTACCGGAGGCATTCGCTGTTGTCATTCGTGCATGTGAGCTTCTCCAGGGGCAGACGGTACAGGTCGGTCGGCAAGAATTCTCTTGGGATATGACGCCGTTCGATGTTCAGATTCTCGGAGGGATTGCTCTTCATCGCGGGATGATTGCGGAAATGAAGACTGGAGAAGGGAAGACACTCGTGTGTACGCTGCCGGTATACCTCAATGCTCTTGCTGGAAAAGGGGTGCATGTCATCACCGTGAACGATTACCTTGCGCGTCGCGACGGTCAGTGGATGGGGCTTCTTTATCAGACATTAGGACTTTCCATCGGCATCGTTATCCACGGTCTCTCGACCGAAGGGCGGCAGAGCGCCTACGGTTGCGATGTGACGTATGGAACCAACAATGAATTTGGTTTCGACTACCTTCGGGACAATATGGCGATCTCTCTCCGCCATCAGGTACAGAGGGGACTTCACTATGCGATTGTGGACGAGGTGGACTCGATTCTCGTCGATGAAGCTCGTACGCCGCTCATCATCAGTCAGCCAGCGGCAGAGTCGACAGAGAAGTACGTTCTCTACACACGCATGGTACGGGAACTCCAATCTGGCACGCATTTTACGAAGGATGAGAAGCAGCGGGCGGCGGTTCTCACTGAGGAGGGTATGCGGAAGATGGAGGAATTCCTTGGAGTCGAGAATATCTACACCGAGCGCGGTTTCGAAGAGGTGCACCATATTGAGCAAGCGCTCCGTGCGCATGCGATCTACCGGCGCGACGTCGACTATGTTGTCAAGGATGACACGGTGATCATCGTCGACGAGTTCACTGGACGCCTCATGCCCGGCCGGCGTTACAGTCATGGTTTGCACCAGGCTCTTGAGGCGAAAGAGGGCGTTCCTGTACAGCGAGAGAGTCGGACGCTTGCGACGATTACTTTTCAGAACTATTTTCGTTTGTATCAGAAGCTTGCTGGGATGACAGGGACTGCGAAGACGGAGGAAGAGGAATTCGAGTCGATCTACCGTACGCGTGTTCTGTCTATTCCAACGCACCGGCCGATGATCCGAGTGGATCATTCTGACGCGATCTACCGGACGGTTGCGGCAAAATTTTCCGCGGTGGCTTCTGTAGTGAAGGAGAAGTATGCGTACGGCCAGCCGGTGCTCATTGGGACGGTTTCCATTGAGAAGTCCGAGGCTCTCAGCGCTCTTCTTTCGCAAGAGGGGATTCCCCATCAAGTTCTCAATGCGAAGCACCATGAACGCGAGGCGGAGATTGTCGCCCATGCCGGCGAGCGGGGGACTGTTACCATTGCAACGAACATGGCTGGTCGAGGCACAGACATCAAGCTCGGTCCTGGTGTTGCTGCGCTTGGAGGTTTAAGCATTATCGGAACCGAGCGCCACGAGGCGCGACGAATCGACAACCAGCTCCGCGGTCGCTCCGGTCGCCAGGGGGACTCCGGCGAGAGTCGCTTCTTTGTTTCCATGGAGGATGACCTCATGCGTCTCTTTGGGGGTGACCGTCTGAAACGCATGATGGAGCAACTGAAGATTCCGGATGATGTTCCTTTGCAAAATGCGATGGTATCCCGCTCTATCGAGAGCGCCCAGAAACGTGTGGAAGGTGGGCATTTTGATACCCGACGTCATGTTCTCCAGTACGATAATATCCTCAGTAAACACCGTGATATTATCTATAAGCGCAGGCATCGGATCCTTCAGCGCATTGCCGAGGTGGAGGATGGACAGCGCACAGGTGAGGAGGGATGGGCGCTCCATCAGGATATTCTCGACAGTCTTCGGAAAGAGATAGGAGGGTATCTTGATCTTTTTGTCGTCGGGGTCGACCATGATACATGGAAAACAAACGATCTTCATTTGGCTCTCACCGCCCTTCATCCCGATCTTGGGAGAAGTATCCCCCCTCCGGAGATTTCCTTGCTACTGGAGAGAGAAAAACTTGAGGAACGCATTGTCGCTGTGGTTGAAGCGTTCTATAACCGCAAATGTGAGGCACACAATCCTGAGACTGTTGCGCAAGCAGAGCGTGTCATCACCCTTCGTTGCATTGATGCTCACTGGATGGATCACATTGATGAGATGGCGTATCTTCGGGAGCGGGTTGCTCTTGCGGGGTTCGCACAGCGCGATCCGCTCATTGAGTATCAGGATCAGGGGTTCCGTCTTTTTCAGCGGCTTCTTCTCAATATTCAGTCAGCAATTGTTCGCACGGTGATGCAGGTGGACTTTGGTCAGTTTCAGCCACAACAAGCGCTTTTGGAGGCAGAGGAGGAACTTGCCGATATGACAACCAATGCCGAAAAGATCGACGAATCTCTGGAGCAGACGGACAGCGGAACCGGAGAGGAAACCAAAGCCCATCATCACCGAGAAAAAGTGGGTCGTAATGATCCTTGTCCATGCGGGAGCGGAAAAAAGTATAAGAAGTGCCATGGAAAAGGATGAAAAATTCTCCTCCCATTATTGGCCACCACGCGCAAATTGCGGAGCTTCTGGAGAATATAGCGACTGGCAATGTTGCCCATGCGTATCTTTTTTCGGGACAGAAGAGCGTAGGGAAAATGACTGTTGCTCGCTGGTTCGCTCGGGAGCTTCTCCTACAGGGAGCAGAGGCAACGCGTGAAGATATAATCCGACAGATTGACTGTCTCGTGCATCCGGATCTCCTCGTCCTCGATCAACTCTGGATTGAAGGAGTCTTGGAAGATTGGCATGTTCTTGGGAAGAGTTCCAATGTTCCCCAAGAGCACCGCAGTAAGGCCACGAAGGCGCGGACAGATACGATTGGCATCGATGACATCCGTGGTATCCATGATCGTCTCCACGGGACGGGAACAGGACGATACCGTTGTTGTATCATCCGTTCCATTGAGCGTATGAAAGAGCCTGCGGCGAATGCCCTCTTGAAAATGTTTGAGGAACCGCCGGAGGGTCGTGTTTTTCTCCTGACGACAGAGCAACGTTCCTTACTTTTACCTACGGTGATTTCTCGGGCGCGTGTCATCCCCTTTTTTCCGGTTGCTTCTTCAGTTCTCCGACCGCTTCTTCAGGGGATCCCATCGGAGGACCACCAGTTCTGTCTTCATGTTGCCCAAGGGGCTCCGGGAGTTCTCCAGCGTTTTCGCATGGAGAAAAGTGCATTACAGGAGCAACGCCTGCTGCGTACACAGGCGTTCAGTTTTTTTTCCGCCCGTCCATCGGAGCGTCAGAAGATTCTCGAAAACTTTGGAGAGAGAAGGCAGGAACTCCGTTTCCTTCTTTTTCATATCGCATTGGCGCTTCGAGAGCTTCGACCACCGGCATTTCTCCGTTGGTCGCATGCCCTTCCGTCCTTTGTGCAAAACCTCGACGCGCATGTGAATTATGCGCTTGCAGTGCAACAATTTGTCCTCACGGATTCCTAGCGGCGCTTCTGCTCATTCGTCTGCTACACTCTCTTTCTTATGGATGTCCAGTACCGTCTTCGTGGTGGCATGCCTCTCCAGGGGGAGGTACATATCAGTGGATCGAAAAATGCCGTTCTCCCACTTCTGGCCGCGAGTGTTCTCTCTGATGGGGAGATGGTTCTCCAGAATGTCCCCCGCATTCGCGATGTTGAAGCCATGCTCCGCATTCTCGAGTACTTGGGCGCCGCAACGTCGTTTTCCCCGGAAGGGACGGTGCGGGTCCGCACCGATCGTCTCCGCAGTAAGCCCATTCCCGAAGAACTCGTTTCACGTCTCCGCGGATCCATTGTCCTCCTCGGTCCGCTCCTCGCGCGTTTCGGTATTGTGGAGATGGCGTATCCGGGAGGGTGTGTTCTTGGGAAGCGACCCATCCATGCGCACATTGCAGGACTGGAGCAATTGGGCGCCCGTTCGATGGGGAATGAAACAATGTTGCATTTACAGGGCACGCTGCAGTCGCAGAGAGTNGTCCTTCCTGAGTTTTCCGTGACAGCGACGGAGAATGTGCTCCTGGCCGCAGCGCTCCTTCCCGGAGAGACGCGCATTGATCTTGCCGCGTGTGAACCACACGTACAGGATCTCCAACGGCTTCTTTCGACGATGGGGGCGCATATCGAGGGTATGGGGACCCATACTGTATTTGTCCGCGGAAAGACAACACTCCAGGGCGTGTGTCATAGAGTGGCTCCGGATTATCTGGAGGCGGGAGTCTTTGTCATTGCCGGTCTTGTCACGAAGGGGAAGGTGCGGCTGAAGGGAGTGGAATATGAACATCTTCTTGCTTTTCTCGATGTCCTGCGCCGATGCGGCGGTGTGTGGAAGTACGATGATCAAGAAAAAACGTTGTTTGTGGACGGAGAACTTTCCTCTCTTCGGGCCATGAACATTCGCACGAACATTTATCCCGGTTTTCCAACGGATCTCCAGGCTCCGATGGGTGTTGCGATGACGCAGGCGAAAGGCGTTTCCCGTCTCTTCGAGCGCATGTACGAGGGGCGGCTCGCCTACCTTTACGAATTAGAGAAAATGGGAGCGCATGTTGAAGTGTTGAATGCCCATCAGGCATTGATCATTGGGCCGACACCTCTGAAGGGACGCGTGGTCGCAAGTAACGATATTCGTGCCGGGGCCGCGATGGTTCTTGCCGCCCTCTCTGCAGAGGGTGAGACGACCGTGACGGATGTGCGCTACATCGAGCGGGGATATGATCGGCTGGATGAGAAACTTCGCGCGCTGGGTGCGCGCATCGAGCGGGTGACGGTTGGAGAGCAGGAACGGCGTGAGATTACACAGAAAGCCATTACACGGGCAGTTGTGGGCACTGTGTAGATTGCTCTACTATGCCTCTACTCTATGTTGCTGTTTCGTTGGACACCGGCTGGTCTCGTGTGCAGCGGCGGGCCGAAGTCTTTTGCCGTGTTCCCGCAGGGTGCCACAGACGCGGATTTTTCCTTCCTGTCCGTGCCGGAAGAAGAACCGCAGGAAGGCAGCATTTCCTGGCCGGGGGAGTACGACATTGCCGGCATGGCGATTCGTGGCATCGGACAGAATGAAGGACAGCAAGTGTCGTACGTTGTGTCTCTCACGGGAACACGGTGCGCCTTTATTTCATCGCCTCTCGGCGAGTGGTCGGATGCTGACATAGCATATCTGGGGAATGTGGATCTCCTCGTTCTTCCCGGTGAGAATGCGACGATGGTCCAAAAACTGCTCGATGCGGTGGACCCGCGGCTCCTCTTTCTTCTTCCATCAAAGGATGGGATTGATCGGGAGGTGCTGAAGGTCTGTGGGGCGGAGGGGAAGGAACACATCACAGAATACAAATTGAAGGGGGCGCTTCCCGCGGAGGGGCGAGAGGTGGTGGTGTTTGGTGGGTGATTGGTGTGCAGGAGTTGGAACATCCTTACGGTTTGTGAGATTTGATGAATGTATCGATGTTCTTGATGGGAGTCGTTGGTTCCATCACTCGTTGCAGGATTTCAGCTTCCTCAGTTTCTGTAAATCCGTTGATTGTTAAGGGTGGGAGAGGCACCTATCCATGATACCATCATGTGCCTGGCCCCGTAGTTCAACGGATAGAACGACCCTCTCCTAAGGGGTAAATGTAGGTTCAATTCCTATCGGGGCCACCAGAAGCGCCAATCTCTCTGTCGCGCTAATCCAGTGAAAATTTCTTCAAGTATTCCCCCCGGTCTACTGCAGTGCCTTGGCCTATTTTTTTCTTCTCGAGGAGACAATTCCCCATCACGAGGTAATCCATTTGGGTGTGGAGGAAGCAGTTGAGGGCATCTTTGGGGGATTCTACGATTGGCTCGCCGCGGACATTGAAGGAGGTGTTGATGATGACGGGGCAACCTGTTCGCTTTTCGAAGGCTTTGATCAGATCGTAGTAGCGGGGGTTCTGGTCGCGCCGAATGGTTTGGATGCGGGCGGAGCCATCGACGTGCGTTACAGCAGGAATTCTATCTCGCTTGTCGGGATGAACATCTGCAACGAGGAGCATGTATGGACTCTCGCGGTTCAAGTCGAACCACTCTGCAACTTTTTCTTCGAGAACTGTCGGGGCAAAGGGGCGGAAGGATTCGCGGAACTTGATCTTCAGGTTCACCTTTTGCCAGCTTTCCTTGTTACGCGCATCAGCAAGGATGGAGCGATTGCCGAGGGAGCGGGGGCCGAATTCCATGCGTCCCTGGAACCAACCAACAACTGCTGTGGGTTGGTTACCTCCCTCTCCCCGCCATTCGGCCTCCCGTTCAGGGTCTGAGGACCCTTCAGGGTCTCGAACGACGAGCTCATGGCCGAGAGGCGGGAGAGGGCCGGGGTGAGGGGCTTCGTTTGCGAGAATTCCCGCCACGCGTTCGATAAGTTCTGTATCTGAAAGAACGTCGTATGGGATGTTTTGCTCTTTGAGGAGTGTTTCGATTTCGGTGTTTGCATATTCATTGCCGAGGAATACGTGCTCCATTTTCGGGATTCGTTCTCCTTTGAATTCCTTGTGCCAGACGAGGAGCGCTGCGCCGAGGGCTCCACCCGCGTCCCCTGCAGCGGGTTGGATAAAGATGTCGTTGAAGAGGCCGGATTTGAGTATTTTCCCATTTGTTACGCAATTGAGAGCTACGCCGCCGGCCAGGCAGAGGTGATCGGACGGGTGAAGTTTCTTTGCGTGCTTCACGAGTTGGAGCATCACTTCGTTCGTGAGTTCCTGGAGGGAGCGGGCGACGTCCTTGTGGAATTGTGTGAGAGGGGATTCTGGCTTCCGCGTGGGTTCCCCGAAGAGTTCCTCCATTTTCTTCCCTGTCATCGTGAGCCCGTACTCGTAGGTAAAGTATTCCATGTTGAGGGCGAAACTCCCGTCTTCTTTTACATCAATGAGGCGGCGCATTTGGTCTCTGTACCGAGGCTCTCCGTATGGGGCGAGACCCATCACCTTGTATTCGGCGCTATTTACCTTGAAGCCGAGGTAGTAGGTGAGGGCCGAGTAGAGGAGGCCGAGCGAATTGGGGAAGCGGATTTCCTCCGTGAGGCGGAGCTCCGTTCCTTTCCCATACCCGATGGTTGTCGTCGCCCATTCACCCACCCCGTCGATCGTGACGATCGTGGCATCTGGGAAGCCCGAGCAGAAGTACGCAGAGGAGGCATGGGATTCGTGGTGTTCGGTGAAGAAGAGCGGCCCCTTATATTGCAGTTCTTTGCGGATGATGTGGGGAATCCAGAGCTTCTTCGTCATCCACTCTTGCATCGCACGGTGGTAGGAGAGGAGACCTCTCGGCCAGACCTTGAAGTATGTCCGGAGGATGCGCTCGAACTTGAGGAGCGGCTTCTCGTAGAAGACGATTGCCGAGAGATCCTCGGGCGCTATCCCCGCAAATTTCAGGGCGTGATCGATCGCGTTTTTGGGGAATGCTTCGTCGTGCTTCTTCCGCGTGTAGCGCTCCTCCTGCGTTGCGAAGAGTATTTCCCCGTCCTTCAGGAGACATGCGGCGCTGTCGTGATAGAAGCAGGAGATGCCGAGGATGTAGGTGGGGGTTGGCATAGTGCCGTGTGTCATGGTGAGCGTAGACGAACCATGGGACACTGGTTCCATACATTAAAATTGGTACTTCAGTCGTCCTTCAAATTCCTCCGGCGGTATCTGCCAGCAGGTTGTTTTCGGCGGCGTTTTCCTTATGAGGTGAATGATGGTGAGAATTACGGCGTAGGAACCGAAGCCTGCGATCCAGAGGAGCGTCAGGATGATCTTGCTCATGATCATGCCCAGCACGTGGCTGAAGGCCATCCAGCCTGCGTAGAGCCAGGAGAGAGGAGGGGGGAGATGCATATTTAGAACACCGTGTAAATGAACGGGGCGAGGGTGGAGCCTTGGGCGAAGATGAGGATGAGTCCGAGGAGGGCCGTGAGGAGGAGGATGGGCAACAGCCACCACTTCTTGCGGATGTGGAGAAAGAGCCAGAGGTCGCGGAAGAGGGAAAGCTTGGACATACCCATGGACTGTATCATCTTCCCATGCAACTTCCACAGTTTCAGGTGCATGCAGCTCTCGAGGAAACGCATTGGTGGTTCACCGGGCGACGGGAGATTGTGCGCACACTCCTCCATCGACTTCTTCCCCCGAGTCCGGAACGGCGCATTGTTGATGTGGGGTGTGGGACGGGCGGGAATACCGTCGCGTTCAAGCAGGAATATACATGCATCGGTATTGATCCTGACATCGACGCCATCACGTTTGCCCGAGAGCGGTTCCCGCAGTGCCGTTTCATCCAAGGCGTCGCTCCCCGCGATATTGCAACAGATCTGAAGGTTGCGGATGCCGTACTGCTCCTCGATGTTCTTGAGCACGCAGAGGAGGATCGACAACTTATTTGCGATCTTCTTTCAGCGATGAAGCCTGGCGCATTTCTTCTCATCATGGCGCCTGCAGATCCGAAACTCTGGAGCCCGCACGACAAGGGGTTCGGGCACTTTCGCCGTTATACGCTGGAGAGCTTTCGTCTCCTGTGGAGTGGGCAGCCCGTTCGGGAACTCCTTCTCTCCTTCTGTAATGTGCGCCTCTACTGGCCGATTCGGTTCCTGCGTCTTCTTGCGAGGGCGCGGGGGAAGCCTTTAGGGCAGGGAGATTCCGACCTTGCGCTTCCTCCGCGCTTCGTGAATCACCTCCTGCACTGCATTTTTGCAGGCGAAGGGCAGAGGCTCATGGCATTGCTCGATGGCCGGGTATTGCGGGGGTATCAGCGTGGAGTGAGTGCAGTGGTAGTATTACAGCGCGTGTG
>C687J35504_10002294_pt1 | contig 13070 bp, 15 predicted proteins | sample RifCSPhighO2_02_FD_35504 | JGI IMG/M metagenome (IMG submission 35504) | reverse complement strand
CGGAGCCAAGATTTGAACATACCTGTTTTCGTACTGTACTATTAGCCTCATGTCTTTATTCAAAACTATACCCGCAGTTTCAGTAACCGAGGCGGCCGCGGCAGTAACGGCCAAGGACACCGCGTTCATAGACATCCGCACTCCTGAAGAATATGCCGAAGGGCATGCAGTAGGCGCAGTGAATATTCCGCTGGAGGAAGTTGGTGCGGCAGCGGAGCGCTTGAAACAGTTCGCTAAGGTCTACATCATCTGCAGAACCGGCGCGCGCAGCGGTGTGGCCGTTTCCAAATTGATACAGGCGCAGGTGAACGCATTCAATATTGCTGGCGGAACAGTGGAATGGATTCAGCGGGGACTCCCCATGGACTAAGATTATGAACTCAATAATGAAACGGCCGAGCGCATGGGTTCCAATCGCATTGTCGCTCGCGATGCTCGCGTTCATACTGACCTTGCTTGCGATACACGGTGTTCCCACGCCGGAGCAGAACAAAGATGAGGGCGTGGGCGCACACCTCTTTCAGCTTTGGCTCGTTCTGGAAGTATTGATGATTGCATTCTTCGCAATCAAATGGCTGCCGCAGACACCAAGGCCTGCGCTCGCGGTTCTCGCGGTTCAAATCGTTGCCGTACTTGCGGCCTGCTTCCCTGTTTTCTATTTGGAACTATAATTCGTGAGAATAACCGGCATGACACAAAACGCGCACAAAAACGTGATACTCAAGTCAGGCTCAACATTTTTTGATGACCTGCTGTATGAGTTTGAACAAGCAAAAGAATACATTCATATCCGTTCTTTTTTATGGAGAAATGACACTGTAGGCAGGCGTGTTGCACGGTCGCTTTTGCAGGCGGCCAATCGCGGCGTGGAGGTATATATCGTGAAAGATAGAATCGGAGCATTCTTTGAATATGCAGAGGCAAACGGGCAAAGTTTCTTCCATGACTCCCCTTTGGCGTGCCCGTATTTTTCCACTCATTCAACCCGCACGATGTATTGGCAGGCAAAAGCTATGGCATGGCTGTACGGCAACAGTCCAAGAGCCCAACGACATAACGCTTTAGCAGGCACAATGCGCGCGCATCCCCGCATACATATTATTGATGCGTTTAAACTCTACGACCACTCAAAAGTAATCGCGATTGACGACACAATTGCGTATGTCGGCGGTATCGGCTTCGCCGACGAGTATACAAAAAGCGGCGATTTCCCGTGGCTTGATTTTATGTTCAAAACCGGCGACCCCGATGTTGCACGGACAATTACCCGGTCACTTTCCGGAACCGGCCAACACTACGGAGAATCCCTCAAATGCATCACTTCAACCACGTGTGAATTTGAGGGCGACAATCTGCATAATAATTTATTAACATTTATCAACCGCACCAGGAACAATGTCACCGTTATCATGCCGTTCTTCGGCGAGGTTGATTATATACGGGCTTTCGTTTTGTTATTGGAGAAAGGCATCAACGTCCATTTTATTACCGCAATGAACCCCTTCTCAAACCGCTATCGTAATAAGCATTTCTTCAAGCGGCTCATGAGGGAAGCGGGCGTGCATGCAAAGAACCTGACAATCAGCCTCACTGACGGAATGGTGCACGGCAAGTTGCTGCTGCGGGATAACGGGACAATCAGAATTGGTTCTCAAAACATGGTGATGGGTAGCGACGTGGTGAGAGATACCGTTATTGAGGCGCGTATTTCTGAATTATATTCCGGCGCTACACAGGCGCTTAATGACCAGCTGGAACATAGAACAATACGCGAATACCGTGGCTTAGCCGGCGTGAAATTATTCAACAAGGAAAATCCGTGGATATCAATCTTATTGCCTTCAAGGGTGGAATGGTTGGCCGCAAGAGTACAAAGCATCATTGTTTTGATGCGTAAGAAAACCATTCGGTCGCTTGCCGCTCAATTCTGACTTCTTAAGGTGCCGATACCTTCCCTATTTATATTTATCGCAATAGTCATGTTCCGGCGCAAACAACCTAAACAATTAGTTACGACTAGAAATATCGTGCGTAGTGCCAGAAACCCGAAATACTAGTTGGCCACTTGAAACTCAAAATGATCAGTCACTAACTTGCCCTCGGTCTTCTTTAAGAGTTCCTCCACTGGTACACCAGGGTTTTGGTTGCGTATATTATTTGGAACACGAAATGTAATCTGTTCCCAAAGGTGATCGTTCTCGTACTTTCGCCTCGACTTGTCGAAGCCAGGGAACTCGTATTTTGGATTTTCCACATACTCAAATATAAACTTACCATCGTCCGTCTTATACAAATCGGCAATTGGGGTCTTGTCTCCGTTCCTATAAAAAACTATGTAATGCAGTGGATTCATATTGACGCAAGTCGCGAGAGTACCTCTTTCAATATCTCAAGCCTGACCTTTACGTACAAGGATACCATTTCAAGCTCATCTTTCCCAGTCTTGAATTTGGTTTCTTTTGGTACATTATTCAGTATCGTAGACGCTATGCGAGAGTCCCTCACCGCACAAATCCGTTTCAGAGTCTTTCTTGCGATACCGGGGTCTTTATAATCCCCAAACCGGTAGAGCGCCTCAAGCACTTCATACAGGGAATATTTACCGCCACCTGGTTTTTTGAACATGGCCTCCGCTCGTCGGGGGAAACTTCGATCGTGAAGACCTCGCATAAATTGTGGTCTATACTCCTCCATTTTCCACAAGAGGCTCACTCCGTTATCAAATGCGGGTGCGAGTCGCAGGAATTTGCCATTGTCGGCTTTTTCAAGCACTCCCCAGTTATAGTAGTGGCGATCCGTTCCACCAATAATTGCATCAAATACCAATAGCTCGAAAAACTGTTCCCAAAGTATTTCTGATCCAGCGTGCTTTTTTACATAATTTCTAATGGCCTGTATTGCGCTGTCCAAAGTGTAAATCTTCCTTTTTTCTTTGACATTCTTGACTTCGGCAAACTTCTTATCAATTAGGGAAATTAGATCTGTGCCGTGTATTAAGTTTTCTCGAAATTGACCGCGCCGAGTATCTCTTTGTCTCCGCACGTCTAGTTGAATGAGCACTCCTATCGGGTGCTTTAGTCCCAGTTCTTTATGTTGCGGTATAGTGCAAAGCCATGTCCTTTGAACCGGAAACCCAAACAGCCGACCAATATTTGATGCGCATACCTCGGAGCGTAGTTCACCGATATCCTTGTCGTAAGTCTTTGCAAGGTAGTACACCTTTCCTCGCCCAGTTTGTTTGAGGACTATTTTGTCTCGTGTGCCATACCCTACGCTCAGTTTTCTCTGGTGCCATCGTTTTAGGTTTATGATTTGGTTTAGTTTCATTGTAGGTAGTCTACCATTTTAAATATTACCAAAATACATACTCAATATTTATTCCAGTATATGCGGGGGATTCGGGGACAAGTAGCATTTTTCTTGTCAAATTGTGACATAATAACGCCATGCAATTCCTCGTAATCGGCAGAGACGGTACGGATGAAAACGCGCTTACGCGCCGGATGTCAGTACGAGAGGAACATCTTGCATTGGGCGAGAAACTGGAAAAATCCGGCAACAGGTGGTACGGGGCTGTCTTGCTAGACGAGAAAAATCAAATGATTGGCTCAATGGCGGTGATGGACTTCCCTTCCCACAAGGAATTGCAGGAGTGGCTAGACCGTGAGCCGTATGTGACAGGCAAAGTATGGAAATCCATTGAGGTCATCCCGTGCGATGTCAAAAAGCCGTGGAAATTCAATCGCCCTCAATCATTTTTTGAATCAAGGTGACCACTTATGAGAGGCAGTCGTAACCGTGGTAATATTATTTGATATGGGTATTGGCGGAGCCCGAGAAAGACTATCAAAACCCGTACTGGCGCACGCTGAGTATTTGCTGCGTCACCCCGAGATTATTCGCGAACACCATAAGAACGTGTACGACGAAGGCACTCAGGAAGACTCTGAGGATTATCTGCCAGAAATAAAATCGCCGGAAGAATTGTTTGCGGATAAAGAATTCGCGGAATATGCCGATCGTGTGATAAAGACTTTTCCTCCAGCAGAACAAAAAGTCCTCCGTTTGCGGTTCTACGCGAATAAAGAAATGACACTAAATGAAGTCGGGGAAGCCCTTGGTATGAACAGAAATACGGTGGCCACTACAGAAGCACGGGCGTTGAAAAGACTGGGCCTTCCATCTCGATTAGGTTCTATGTTTGAATCTCCCAGTGAAACTGCACTTCCTGAGACACTGAAACTCGAGATTAAAGATAAAGACGCGCGTGTAAAAGTGGAGGTGTCAAAAAGACAGTTTGAGACAATCGTCATGAAGATATTTGACGAACAAAAACAAATAACAACGCCAGGAAAGATTGCGGACGAGTTGGGGTGCAACCCACTATTTGTTTCTTATGCCATCAATAGAATCGTCTCTGAACGCGCAAGAAATGCGAGAAGCGGAGCTGAACCAGCGCAGACACCAAATAAAAACCCTGATAAAATAGAGCCATGAAGCACCACATTTGCACGGGCGGATGCGAGGGGGTCTCGGATAAGCCGGGCACATGCCAGGCAACAACATGCCCGAAGCACGGAAAGCCCCTGACAGAGTGCGACTGCGCTGACGCAAAGCACGAACCGAAGATTAAGAACAAATAAAACTTCGGCTTTACGGAACCGAGGACGGATAGAGTATGAAAGCGTCAAAAACAACAATATATTTTGTTGCAGTTGTGTTCTTGGCTCTGATAGCTTTGTATTTCTTTTTCTTTTCCGCGCAAGAAACGAAGATAACAAACTACCCGTCTCCCGGTACAGACATCGTTGCATTCGGAGATAGTCTGGTTGCCGGCATAGGCGCAACTAACGGAAACGATTTTGTGTCGCTTTTGTCGGAAAAAATCGGGCAGGAAATTATCAATCTTGGAGTGTCCGGCAACACAAGCGCAGACGGACTTGCCCGAATCAATGAGCTTGACCAATACCGTCCCAAAGTTGTCTTGCTTTTGCTCGGGGGCAACGACCATCTAAGAAAAGTCCCGATTGAAACGACGTTTGGAAATCTTGGGTTGCTCATAGAGAACATTCACGCAAGGGGCGCCATAGTCCTATTGCTCGGAGTGAAAGGAAATCTTCTGGGCGACAAGTTTGAGCCGGAGTTTGAGAAACTCCATGAGAAATACAACACTGCGTACGTTTCAAATATCCTGGACGGCCTGTTTGGGAACGGGAAATATATGGAGGACTCAATTCACCCTAACGACGCCGGAAATATGTTCATGGCAGAGCGCATATACCCTGTCCTCGCCCCATTGCTTAAATAGATGTTAGAAAGTGGGAGCCAGCCTTCCGCATTTCCGCTCTGATAAGAGTATAATTCAATCCATGGGAAGGCTCAAAAAGGTAGTTCTCATAATTATTGCCGCGGTCGGGCTCGGTTTTGGCGGAATGTCCGCTTGGTTTGCACAAAGTGTGAATGGTGAGGAGGCCGCGAGGCGCTTTATCGCCGCAAATCCATTAGACCTTTCGCAGATTGAAGCATTCTCTAAATATCGCAGCTGCATGGGGCATGATTTCCGCGCCCCTAATCTTTCCGGAGAAAAAGAGGCGACTCCGCGCTCCATGAAGCATTACGTAATGGTAAAACCAGAATTCCACGGCACCATTGACAAAGTGTCGGCCTTTGCGCCTTTTGACGGCATTATTTCCGTCGTTGACGATGATTTAGGCGGGCCGGGCGACCAGCAGGTCTGGCTTGCGCCGCATAGCATCAGTCCGCGGCAATGGCATTTTGTTTTCTTTCATATTAATTTGAAACAAGGGCTGGAGAAGGGCTCAAGGGTCAAGGCCGGCGATTTGATCGGAACCGCCAACTTAAGGCGCGGTCCGGACAACGTTACGGGCAACTTTGATATAGCCGTGAAATTTACGCGGCCTCTGCATCGTCCGGCGATTGATGCTCCTTTCAATCACGCAACGCAGGATGTTTTGGATGAGTACAGTGAATATGGAGTCAGCGCCAATGATTTAATTATTTCGGAAAAAGCGCGGGATGCAGTTGCCTGCCAGATTGATACAAATGTAGATTATGGAGGGCCGGATGTGTATTTCTCGCGAAACACGAACGCCGGAGATTATATTTGGCTAAGAAATTAAACGGGACAAATCTGGCGCGAGTTTGTCCTCCACTTGCGCTTAAGCAAAGGGGCCAGAACTTTGCCCGCAGACGGCACCCGCAACATTCCTAGGCGCTTGAGCGCGCGTGCGTGAAGACTGTATCTAGAATCTTAATCGCTTGGTCTATTTCTTTTTTCTTCACGATAATCGGGGGCATAATACGCAACACATTCCCCTGCGTGCAGTTAATGAGAAGTCCTTTTTTCAGACATTCTTCATATACTTTTTTTCCTTCGGTTTTAAGCTCAACTCCGGCCATGAGAGCGATTCCGCGCACTTCACGAATGGCAGAGTGCTTTTTCTTCAGCTCGCCGAGTTTTTTAAGCAAGTAAGCGCCCATGACAGAGGCGTTTTTGAGCAACTTCTCTTTTTTAATCGCTTCAAATGTGGCCAGAGACGCGGCGCAGGCGAGCGGGCTCCCGCCGAAGGTCGTTCCGTGCGTGCCCGCGTGCAATACATCCGCAACTTTCGCACCCGCAACCAAAGCGCCTATGGGGAATCCCCCGCCCAAAGATTTTGCCAGTGTCATCACATCGGGCACAATCCCGAAATTCTGGTAGCTGAACATTCTGCCAGCGCGCCCCATTCCCGATTGCACTTCGTCAAAAATGAGAAGAATATCTTTCTCGGAGCACAAGCGGCGCACGGCGGAAAGATATTTTGCATCCGCTACGTTGACGCCCCCCTCGCCCTGTATCGGCTCCATCATAATCGCAACTGTCTTTTTGGTGACTGCTTTTTCTAGCGCATGTAAATCATTAAAAGGAACGTTTATAAATCCGACAGGCAAAGGGTCAAATCCTTTCTGGAATTTCTTTTGGCCGGTAGCCGTAACAGTCGCAAGCGTCCTCCCATGGAAAGAACCGTCCATCGTGATAATTTCACTGCGCGCGGGATTTCCGAATTTTCTTGCCAATTTTATTGCCCCCTCGTTCGCCTCGGCGCCGGAATTGCAGAAGAACACTTTCCCCGCAAAGGAGTTGCGGATTATTTCCTCCGCAAGCCGTCCCTGTCCCTCATGATAGTAATTATTGGAAACGTGAATCAAGCGTCCCGCCTGCTTTTTTATCGCGCGGACCACGCGTGGATGGCAATGCCCTATCCCAGAGACCGCCCACCCGGGGAAAAAGTCCAAATACTTCTTCCCTTCCATGTCCCATATATAAATGCCTTTGCCGCGCTTGAGCGCAAGCGGCGCCGTAAAATACGTCGGCATAACGTAGTTCTTGTACAAGCCTATGATATCTCTCGAGTTCATAATTTAAACATGTTCCAATCTACGAATCATCCGAATACTATGAATGGCCACGAATGGTCGCATTTCTCATTCGTAGATATTTGTAGATTGGAATTCATTTGTAGATTGGGTATACTATTTTTTAACGATTTCCGTCCCTATTCCCTCATCGGTAAATATTTCCAATAGAAGAGCATGCGGGATTTTCTCATTTATTATATGTGTCTTTGCAACTCCGCAATCAAGGGCTCGTACGCAAGCATTCACTTTCGGAATCATGCCCCCGGAAACAACTCCTGATTTAATCAATTTCTTCACATCCGTCTTGCTTGCGCGGGATATTAAAGTTCCGGAATTCTTTCCGCCGGAGGCGGATCCGCCTCCGGCGGATATAATGCCCGCGACGTTGGTAATCAAAACGAATTTTATCGCGCCAAGGGCTCCGGCGATTTCCGCCGCCACATTGTCGGCATTGATGTTGTATGTGAGGCCGTCCGAAGCCCCGATTCCAAGCGGAGGAATGACCGGGATTATGTCGCTCGTAAGCATTCTCTGAATGACATCGCCATTAATCTTGGTAATTTCGCCAACGAATCCTATATCTTCTCCATTAATCGGCGGGTGTTTTTTGACCTCTATAAGATTATCATCTTTCCCGCTCAACGAAATAGCGGTGCCCCCTAGGGAAGTAATTTCCTGCACCAGTTCCTTATTGATTTGCAGTAATTCTTCTTCAACGACGCCTATCGTTATTTTGTCTGTAACGCGAAAACCGTCCACAAATTTGACCTCGCCTCCCATCTGCTCAATCTTCTTAGTGATATTCGGGCCCCCGCCATGCACGAGGACGGGCCTCATGCCGACATAATTCATAAAGACGATGTCTTTGAGAACGTTCTTGCGCACCTCCTTGTCTGTCATTGCCGCCCCGCCATATTTGATGACGATTATTTTCTCATAGAACTTCTGTATATACGGGAGCGCCTCTATAAGCACATCCGCTTTTTTAATTATTTTTTTGTCCATACCCGCACACTAACTTCGCACTTGGCGAAGACTTTCTGATAATCGCGTCATAAGATGTTTCCGCGCTTGGCCGCGCAACTTGAGACTTTTCTCACGATGTATTGCATCAGATTCACCAGCATATGCTTCGTAGTATGTAAGTGTAAATGGCCTGCGCGGCGCGGTGGCGAATGACACACCAGCATTGTGCTCTGCAAGTCTTCGCCGTAAATTATTGGTCCTGCCGATATAAAGATTTTCATCCTTTGAACTGCAGAGTACATATACGTAGTGCATAAAATTTAGTGCGAAGTTAGTGTGCGGGCATGTTAAGTGTGATACGCGGAATTAAGTTGGACGTATTTCATAGACAGGTCGCACGTGTAGGCAGTTGCGGAATGTTTCCCGAGGCCGAGGTTGAGAGTAATTTTTATGTCCTTCTTGGCAAATACTTTGTCAAGAATTCCGGCTCTCTTTTTCACCGCGCCGCCGTTCTCCAAGACCAGCTCGCGCCCAAGATATATTTTCATTTTCCAGGGGTCCACTTCTGCGCCGGATTGTCCTGCGGCCGCGGCGACCCGCCCCCAATTCGGGTCCGAACCGAAGAACGCGCACTTCACAAGCGTGGAAGAAGAAACCGCGTGCGCCACCGTGCGCGCGTCGCGGAGACTCCGCGCATTCTTGACCCTCACTTCAACAAACTTCGTTGCGCCTTCGGCATCGCGCACTATGAGCTGTGCCAGCTTCAGGAAAAGGGCTTCGAGCGCCGCCCCGAACACGCGGGCGTCTTTTGAGTTCTCTTTGATTGTCTTGTTCTCTGCCATCCCGTTTGCGAACACAAGCACCATGTCGTTCGTGGACATGTCGCCGTCAATCGTAATCATGTTGAATGATTTTTGAGTGGCAACATCAAGCGCGGAGCGGAGCGCGGAGGGCGCGATGGAAGCGTCAGTCGTAACAAAGCAAAGCATGGTCGCATGGGGTGCAAGAGCCATCTGCGGATGTATCATGCCGGCACCCTTTGCGATGGCTCCGATGCGTACGCGCTTTCCCCCTATCCGGAATTCCGCGGCAATCTCCTTCAGCGTGCTGTCCGTCGTCATAATCGCGCGCGCGGCACCCTCGCTTCCTTTCCTGCTCAGCCCATTTACGAGCTTGGGAACCGCGTTTAAGATTTTCTCTATAGGCAACGGATGCCCTATGACCCCTGTTGATGCAACGCATACATCCTCATTATTTAGACCAAGCGCGTTGGCAACTGACGCCGCCATCGTGCGGGAATTCTTAAGCCCGCGTTTCCCTGTCATGCAGTTGGCATTGCCAGAATTCGCGATAATCGCCTGCGCTTTTCCGTTTTTTAGGTGCTCGCTATTTACTACAACGCAAGAAGCTTTAACTTTGTTAGTGGTAAAAACGCCCGCCGCATCGCACATCTTTATAGAATAGATGAGGGCGAGGTCGCTGTTTTTCAATTTCTTGATTCCGCAAGACAGACCGTTAGCTTTGAAGCCGATTGGAGCCGTGACACCATTCTTAATAAATCTCATACCCATACACTAATTTTGCCGTGATTCCGCGCCGAAGAAATTCCAGCACAATCAGGATTCTTTCTAATGGTTGACTGGTTATTTATAGTGATTTGGTTCATAAGAGGCAACGGCAAATTTAGTGTCTGGGTCATAGGCCGGCAGTTTCGGGAAAACCGCACATAATATTCATGTTCTCTACCGCCTGCCCCGCCGCCCCTTTCTGCAGATTATCAATGGCAGTAACGATGACCGCGAGATTCTTCTCTTCGTTCACCTTTAGGCCGATGTCGCAGAAATTCGTGTGAGCTACATTTTTAATTTCCGGCAGAGTACCCGCGTCATACACTTTCACGAACGGTTCATGCGAGTAAGATTTCCTGTACGCCGCAACGAGTTTCTCGGTATTTATTTTTTTGGCGAGCTTAACGTAGATGGTGCTCAAAATGCCCCTGTTAATGGGTATAAGATGCGGCACGAACACGACACTGACCTGCTTTCCGGAAACTCCCGAAAGCGCTTGGTCTATTTCCGGCACGTGCTGGTGCTCAAACAATTTGTACGCTTTGACAGATTCGTTTACTTCGGAAAAATGGAGCGCTTTGTCGGCACGCCTCCCCGCGCCCGTCACCCCGCTTTTGGAATCAATTTGGATTGAATTTGCATCATATATCCCTTTCTTCAGTCCGGGTATTATCCCCAAAATCGCCCCAGTCGGGTAACAGCCGGGATTCGCCACGAGTTTCGCTTTCCTTATTTTTGCGCGATTGAGTTCCGGGAGCCCATAGACCGCGCCTGCAAGATTCCCTGCGTCCGTGTGAACCGTTTTGTAAAACTTCTCGTAGGCCTTTGCGTCCTTAAGGCGGTAGTCTGCGCTGATGTCTATGACCTTCTTTCCCGCTTTTAGGAAAAGAGGCGCGCTTTGCATTGATAAGGTATGCGGCAATGCAAGAAAAATAAGGTCTGTCTTCTTTATCGCTTCATCGGCTGAAAATGCATTGCACTTTAAATCAAGCGTGTTTTTAAGATATGGAAAAATGTCTTGTATTTTCTCTGTCCGGTCTTCCCTACCGGAAACGTAAGTCACTTTCACATTCGGGTGGCGCGAAAGAATCCGCACAAGTTCCTCGCCGGTATAACCCGTGGCACCGGCGACTCCGACTCTGATTTTTCCCATAATTTTGAGTGCAAATCTTAGTTTTCCGCCAATTTTGCAAGGAGCGCATTATAGGCAATTTGGAGTTCTATGTCAAAAAAAGATGCATGTTATGCGATATGCAAATGGCATTTCAACGCAATACCAAGCATTATCGCACTTGTTCACATTGAACTTATCGGCGACAAGCGTTCATACGAGAACATTTCAATTGATAGAAAGATGTAACGTGCCGTGCTCGGATATTTGTCATTCTAACGTTTTGCCCTCCGGAGGCGGGCGGGCAAAACGTTAGAATGATAACTGTACGCGGTACAGTTGGCCGTTTCTTGCATACCAGCGGATTTATGACGGCATAGCCAACCAAATATCTATCTTACTGGTTCGTAGACTTTATCGCTCTTTCCTTTGCTGAAAACAATTTGCCACAGCGCGATATGCCGAGCCTTAAAAGCGCCGGCAAAGCTGTTGAAATAGTAATGGAACATCCTGTAGAACGTTTCAGAGTATTGATTCCGTATTTTTGGCCAGTTCTTTTTGAAGTTCCTATCCCATGCGAGTAGCGTTTGGTAATAATACGGTCCAAAGTTATGCCAATCTTCCATTACAAATAATCTCTCGCTTGCTTCCCCGAGTTGTTTTATTGACGGCAACATGCCGTTGGGAAAGATGTATTTATCTGACCATGGCTCGCCTCTGGATACAGTGTCGTTTCCTCCGATAGTATGGAGTAAAAATAGCCCATCGTCGGCCAAGCAAGTATGTACAACCCCCATGAATTTCCGATAGTTTTTATATCCCACGTGTTCAATCATACCAATGCTCGTTATCTTATCGAACTTCTCACCCGATAAATCCCTGTAATCCTGTTTTCGTATTTCTACCGGTAACCCCGCAACGTACTTGCTCGCGTATTTAAACTGCTCGTCAGAAATAGTAATCCCGACAACGCGGCATCCATAGTTTTCTGCGGCGTACTTGGCGAACCCTCCCCATCCGCACCCTATATCGAGTACCGAATCATCTTTCTTTAACCGAAGTTTCTTGCAGATAAGGTCAAGTTTTTGAGTCTGCGCAGTATTGAGATTATCAGTGTTCTTGAAAAAACCGCATGAGTATTGGTTGTACGGGTCCAAAAACGACATGTATAAATCGTTGCTTAAATCATAATGCGCGTTCACCACTTTTTTTGCTAAAAAACGTGATTGCAGATTAAAAAGGCGCGCCTTAATCACCAATAGAATGAATGGAAGCGTTATCGTCTTTTCTGCATTAATGCGCAACAGCTTCTCAATAAACAAATCAATCCTCTCCGACTCCCACCACTTCTCNATATACGCCTCTCCCAGTCCGAGAGAACCGTGCGACAACAACCGTCTATAAAGACGTTCGTCGCGAACTTGGATATCCCAAGGTCTTTGGCCATTTATCTCAACTCCAGCCGTATTAAATACTTTAGTGACGACCTCTTTTGCAATCGACATGCATTTTAGTATATCGTTAAAATGCGCCCGTTGTACTCGCCTGAATGCACAACATTCTAACATTTTGCAAAATGTTAGAATGTTGTGGGAATTCTGAATGATTAGTTGAAATGCGTTATACAATGGCGTTATGGAGCACATACGCACCATGCGGATGCAGAGAGTTGCCGTTGTATTGCTCTTTCTCTTGTTTTTTGCATCCCCTTTCGTGTCGCAGGCGGAGACAGCGGGTCTGCAAGCCGGCTTTGCACAGAGCGCGATTTGGATGTCCCGCACGCATGTCGTCGCCGGCGAATCTGTGAATATTTTTACGGTTCTTTATAACAGCAGCGACAATTCCATAAGCGGCGACGTAGTTTTCTCAATTGACGACGCTTCAATCGGAACAAAGAACTTCACGCTCGGAGCGGGAGAAACGCAAATCGTGTCGGTTCCGTGGGTTGCAAAATCCGGAAATCATACGGCCTCCGCCCGGATTGAAAAGGCCACTGGCATCAGTGA
>C687J35504_10002286_pt1 | contig 13093 bp, 12 predicted proteins | sample RifCSPhighO2_02_FD_35504 | JGI IMG/M metagenome (IMG submission 35504) | reverse complement strand
AACATCATGGCCATCGCACCGACCGCCACCATCGCCAACATCACCGGCGTATCGCAGTCGATCGAACCGACCTACCAGAACCTCTATGTGAAATCGAACCTGTCGGGCGAATTCACCGTGATCAACCCGTACCTGGTTCGCGACCTCAAAGCCCGCGGCCTGTGGGACTCGGTGATGATCAACGACCTCAAGTACTACGACGGTTCGGTGCAGCAGATCGAGCGCATCCCGCAAGAGTTGAAAGACCTCTACGCCACCGCGTTTGAAGTCGACACCAAGTGGATCGTTGACGCCGCCAGCCGCCGTCAGAAGTGGATCGACCAGGCGCAGTCGCTGAACCTGTACATCGCCGGTGCATCGGGCAAGAAGCTCGACGTGACCTACCGCATGGCTTGGTACCGTGGCCTGAAAACCACCTACTACCTCCGTGCCCTGGCCGCGACCAGCACTGAGAAGTCCACCATCAACACCGGCAAGCTGAACGCCGTGTCCAGTGGTGGCAGCGAAGGCCTGAGCGCAGCACCGGCCAAGGCCCCGGAAGTGGAAATGAGCGCTGGCCCAGCGCCAGTACCAAAGGCTTGTGCGATCGACGAACCAGACTGCGAAGCGTGCCAATAAGCGCGCGGATCTGAGCGGCATTCGCGGCGTTACCTGCTGGAGCGGCCCCCATCACGTACATGCGTACGCTCAGGGGCTCCACTCCAGCAGGTGCCTTGCGACTACTCGCTCAGCTACACGCTTGAACGTCGAGCAAAAAGCAAAAGCAACACGGTCAGTCCCCTCGCCCACTTGCGGGAGAGGGTTAGGGAGAGGGCAAAAGCTCTCCCACTTATTACCAACCCCCGCCCTAACCGGCGTGGGCTTCGGGGCAACGGCCAGTCATTAGAGCCACCCCGACCAGCGGTACCCGTTTTACCCTTGCGCGCGATACGCAACGGAACATAATCAGAAATATCTGTATATCCATACAGGCCGGTTATTTCACCGGCCCGCAAGCAGGAGCCAAGCCATGCTGAGCTGGGATGAATTTGACAAGGAAGACGGCGCCGACGCCGTTGTAGCCAATAAAGCCTCTGCCCAACTGGCAGACATGAGCATCGACAAACTCGACCAGGTGGGCGGTGCTGCCGCCGTTGAAGCCCGCGCCGTAGCCGCTGACGACAGCGACGCCGTAGCCCGCGCCAAAGCCTCGCTCGACCAACTCGACATCGCCGAAGGCCTGGCCGAGCTGGAAGGCACCGCCGCGCGCGTAGCCGTTGACGAAAAACGCATGATCAACTGCCGCGCCGACCTCAACCAGCTCGTACCCTTCAAGTACGACTGGGCCTGGCAGAAGTATCTGGATGGTTGCGCCAACCACTGGATGCCGCAGGAAGTGAACATGAACGCGGACATCGCGTTGTGGAAAACCCCGGACGGCCTGACCGACGACGAGCGCCGCATCGTTATGCGCAACCTCGGTTTCTTCTCCACCGCCGACAGCCTGGTTGCCAACAACCTGGCCCTGGCCGTGTACCGCCTGATCACCAACCCGGAGTGCCGCCAGTACATCCTGCGCCAAACCTTCGAAGAGGCGATCCACACCCACGCCTACCAGTACTGCATCGAATCGCTGGGCATGGATGAAGGCGCGATCTTCAACATGTACCACGAGATTCCATCAGTCGCGAAGAAAGCCAGCTGGGGCCTCAAGTACACCCGTTCGATCTCCGACCCGACCTTCAACACCGGCACCGTCGAGACCGACAAAGAACTGCTGCGCAACCTGATCGCCTACTACTGCGTACTGGAAGGCATCTTCTTCTATTGCGGCTTCACCCAGATCCTCTCCATGGGTCGCCGCAACAAGATGACCGGCGTCGCTGAGCAGTTCCAATACATCCTGCGTGACGAGTCCATGCACCTGAACTTCGGCATCGACGTGATCAACCAGATCAAGATCGAAAACCCGCACCTGTGGGATGCCCAGCTCAAAGACGAAGCCACCCAGATGATCCTCCAGGGCACTCAGCTGGAAATCGAATACGCACGCGACACCATGCCGCGCGGCGTACTGGGCATGAACGCGGCGATGATGGAGGACTACCTCAAATTTATCGCCAACCGTCGTTTGACTCAGATCGGTTTGAAGGAAGAGTACCCAGGTACCACTAACCCGTTCCCATGGATGTCGGAAATCATGGACCTGAAGAAAGAGAAGAACTTCTTCGAGACGCGGGTTATTGAGTATCAGACTGGTGGGGCATTGAGCTGGGATTGATTGAGATTGTATGGGCGCACTTATCCAAAGTGCACCTAGCCCCGTGCTTTAAATAAATATGAAAAAGGATTTCACGCATGAGTAGTTGGAAGGAAGCATTTGAAGCACGGGAAGACTTATCGGAGCACGGGGATAACGGCCTTGCTTTGTTTGCATTAGCTCTGCGCTTTGGGCTTGACGATTTAGAAACAATTGCGGCTGATGCGATCACAGATGGATCAGACGATAAAAAATGCGACATGGTATATATCAACCGCGAGGAAGAATACGCAGTCCTTGCGCAATGCTATTTTTCATCCAAAGAGAAAATATCCGCTCCGGCAAACAAAGCAAGCGACCTCAACACTGCTCTAGGCTGGCTTCTTCAACGCCAGATAGACGACGTACCCGAGAGAATTAAGTCAGCCGCCATTGAAATTAGAGATGCAATTAGCTCTGGTGAAATAAAAACCCTATATATATGGTATGTACACAACCTACCAGAATCCAAAACAGTTGAAACGGAGTTAGTCACAGTCCAAGAAACCGCCAAAACAGCACTTCAGAACCAATTCACAGATCGAAGTATAAACATTACATACTGTGAAGTAGGTTCAGGCACACTAACTGAGTGGTATGAAGAATCACTTTCTCCGATTTTGGTTAACGACAGCTTCACAGTGAAAACAGACGGTGGATATTCACTAACAGGCCCTAAATGGCGATCGTTCTCTACAGCCATACCAGCCCAATTCCTATACCGCGCTTACAAAAAGCATAAAACTCGCATTTTCTCTGCGAATATCAGGGACTATTTAGGCTCCAGATCCACCGATTCCAATATAAATAATGGAATCCGCCGGACTGTAGAAAGCGACCCAGAAAACTTCTGGGTCTACAACAACGGATTGACAATCTTGGTCCACTCCTTTGATGTAGAAGAAGGATCCTTAGATTTCAAAGGACTATCGATAGTTAATGGCGCTCAAACTACAGGCGCTATAGGTTCTTTAAATAAACTACCTAGCAGTGAAGCCAAAGTACAAGCTCGATTCGTCTCGACAACAGACGGCGACCAAGAACTGATCCACAAGATAATTCAGTACAATAACAGCCAAAACAAAGTAGAGGCTTCGGACTTCCGTAGCACAGATAAGTTTCAAAAAAGACTCAAGCAAGAATTTGAATCCATTCCAAATGCTGAATATGAGGGCGGTCGACGAGGCAGCGCTGGCGACGCAATTCGCAGACGTCCTAACTTACTGCCGTCATACACCGTCGGACAGGCCCTAGCTTGTTTCCAACTCGAACCTTTAATTGCCTATAATCAAAAAACAGCAATATGGGTTAACGACCGACTTTACTCAAAATACTTCAACGAGAACACAAAAGCAGCCCACATTGTTTGTGCATATTCATTAATTCGAGCCGTAGAGAACAAAAAAAAGGAAATGCTCGATAAGTCACTAAAAAACAATTTATCCTCACACGAAGAAGACTATCAAAATTATTTTCGTCAGCGCGGCTCTACCTTTTTACTGTCGTCAGCAATTGTTGGCTGTCTAGAAATAATTCTATCTAGAAAAATACCAAGTATATATCGCATTTCTTTCGGCAATGTCTCACCCAAACAAGCAGAAAAATATTGGGAGAGCATCATAGAAGTCACACTACCATTCTGCGCACAACTAAATAAAGCGCTGGTAGGGGGATTGAAAAATGCCACCACTATTAAAGAAGTGCTGAGCATTTTTCGAGCACTGGTACAGGCAACATCCATTCAGAACAAACCTATTTTCGATGAATTCTCCACCAAAATAACCGCACCCTAACTAAAGCAATGAAATGGGGACAGATTTATTTTATGCACTGCCCTCTTCTACTGGTTTCGGCCTTATGCCGAGTCACTTTCTCTTTGCTCGCGCAAAAGAGAAAGTAACCAAAGAGAAAGCGCGCCCGGCATCCGGGTTTCGCTGCGCTCAACTTCCCTCGCTCCGGTGCTGTTCCGAGGGTCGTCACGGTGGGCCATCCCTGGCCCATCGTTCCTCGTTTGGCATCCATGCCAAACGCCCCTCTACACAGCACCTCCACTCGGCCTCCTGACGGGATTCGGGGACCGCGTTGTTTGGACGAGTTGTGGACGGCAGAGCGAAAGGCACAAGCAGAGCAACCGCAAAAGCATCGCTGATTGCGGCCGGTTCGTAGGATGGATGGAGCGCAGCGATACCCATCAAGAAACTGTGGTTCTGCTTTTAGTCATCAAACCGCAATGGCACAGACGACGCCAAACGCCCCATCAGAAGGCCGAGTGGAATCGTTGCGTAAGGGGTTGAGCGGCATGGATGCCGCGAGAGCCACGATGGGCCAGGGATGGCCCTTCGCGGCGTGCCCCTGGAGTAATGATGGAAAGAGGGAACCCGACGAAGTCGGGCCGGATGCAAGGGGCAAGACCTCTTGGTTACTTTTGGCGGGGCCGGCCATCCGGGCGTCTGCCAAAAGTGACCCGCCGTAAGGGCGGAACCGTTCGACCAGACAACATATAAGCGGCGTCTGTAAACAACTTGGGGCGTTTAAAAACGACAACGGCCCATGGCTAACACTCAGTCCGAAACCTGCTCCAAGAAAATCAGCTGCAATGGCTCACTGAGCAAATCATCAGCCGTAGCAGCAAACCGCTGAAAATACGGCGTCGCAAAATGCGCATCCAGCGCCGCCTGGTCCTTGAACGCCTCACGCATATAGAACGTGCCCGGCTCATCCCGTCGCTCAAACAACACGTAATCCAGGTTACCCGGCTCGGCCCGCGTCGGTTCGATCAGGGTCAACAAGCCCGCTTTAAGCGCCTCTTCTTTACCGGGTTTGGCTTTGAGTACAGCAAGGGATACCAGTGGTTGGTTCATAGTGTTGGCTCTTTCAGGGGGTTGGCTTGCACATCCGGCGACGGCAGTGAACATCAGCGCACACAGCCAATAACCTAAGTGCTTGATCGGAGGTTTCATCGTTATCACTCGCTGTGGACTGGGCTCATCCTTGTCGATCCCGCCACGAAGAAACACCGACAAAACGCGCTAACACTTTCTTCCACAGCTTGAAAATGAAGCGCCCAACATCGCCATTACCCTGATTTAAGCCATCAATCAGCGCCCTTGAATGAAGAACAGCCAGTAGCCCGGACAACCGCAGCAACGGTGGATGAACACAGCGTCATCCACCCTAGGTGGCTAGCGCTTTACGCAGGCAAACAACGCATTCCCGGAAACGCCATCCCACGGGATAAGTTTCTGGTAGTCATGCTCAAACACATGCACGTCAAAGTACGGCTGCAACAACGCCTGCAACTCCACAAAGCCCACCGCCACCATCGGGTGCTCGTCGTGCCACACCAGGGTTTCACCGGCCGTGGCCTTTTCGATGCGAAGCCGTAACACCTGCTGCTCACCCGCGCCGGCGTAATGCCAACCGGAACTGAAGGTGAACTGGCCATCTGCGTACTCAGCGTTGTGTGCGGTAAACAGGCTGTTGTCGATTTTGCCCTTGTCGACCACGTTGAAGCAGAACAGCCCTTCAACCTCAAGCGCCGCATGGGCGCTGGCGATGCAGGCTTTCAGCCGTTCGATGCCGCCGCTGTAGTGAATGGAATAGAGGAAGCAGGTGATCAAGTCTTGCGGCTCGCTCACGGTGAACGCGCACATGTCCTGCACCGCAAAGTGCGCCTGCGGGCAGCGGATGGCGGCCTTGTCGAGCATCGGCTGATTAATATCCAGGCCGCTGCTGATGTAGCCGGCTTCAATAAAATGCTGCACATGCGGCCCCGTTCCGCAGGCCAGGTCGAGGTGGCGGCTGCCGGCATTGCCGAACAGCTGCTGCAGCCGATGAATGCAGTGGCTTTGCGACTGGTAGTCGATATCGGCGCACATCAGATCGTAATAATCGGACAGGTCGGTGTAGAGGGCATTGATGGACATAGTGACCTGATGATGGGCGAGCCGCTGTGGCGGGCGCGCATCATAGCCCAAGCGTGGTCATCGCCTTACAGATCCGGCCCAAAGGCCGCCCTCCGCTCGCACGCGCATGCAAACACGCCCGGCCGAGGGCGGTACAATGCCGCCCTTGCCGACCGCCTGGAGCCAGACTGACGATGTTCACCCTTGTACACCTGAACACCCCTCCGCCCGAGTCGCTGAAAAGCCAGGTGCTGCAGATGGTGGTGGACTACTTCAGCGATATCAGCCCGGTGTCGTTGACGCCCAGCAACCCGCTGTATCAGCTGTACCAGTATGTGATCGGCTACGAAATGCACCTGTACCTGCAGGCCATGGACAGCACCCTCAACAGCCGCGCGCAGTTGCTGCTGGCGCTTGATGACGCGGACCCGTCCCAGGTACTCGGTTTTGCGCTCTATCTGCCCGCCCAGGATGATCCCGAGGCCTGCACCCTGGCCTACATGGCGGTGCGGGCTAACCAGCGTCGTCGCGGGATTGCCCGCGCCCTGCTGCAGCAGATGGTCGCCCAGTACCCGCACGCTGAACTGGCCTGCGTCGCCAGCAAGGTTTCAACCTTCGAGGCCATGGGGTTTCAGGTGCTGGCCGCGCAGGGGCCACAGGTGCTGATGAACACCCGCAGCCAGCGTTCAGACGGTTTGGTGGCGGTGCAGGACCTGGCGCCGATCTTCCGCTCCACCGAAGTCCAGCAAATCCACGCCTACCTGGTGAAACAACACGGCAAGCGCGCCATGAGCGATGCCGAGAAGCAGCGCGACCGCCTGCTCGACCAGATGGCCCAGCACGCGCAAGCGCTGGTGCGCGAGCGATTGACCGTACATTGATTAAGCGCAGCATGCCTGGGCAGGCACAGACCAACCGCGTGCGGAGAGCTACGCTAGCGTTAGCGAACCGCGCAAACAGGGCAGTATATTCACGGCCATGACGTCAAACCCGCACCTGCCTCACGACAAACTACTGGATCTGCTGCTGGACGTTGTCTGCGTAGTGGATGTAGAGGGCCGCTTTCTGTCCGTCAGCGCGGCCAGCGAGAGGGTTTTTGGCTACCGCCCCGAAGAAATGGTCGGCCGCACCGCCTTTGAACTGATGCACCCGGACGACCGCGCGGCTACCCGCGCGCTGGTCAAGCAGATCAATTCGGGCCAGCCCTCGCACGACCACGAGAACCGCTACATCCACAAAGACGGCCATATCGTGCACATCATGTGGTCTGCCCAGTGGCTTGAGGCCGAGCAGGTGCGCGTTGGTGTGGCGCGTGATATCACCCAACGCAAGCGGGCCGAGGCGGTGCAGGCGGCGTTGTATGCGGTCTCGGAAGCGGCCCACGCGGCGGGTGATCTGCACATGCTCTACGGCCGCGTGCATGAGGTGATGGCGCAGCTGCTACCCGCCCGGCATTTCTGCGTGGCGCTGTATGACGCGGTGAGTGATCAATTGAACCTGACCTATCAGGTCGAGCAATGCGCCACGCCCACGGCCACCAGCCGCTTTTGTGCCGAGGTGATCCGCACCGGCAACGCGCTGCTGTTGCCGCCGGAAACCGCCAGCCAATGGCTTGCCCAGCATGAACCCGAGGCCGCGCCGCGCGCGCTGGACTGGCTGGGCGTGCCGCTGATCTCCGGCACCCAGACCATCGGCGCACTGGTGCTGCAGAACCACAGCGCCAAGGTGCGCTACACCGAACAGGACCAGGCGCTGCTGCAGTTTGTCTCCAGTCAGGTGGCGACGGCGATTGAGCGCAAACGCACACAGTCGCGCCTGGAGTTTCTCGCCCAGTACGACCAGCTGACTGAACTCTCCAACCGCACGCTGTTTCTCGACCGCCTGCGCAGCGCCTTGCAGCGCGCCAAACGCGACACGTTGCAGCTGGCCGTGCTCTACCTCGATATGGACAACTTCAAGCAGATCAACGACAGCTTCGGCCACAGCACCGGCGATCTGTTGTTGCAGGAAGTGGCCCGGCGTTTACGCCAGTGCGTGCGCGAGTCCGACACGGTGGGCCGCCTGGGCGGTGACGAGTTTGCGGTGATTCTGGACAACATCGGCCGCCAGGAGGATGCCACCCTGGTGGCCGAGAAGATTATTACCGCCCTCAGCGCGCCCTACCTGCTGGATGGGCACCGCTTGCTCAGCGCGCCAAGCCTGGGCATCGCGGTGTACCCCGAACACTGCCAGAACGAATTGCAGCTGGTGCAGTTCGCGGATGAAGCCATGTACGTGGCCAAACGCAGTGGCGGCAAACGTTATGTCGTGGTGGAGAAGCCGCAGACATAGTGCTTGGCGGTTCTCGCACCGGAGAGTCGCCGCTTCACTAATGCCATACAGACGCGCGCCGTCAGCCTGCCGGGCTGAGCATCTCGATCTCGCGAATCTCGAAATCCCTGCGCAGGTATTCCATGCGCCGCTGATGAAACTCGCGCATATGCGGCAAGGCGCTGTGGGTGGCCAAGTGCGCCCGTGACTGCCAGACCTCATAGAAGATAAACAGCGTCGGGTCCTGTTGGTCACGCAGCATGTGGTAAGCGATGCAGCCAGGCTCCGCGCGACTGGGTGCAACATACGCACGGAACAGCGCTTCAAACTCGGCGGCTTTTTCCGGGCGGGTATGGGCGTGCAGGATAAATCCGTAGTGATCAGCCATCGTGGGCTCCTGGCAGGGTGGGTTTAGTTACCCTACAACAACCAAACCTGGCGTATTCATGCGTTTTAGTCACATGTCATTTGCCCGCCAACGGCTGTTTCGACTCGCCTGCACGCCCTAGCATACGGCCATCATTTACCGAGGCTCATGCCATGAAGAAGATTCTGCTGCTCAACGGCGGTAAACAGTTCGCCCACTCCGACGGCCGCTACAACGCCACCCTGCACGACACCGCGCTGGCCTTTCTCGACCGCGCAGGTTTCGACCTCAAGCACACCCACATCGACAGCGGTTACGACATCGCTGAGGAAGTGCAGAAATTTCTCTGGGCCGACGTGATCATTTATCAAATGCCCGGCTGGTGGATGGGCGCGCCCTGGACGGTGAAAAAGTACATTGATGAGGTGTTTACCGAAGGCCACGGCAGCCTCTATGCCAGCGACGGCCGCACCCGCTCGGACGCCTCGCAGAAATACGGCAGCGGCGGCCTGATCCAGGGTAAGCAGTACATGCTGTCACTGACCTGGAACGCCCCGCAGCAGGCCTTCGACGACCCGACTGACTTCTTTGAAGGCAAAGGCGTGGACACCGTTTACTTCCCGTTCCATAAGGCCAACCAGTTCCTCGGCATGAGCGCCCTGCCGACCTTCCTTTGCGTCGACGTGATGAAGCGCCCGGCCATCGAAGCGGATATCGCTCGCTACGAAGAGCACCTAGCGCGGGTACTGGGCTGATTACGCAGGTGACCTGGCGCAAGGTGAACAGCATGTTCACCTTGGTGAGTCAGAACGCATGGAGCCCGCACACGACCGGCTGCTTGGGCGCGCTCGGCGGCGTTACGGCGCGCCAAACAGCGCCGTCCAGTAGATCCCGGCATCGCTTTTCGGGTCGTTGGCGTAAGCCGCGCCCAATTCGCTGAACTGCGGATTCATCAGGTTGGCGCAGTGCCCCGGGCTGGCCAGCCAGCCGGCGATGACTTTGCTGGCGGTATCAAGCCCGGCAGCGATGTTCTCGCCGACACGTTGGCCGCTGTAACCCGCCAGCTCCGCACGATCGCCGGGGGTGCGGCCATCCGGGTCTTGGTGGTCAAAGAAGTTGCCGTTGGCCATGGCGCGGCTGTGGGCTTCGGCGGTACTGCCCAGGGTGGCATTCCAGGTCAGCGGCGCGGCGGCGGCAAAGGGTTGATTACCGCACTGACGCGCGGTACTGCGCGCACTGTTGAGCTGCTCAAGCAGCTTCTGCCCTTCCGCCTGCCAGTCGCCCAAACGCGCGGTCAGCAGCGGTCGGGCCAGCAGAATACGCCACTCGCGGCCCTGCTGATTGACGCCGATATCGACAAACTGCGGGTCCAGCACAATCGTGCAGAAGCTCTCCCGCAACACGGTCAGCGCCGCCGCCGCGTCACGCGGCCCGGACAGGCTGATGGCCTGCACGTTGACCATCGGGTAGCCGGCGGCGCTCATCGCTTGCTGCAGATCCCCCGCGCGTCCTACCGGTTGCACCAAGCGTGGATCTGCCGTGAGCGGCGGCAGCTCGGCGGAAGCCTGCTCGCCACACCGCTGCACTTCACTGCGGTAGTTGTTGATCAGCCCAACCAGTTGCGCGTCCTCGGCGGCTTGTGCACCCGCAGCGCACAACAGCGCCAACCCCGGGGCGACGATCGCCCGAATAAAACCCTTGCTAGCCATAATCCCCCTCGACCTGAACAGGCTCATTGGCATGCCCATCAATGTGTTCGGGTGATCTTGGCGCACCTCGCGCGATGAAACCAGCCCAATGCGCTGGACGCCCAGCGGCAATATCAACGGCTGAATGCTTAGACGTAAATACTGACGCCGCCCCTGGCCTGCAGCCAATCACGGTAGGTGGTCAACGACTCCGTTTGTTTGTCGCCGTTGTAACCCACAAAGCTGTCGGTCTTGTCCAGGCCGGCGTCGACCAGCTTGTTGATTTGCGCCAGCAGCTTGGCCGCATCGTCACGATCCAGTTCAGCGACATCCGGCAAGACAATTTTCGACGTATCGCTGGCCTGCTCGGTTACCGGGCGGAAGCGATCACTGGCAATCGCGTTACTGGCACCGCTGCTTTCAGCGTTCATCGCGCGCAACAATCCGCCGCGGCTGTTGGCCACCATGCCGCTGGCAAATCGGCGAATTTCCGCAAGCGGGTCAGTGGCCGCAGTGGGTTTTTCCTTGCTGTTGGCACTGGCCGCGGCGCCATCCGTCGTGGGTTTGGCGGTGTTGGCAAAATAGCTCGCCAGCGGCGAGTTATTGGAAATACTGGTCATGGCGAATCCCTGCATAGGTCAGCTGGCAGGCAATTCTGCAGAATATGGGCCAACCACCTACAAGCCAGTAAAACCGGGCTTTCTGTCCACTCAGCCTTGAACGAAGAGGAAACGCTTTGCCGCCTCAGGCAGGCTGTTGCCGCTGGCAGGCAGCGCACCACTTAGTGAGGCCCTGAAACGACAGCGCCCCCGCAGAAACCTGCGGGGGCGCGTGTGATGGGTTGATGGGCAGCCAGCCTGGCCGGTTGCCCGTGACGTTTACCTAGACAGCGCGCAGACGTTCCTCAGCGAGGAAGTCCTCTTCCAGCAATGCGTCCTGACCGGGAATATCGTTCGCCTCATCGGCGTGCAGTGGCGTGACGCGCTTGCTGCGCAGTTTGCCGAATTGATGCTCAAGGGCGTGGTGCAGTTTTTCGATGGAGCCGTCGATGGCCTGTTCCAGTGACTCGGCCTTGTGGGTGACGGAAATAGGTTGCAGGCCCTTTGGCCGTGCTTCGATCTGGCAGCGCTTGTCATGCGCGCCGGCTTTGGCGCCGTTGTCGTCATGCAGATGGACAACGATGCGGGTCAACTCGTCATCGAAGCGCTCCAGCTTGCTGGTAACACTGGCACTCACCCACTCAACCAGACGAGCACTGCCTTCGATGTGGTTATCGCTGTGAACTTGGATTTGCATAAAGCTTTCCTTCTTCAACTGTTCGCGAAAGCGTCGCCAAGCAAGGCGACATCTCCAGCCTACGCCACTAAGCCCCCCTTTAGGCAAGCACTAAGACGTTGGTCGTAACCACAAATCTGCAACGTACCCTCCTGCAATTCGCTACACCCCTTGTGCCCTGTGAGTTACAAGGCTACGGCTGCAAATCAAACAAAACTTTTCCGCTTTCCATGTCGCACGGCATGGAAAAATGCTCATGGGCGATCAGCCATTGCCCGCCCTGCTGGCGGAAACACTGGCTTACGCGCATCCAGCTGCTTTGCATTTCACCTTTGTCATCGGTGCCGCCACAGTGGAACAGGTAATGCACCACAGCCAGCCCATCACTGAGCAGAAAACTCGGCTGATGAATCTCGAACATGGCCTGACCACTGCACATTTCCATACAGGCCTGCCAATGCGCCTGATAGGCCGCGCGGCCCTGGAAGCGCAGCGGGCCGATGGCGTCGTAGGCCACCACGTCCTCGGCGTAGTGACGCATGATCTGGCTGACGTCCTTACTGCGGCAGGCGGCGGCCCAGGAGTCCAGTTGCTGTTGAATTTGCGCTTGTGCGTTGCTCATGGTCGTACTCCTTGCGTTTAGGGCTTGATTGAGGCGCAGCAGTCATGCGCTGCTGCCGGTTGCTGGTATTCGTCGTGCAGTCGGGTCCAGTGCAGGCCCTTGCCCTCCAGATCGGGCATTCCGCCCCAGCCTTCACCACGACCGAATGGCGTGAGATCGAGGTAGTGGAAGCTGCTCATGAGCATTTCCAGGCCACGGCCATAGCTGGAGTAGCAGTGATAAACCTGCGCGCCATCGCGCAGAAATACGCTGACGCCGGGCTGCTCGCCCTGCACGTGGTACTTCAGGCCCAGGCGCTCCAGCTCGGCCTTGTCGCGGTAGTTGTATTCGACCGGAGCGACCTGCTCGTCCGTCGTGGCGTGGTAGTCGTAGTTGAACGCACTGCCCAGCGAGGAATACCAGGGCACAGTCCAGCCCATGCGCCGCTGGAACGCCTGCAGATCAGCCAGTGGCGCGCGGGAAACCATCACCAGGGTGGTATCGCGGGCATGCAGGTGGGCCAGGTGGCCGATATTGTCGGCCACGCAGGAACAGCCGTCGCAGCCCTCGCCACGGTCCATGTGGTACATAAAGTGGTAGACGATCAGCTGGCTGCGCCCGGCGAATAGGTCGACCAGACCTACTTCACCCTCAGGCCCCTGAAACCGG
>C687J35504_10002271_pt1 | contig 13134 bp, 9 predicted proteins | sample RifCSPhighO2_02_FD_35504 | JGI IMG/M metagenome (IMG submission 35504) | reverse complement strand
CCCCTATCGGCTACAGACTAGCCAGTTCACCGTGCCCCCCCAAAGATGATAAAGGTCAAAATGATAAAGATGCGGCAGAGATTCTCTGCCACAAAGGTAGGTGATATAGCTGAGACAGTAACGCAAGAACTTCAACGCCTCCCCCTGGGGGACACACTGAAGCCCGGACACAACGTGGCCGTCACTGCCGGGAGCAGGGGTATCTCCAATATAGGACTCGTCCTCCGTAAGGTACTGGACCACCTGAAGACCCTTGGTGCCCAGCCTTTTATCGTGCCGGCTATGGGCAGCCATGGCGGCGCCACCGCCCAGGGACAATTAAGACTCCTTGCCCATTATGGCATAACAGAGGCCTCTATGGGGGTGCCCATCAAGTCATCCATGGACGTAGTAAAGATTGCTACCAGTCCCCTCGGTCTCCACATCTATATAGATAAATACGCCTCTGAGGCTAACCACATCGTCCTGGTCAACAGAGTAAAACCCCATACCCGCTTTAGCGGCAAGATTGAGAGCGGAATAGTAAAGATGCTCCTCGTAGGGCTTGGGAAATACCAGGGCGCCTCCCTCTACCACAAGGCCGTCCTGGAATACCCCTTTGATGAGATAGTCTTCAACGCTGTACCAACCGCCCTCAAAAAACTTTCGGTACTCTGTGGCCTTGCCATAGTAGAAAATACCCATGGGGAGATAGCCGAGTTAAAGGCACTACGTCCTGAGGAATTCCTGGAAGAGGAACCCAAGCTACTCCGCAGGGCCTATGAGCTTATGGCGAAACTCCCACTGGAAACCATAGACCTGCTGGTAATAGACGAGATGGGGAAGGACATAAGTGGTACAGGCATGGACACCACCGTCATTGGCCGTAAAGACAGTAGCCCGATTAAGATAAAGAGGATTTTTGTTAGGGACCTCACAGAGGCGTCTAACGGAAATGCCTGTGCCGTAGGTCTTGCTGACTTTACTACCAGACGCCTGGTGGATAAGATTAACCTTAAGGATACTTATATAAACTGTATCACGGGGCTTCGCCCCGAAGGGGCAAAGATACCAATGACCTACGATACGGACAGGGAGGCTATTGAGCAGGCATTAAATACCCTCGGCCTCGTGGAACCTCAGGAGGCTAAAATAGTGCGGATAAAGAACACCAATGAGCTGGAGGCCCTCCAGGTCTCTGAGTCCTGCATGCCCCAACTGGAAGATAGGAAAGATATAGATATAATCTCTGGAGCCGAGGATTGGGCCTTTGACAAGATGGGCAATTTCCTGCCTTTAGACACTTAGAAGGGAATGGATGGGGCCCGGTGGCCCTGACGGTCTTCAAAACCGCTTAGACCCCCAAAAAGGGGTTTGGTGGGTTCGACTCCCACACGTTCCCGCCATCAATTGTAGCCGCAGGCTTTAGCCTGCGAAAGTAGTACCCGCAGGTCATGTCATGCCTGAGGCAGATCCGCCTTTGGCGAACTTCAGCCTGTAAAAATTGTGGTATGGCGGGTTGGGCTCCCAAACGCCCCCACTATCGTTTGCAGGGGCTTGATTAATCAAGCCCCTGCAGGATTACCGCCTGCTCTTCACTACTTTCCGCTTGCTGCTTGCCGCCTTCCGCTTGCTACTTACGGCTTTCGGCTTGCTGCTTACGACCTTCGGCTTGACGCCTTTACTAATTGCCCCTTTACCCCTTACCTCGGCGCTGAGTATCTTGTCTGCCATCTCCGCGTCGTAATCCATTACGTAAGGTATTCCACTTACCTCGGAGGCCTCCCTGGTAAGGGCAAAGATATCGTCTCTGGTAATCTCCGCCATGGAGAACCGTCTTGCCCCTGCCATGAGCTGTCTCAGGCCGGTGGCCAGCCTCTGGTAATAGGAATAGACCCCCAGGCCAGATACAGGCACCATCTTGCCGTTCTTGCTGAATTGGGTCCTTGCAGTCTGTGAGTAATAGAATATCTCCTCCACCGTCTTACCGTACTCCTCGGCATTCTTGGGTACCTGTCCCTTGGCAACGGATTCGGAAATAGTCTTACCTACCATGGCGGCACAAATTGTCGCCCTGGACATGCCTACTGCCTTGACGTACGGTGAGCCGAGGGCAAAGGCCTTGAAGATGTGGTCTTCCATGGTGAGACCTCCTGCCAGGATGATGTCCGGGACGTACCTACCACTCTTCCTGAGCTTCTCACAGTATTGACGAGCCATGGAGGCCAGATACACCGTAGGGACTCCCCACTCGTTCATCATCCTCCAGGGGCTCATCCCTGTACCTCCGCCTGAGCCATCAATAGTTACCACATCTATGCCTGCCTCGGAGGAGAACCTCAGGGCCCTTGCAAGGTCGGCTGGACGATAGGAACCGGTCTTGAGGAATACATACCTGGCCCCGGCCTTCCTCAATCTATCTACCTGGGCCTTAAAGTCGCTTATAGCCTGGGACAAGACGTTAGAAATGGTACCTATCCTGGTGTGCCTTTCAAAGCCTCTGATAGCCCCTTTCGCATATGATTCAACAGTAACCGGGTCATCGGGGTCGGGTATTACGATATAACCCCTCCGTTTGAGGAGCCTGGCCTTTTCTATATCAGTAATCTTAACCTCTCCACCTATAGACTTAGCCCCCTGACCCCACTTAATCTCTACGGCGTCTGCCTTGAGCGTATTCATTGCATACTCCAGGACTCCGAGCCTGAAGTCTTCCGTATTGGCCTGCACGCAGAAGAAGCCATATCCGTCTTGTTGCCATTCCTTAAAGATGTTGACCCTGCGCTGGAGTTCGGGACAGTGCGTTACCTTGTTATCCTTAAACGTAGAGTTGACGTCCATCCCGGCAACGTTCTCTCCAATAACCACCCCGGCGCCAGAGATGGCGGTACCTGAGCCTACACCCTCAAAGTGGTTAACCGCTATATTGGTAGAACCCAATCCAGTACACACGATTGGCACCCTTAGTTTGAGGCCCTTATCCCTCCCCAGTCTTGCCTCCAGGTTTACGTTGGTGAATTTCTCAAACCTGGGGTCGGCCGGACCAGTGATGGTACCGGTGAGGTTGAAGTGATGGAAGTCTACGGGATATTCCTTCTGGGCGGCGGTGGTCATCCTGCCGAAGGGAGTGGGGTATATGACCTCCGGCCCCCTGAAGGCCGACTTCCCTATCTCACAGAAGCCCGGACAGCCGTCCAGGCAGATAGTACACATACCACTAGTAGGTGTAACGTCATCGGGCGTGCGGTTCCTGGTACCGGTAGCCAGGGCCCGGTTAGGTCGAGAGATTGCCATATACTTAGCCTCCTTCTAGACGCCGTTCATTTAATTAGTGTGAAGTTTGTAGTCTACTTTTCCGCAAGTTTAACTACAAAGGTACTCGGAGTCAACCCCAAATTATAAAAAGGATACAGGGAACAGGTAACAGCCGACAGGTAAAAACTTTCCCCTGTCTTTCTGTATCCCGTCCCCTGCATCCCGTCCCCAGCCTCCAGTACTCTACAGACAGCAGGCCCTCTCAAGCCCATCCCAGAGGACTTTTCTGGCGTCCAGCATGTACATCGCACCCCTTCTGATACGCTCCTGATTCTCAGAGCTCCTGGTATAGGGTTCAATGGAGTGCCAGATGTTCTCCCCATGCTCCACGTCAAGGGTAATATGTGCAGCGAAGAAGAGGAGGTCAGCCTCTTTGTAGCCTTTTTTCTTCAGACCGTCATAAATGGGCTTGTAGATGAAAGGGACGGTGTATTCTATCCCTGGGCCAAGGGCGCCAAGGGCCTCCACGAAGTGCAGTTCGTTGAGGTGGAAACACCTTTCCACAAAGAGAGAGGTCTCAGGAAGGGGCTTGGTAGTCTCCAGGTTGGCCCCGGCGGCCGTGCAGAACTTCCTGAAGATATTGGCATGTACCAGCTCCAGGTCCATCTCTTTCTGTTCCTCCGCCCTTCCACCGTATTCTTCGTAGAGGTTCTTTATAAGCGGCTCCCTCGCAGGTTCATCAGGGATTATGGATATAACCGCCGCCAGATACCTGGAGAAGTGCTTGGAGTATTGATAGTACTGTTCGGCAAAAATCTTGGGACCTTCCGGCTTAATCTTCCCCTCGCCAAACTTCTTCAGAAAAGAATGGTTCATGGCGGGGTGGGCATGGACCTCTTTCTTCAGGGATTCAACAAACGGACTTCTGACCTTTTCTCCGACAAGTGTCATTAACTTAACCTCCTTTCGCAGGGACACGCCTAAACGTGCACCTGCCAACGATTAACAAAATTAACTACTCATCAAACAATCCATGTAGGGGCACGGCGCGCCGTACCCCTACCGTTAACCACAGCATACCCGTTCCAGGCCATTCCACAGGACTGTCCTGGCGCCCAGGATTTCCATAGCACCCTGCCTTATGAGGGCCTGATTTTCCTTTGTAACCGCATACTCCAGCAGGGCCTCTTTTATGTTGGCGCTGTGTTCTACGTCCATACGCATGTGGAGGGTAAAAAATTCTACATCTTTCTCACTGAGACTGGGCTCTTTCCTGAGTCCCTCGTAGATGGGGTGATATATATAAGGTACGATGGATTCAGTCCCGGGCCCTAAGGCACCCAGGGCCTCCAGGAAATGACCATCCCTGCATACAAAGAGATACTCATGGATAAACAGCCTGGTTTCAGGGAGGGGCTCCGTCCTCTCCACCTCGGCGGCATCCAGGCGGAGGGCCTTCAGGAAACGGCGAAATATGGCGGGATGGGCCCACTCTGAGTTACATTCTCCATACTCCTCATACAAGTTCTTAATAAGATGCGCCCTTGGTCTCTCGTCCGGCATGTTGGCAATTACTGCGGAGACGTACATGGTAAACCACCTGGAATACAGGTAGTATTGCCTTGCAAATATCCTTATCCTATCCAGCGTCAGCTTGCCGCTACTAAATTTCTTGAGGAAGGGGTGGTTAAGGGCAGGGTGCAACCTTATTTCTTCCTCCAGTGATTCCAGGTATTCCCTCGGCCCTGGTACTAAGGTAGTAGTAATCATTGTGTCTATCCTCTCTTCTAGCTATTAGTGTGCCAAATCTTTCTGTGTTTTCTAAGTATCCAATAGATATAGAATTACATCTCTAGCTGACCAAAAGACCGTTCTGAAAGGGGAGTGGGGAAACGAAAATTTTTCTGGGATTCCAAGTTTTTGCAGGATTATGCAGGAAAATCTTTCGTAGGGGCACGGCGCGCCGTGCCCCTACAGTGGGATGGGGCCGTGAGGGGCCCATTCCTTTAGCTTGTTATCTATGGTACGGGAAGATAGCCCTAGTATCCTGGCCGCCTCTGTCTTATTGCCGTGGGTGAGTTCCAGGGTCTTGAGGATAATATCCCTTTCCACGTCCTTCATGGGCATCCCCAGGCGGATTTGAATAAATTCTGGCGTTTTCCCCTTTTCTACCAGGTTAGGGGACAGATATTCAGGCTCAACCACGTTCTTTTTACAAAGGACTACGGCCCTCTCTACCATGTTCTCCAGCTCTCTGACGTTGCCTGGCCAGTGATACCTCTGGAGTAGTTGCATGGCCTCTGGAGAGAAGCCCCGGAGTTTCTTATGGTTCTTACCGGCATATTTTAAGAGGAAGTAGTTGGCCAGCACTGGTATGTCTGCCTTCCTTTCCCTTAGAGGCGGGATGTCCAGTTTGATGACGTTAAGTCTATAATAAAGGTCCTCCCTGAATTTACCTGCCGAGACCTGACCTTCCAGGTCTTTGTTGGTGGCGGCAAGGAGGCGGACGTCCACCTGACGGGTCTCCTCTCCCCCTACCCTCTCAAAAGTACCTGTCTCCGTTACCCTGAGGAGCTTGACCTGGACGTTGGCCCCCATCTCGGAGACCTCGTCCAGGAACAGTGTGCCTCCGTGGGCCAGCTCAAACCTCCCCCTCCTCGTATAAAGCGCACCGGTAAAAGAACCCTTTTCGTGGCCAAATAGCTCACTCTCCAGCACCCCATCGGCCAGGGCCGCGCAGTGTAAGACCACAAAGGGCTTATTTTTCCTCGGGCTATAGGAATGGATGGCACGGGCCACCAGTTCCTTGCCCACCCCCGTCTCCCCGTGTATAAGCACCGTAGCCGTACTGGAGGCAACGTCCCGTATGGTATTAAGGACCCTCTGCATCTCAGGGGTGCTCCCCACCAGTTCTGAAACCCCAGGTTCAGCCTCCAGCCTGCCTTTCAGTTCCTCTGCCTCTTGCAGGCGTTTCCTCTGATGCCACACCTTATCTATGGCAACCTTAAGCTCCTCAAGGTCCAGGGGCTTGGTGAGGTAGTGCTCTGCCCCCTTCTTCACGGCAGACACGGCGTTCTCCACGGAACCGTAGGCAGTCATTACCAGGATGGGTAATAGTTCATCCCTTTTTTTAATCTCTTCCAGCAGGGATAATCCACCCATACCGGGGAGTTTTATGTCCGTAAGGACTATGTCAAAACGCTGATTGTCCAGGAGGGCCAGGGCCTCATAGGCAGAGATGGCCCCGCTGGCCTCGTAACCCTCCCGTTCAAGGAGCCTTACCAGCCCACTAAGGGAGTTCTTGTCATCGTCTACAACTAGGATTTTGGGGGCCGACATCCCTATCTCTCCCCCTGCCTGGAGCGGGTTTTGTGGGGGCGACCCGCTGGGTCGCCCCTACGTATATTGGTAGCCACGGGCAGGGTAATAACAAACTCCGTCCCTTTAGGAGAAGAATTGAAAGAGATAGTCCCACCATGGGCCTGGACTATATTATGGGCCAGAGGTAGTCCTATGCCAGTACCTCCCCCCTTGGTGGTGTAAAAGAGCTCAAAGACCCTCTCCTTTATCTCGTCAGGGATACCCATTCCGGTGTCCCTGATAGAGAGCTTCACAAAATCAGATTCCCGCCAGGCCCTCAGATAGAGATGGCCACCGTCAGGCATGGCCTCCAGGGCATTAAGGAGGAGGTTCAAAAGGGCCTGTTTAAATTTCTCCCTATCCATCATTACCCCCGGGAGGCTGGCCTCTACCGCAAGTTCCACGTCAATCCCACCCAGGTTGGCCTGGGGTTTTATTAACCCCACTAAATCCTCCAGAAGGGGTTTGAGGTCATCGTGCTTGAGGTAAAGCTGTGCCGACCTGGAAAAGCTGAGGCACTGGTTTACCAACTCGTTCAGTCTCTTTATCTCTTCCTTTGCCCTTGATACCAACTCAGCGATGCCAGGTACTTCTCCGCCTGAGGCGGATTGAGCCTTTGAACCCTTTCCGCCTGAGGTGGATTGAACTCTTAATGTTTCCTGCCACCGGGCCAGTTCCTTTTCTATAAGGCACATCTGTATATGAATAGAGTTAAGAGGGTTCTTTATCTCATGGGCCAATTCAGCCGCCAACTGCCCAAGAGTGGCCAGGGTTCTTGTATGCAGGAGTTCCTCCGAGTACCTCTTCTTTTCGCTAATATCCTTAAAGGTTGAGACTATGTATTCCACCTCTCCCCCCTTCCCCTTTATGGGAGAGACCGTTACCTCCACCCACCGCTTACCCCCGTCTCCCCTGTTTATGAGGAGTTCCCTTGAGACTTCCTGGCTTTCCGCCTCAGGCGGATTGGTAGTGGTAGTACCGCCACCTCCTATGACCATCAGTCCAGGACAATGGTTATCCATGAGACATTTCCCGGAAGATGTATGGCACCCAAATACCTCAGGACACTCCTTCCCCCCAATCTCCTGCCACCTCCACCCCGTAATCTCCTCAAAGGCTGGATTCAAGAGGACAATCCGCCGTGTCCTATCCTGGACCATCAGCCCCACCCCTGCGTTCTGCAACACGGCCTGTAACAGTTGCAGGGAGTGGCCCTGCCACCTTTTGTCCCAAGGCTTTGACATGGTATTACTTAAAAAATTATACCCCACTTCCTTGAAGATATGCAACAAAAAGAGTCCTGGGGGCGACCCGCCCTACACCACAAGGGTGCAGGGCAAAGGTGCAGGACAAAGCCCTGTACCTGATTGGTACAGGGGCGGATCGCCCCTACACCATTGAGGTCAAAGGGTTCAAGAAAGCCCCCGTCCGAAGTCCGGTAATCCACCCTTGAAATAAAGCAGTAGAGGTGTTATATTCTGCTAGGGTTTGTCCGTTCCGGGGGACCAGAGACATTTAATGCGCCCGTAGCTCAGTTGGATAGAGCGACGGTTTCCTAAACCGTAGGCCGTAGGTTCAAATCCTACCGGGCGTACCATTTTTCAAGTAGGCTTTACCGTGGGATTAGCACTCTCACTGCCACAACCTGAAGATGACCTTGTTTATGGCCTAGTGAAGCCAGGAGGGCGGGTGGTGGGATGACTTGTAGAAGATTTCTCTGGCAGAGGCGAATAAAGGTCGGGGCTGGCTCAAGAGTGCGTGTTCCTCAACGTTATGGAAGAAATGAGTGTGTTTGAGAACCTCTTGAAAGACACATAATTTATCGTCACCGGTTACGCAGGCAAGAACGTTTTGCGTCTTCCTTTCATTCATGTCCTTTAATCTCTAGTCTCACGCGCTAGCAGGTTCCAGGACACGCTTCCACCTTCTCCCTCTTTCCTCAATTATCGTTTTGAACATATCATAAACCTCTCTTTCCTCATCGGGCTTCATGAACCCCATCGGAAGGGGTGGCCTGGGCCTTCCCAGGTTGACAGCCATTTCTATCCCCATGGGGTTATAAGGGAGGAGGGAGACATTGTCTGCCCCGGCATCACACAGGAAGTCTACAATAGCTGAAAGGTTCTCCTTTGTTGCTGTGATACCAGGTACAAGAGGGGTGCGTGGATGTACCTTAACCCCCTTCTCTCGGAGGAGGCGTCGGAAATTTTCGAGGATTTTCTGGTTCGGCTTCCCAATATATCGCCTATGCGCCTCCATGTTTGCGATCTTGATGTCGTAGTAAATGAGGTCTATGTAGGGAAGCATCTTTTGCTTGAAAACGTCATAGTCAAAATAACCCGATGTCTCCAGGACTACATGAATGCCACTTGCCTTCAAGGACTTAAGTAGGGTCTCTAGATAGTCAGGATAAATTGTGCATTCACCCCCGGAAAGCGTTACCCCACCGCCCGAATGCCGGTAAAAGGGGAGATCGCGTAGAAGGATCTCGGTAAGGGACTCTACGGAATAGTAAGACCCAATTAGTCTCAGTCCCCTCCCGGGACAAACACTGGCACACTTTCCACAGCGTATGCATCTCTCCCTGTGTATTCGTCCAGGAAGTTCTAGGTCTATTGCACCCTGGGGACAGACCTCTTTGCACCTCCCACACTTGATGCAATCTTTTGCAGAAAAGGCAATCTCCACCTCCGAAGACTGGGCCTCATAGTTATGGCAGAATACACACCGCAGGGGACACCCCTTGAAGAAGACCACACTGCGGATACCGGGACCGTCTTCCAGACTGTGCCTCTTTACATCAACAATAAGTGGAAAACTGCTCATCTAATCACATTATCCAACGCCCAGCCTGTGGCTGAGGTCTCTGGCCATGAAGCCAAATTTATAAATGTAGCTCACATTTCCATCTATCTCAACTTCGTTTTTAAGTAATGAATTCAGGATGTCTTGGTCCTTGGAGAATATAAAGTCTCTGAGTGCGGCGGCATCTTTAAACGTTATCCTGACATTCCAATCGTAATCGTCTGTTGGCTCTTCGTGGACCTCCATATCTCCGTCCTTGAAGGTGGCAGCGGCAGCGACAGGATTCTTGGCAGTACTGAAGAGGTATCTCCCATTAAAATTTTCTATATTCCTCTGATAACCTTTGGACAGACAAAATGCCAGATCCATACCGTAAAGGAGGGTCTCCAGGAACTTATCGGTTACCTTTCCGCATAACTCTTCTTTCAAGTCTTTTGTCCATCTCCTGGTTAGAGATAGTCCTGCCCCTTCAGATAAAAAAGGAATGGAGCGTAAAACGTAGCGTTTTAATCTTGAGGCCATAGGTCATCTCCCGTTTGATTAAGACAACTCTCCATTATCTCCATCTCCGATCCAGACCACGCCATATCAACCCAATGCTTTAAGCATCTCTCTGGGGCAATGGGAATGGGTCAAAGGGTGCCGCCTTTCCAGAGGAAAGGAGGTACTCCGTGCGGTCTACAATCTCCTTTTGCATCTGTGGATTCAGGTCCTTGAAGTAGGCTGTGTAACCAGAGACTCGTACCAAGAGTTCGGGATACGCATCAGGGTCGGCCACGGCCTTGACAAAATCCTCGTGTGTAGTAACGTTGAACTGGATTTCCACCCCACCATCTCTTTCCGCATTCTTGTCATTGAAGTAACCTTCCACGGAAGCGGCAAAATTGTTGAGCATCCTTTCCGTGTCCGCAGTTTCAGGAGTGTATTTAAGGTTCAATGCAACACCGCCGGAGAGACATTTGGCCGGCTGGTTGGCAACAGAATTCAGTGCCCTGGTGAGACAAGGGGTAACTCCAGAGACCGGTGTGATGCCACTGGTAAAGTTCTCACGGGCTTTACGTCCACTAGGCAGGGACTTCATCAGTCTTCCAAAACCTGCGTGGTTGGTCATGGTCCAGTATCCAACCCTGTAATGGCCACCGCGGTAGTTTTCCTTCGCTCCGAAGGCATCATCCAAGAGCTTAACTATCAAGGTAACATTGTCATCGGCCGCCTTGTCTTCATTACCGTACTTGGGGGTCTTATCAGGATTCATAAGCCGCTTCCACAAGGCATCGTAACCCTCAAAGTTCTTTTCAACAGCATCAAGGAGTGTTTTAAAGGAGATTGCCTTATCATTGAAAACCACCTTCTGTATAGCGCTCAGGGAATCGGCAACATCTGCAAGTCCAATGATGGTTGCACCTGAGGAATTGATGATGGCTCCGCCGTTGATGAGGTCTTTCCCCTTGTCCATGGGTCCCTCAAATAAGGCAGAGAGAATGGGTGTGGGATAAAAGTCCTGGTGTGTCTTTCCGAAAATGTTATTGAGGGTCGTTGCCTGTTCAACAAGCCAGCGTGTCTGTTTCTTAAAGGCATCCTTGAACTCATCAAAGGTCTTGAAGGTAACGGGATTACCCGTCTTTTCGCCTATATCCTTCGTACCCGTATGTCTGTGTCTGCCATTGAAGAGGGTAAGCTCTAGGGCAGAGGTCAGGTTCAAAAGTATGGCCCCAGTGTGCCCATAGGCCCTTCCATTGCTGTTGGGTTCCACACAGCCAATCACGCCGTAATCCCTTGCCTGTTCAGGGGTTTCTCCCTTTTTAGTCAAGGCCTTGATGATGGCCTTGTCATTGTGTATCGCAGGTGTGGCCCCTGTGTTAACATTAACTTCGCAGAGCCTTCTCAAGTACTCTTGGGAGTTCACACCCTGGTAATACCTTGCATTGAGATTGGGATCCCGCAACTTCATCAGTTCTGTAGCCTTAAGCATGACATAGGTCAGGTCATTTACTGCGTCCCCACCCTCTTTGTCAACTCCGCCTATGGTAATAGCCTGGTTAGAACCTGTCCCACCAAAGAGTTGTTCTCCGGTATCTGCTATGGTAGGGACATGGTCACCTATCTTGAGCCACAGACAGCAGATAAGTTCAATGGCCTTTTCTATTGTCAGGGCCCCGTTCCCAATATCCTTCCGATACAGGTCGTAAAGGACCTGATCCAACCTGCCGAGACTGAGGCCCACGTTGGGGTTTTCCAGGTGGCAGGCAATCCAGCAAATCCAGACGGTAGTAAGTCCTTCACGGAAGGTCCGTGCTGGGAACTCGGGGACACGCCGGTTTACCCCTGCAATATCGTGAAGCTCTTTCTTCAAGACTGGGTCGCTCTCTTTACTTGCAAGCTCCTCAGCCTTAGCCGCCAGCCTCTTTGAATATGCGATAATACCCTCAAGAACTTCGGATATTGCGGTATAGAACTCTTTCTTGGAAGGGTCGGAGGTTTTGTCCCCTTTGTCCTTAGCCTCATTGATAATCTCTCGCAGACCCAGGTTGATAGCCCGGGAGAAATCCGGTATTGTGTGAGAGATACAGTTGGGTTTACTTGCTAGGAAGAAGACAAGATATTCCATAAGCTTAAATTTCTCCAAGTCTTCCTTAGAGCACCTTTTTCTTCCAAGTTCAAAGAGATTGTTTTCAATCCAGGGGGGAAAGATTTCGTAATTGAGTTCTTCCACCTCCTTATCGGTAATGTAGAAAGGATTGCTGGCCCTCCTTGAAATGGTCCATAGTTCTGGCCACAGGGTCAAGGCAAGAAACTCTGGGTAAAGCGGAACCCCCTTGAACTTGCTTGTCGTGGAACCCACAAAGAGAGAGACGTCTTTGATTTCAAAGGCCTTCATTCCGTTCTTGCCTTTTTCATACCCCCGAGTGTGGCGGACTATTGGGGTGCGCTTCTCAAGGACATGTCTGTAGGCCTTTGCCTTATCAAGAATAGAGATACGCCCTTGTTCAAAGAGACCGTTATCAAGATGGAAATGCGTTATCAGCCCAGCGCGTTCGGTGCAAATCTCAGGTTTCGCTCTAAAGTAGATTTCTTTAAGGTAGGATACGCGGGGGGTTAACACGTAATTTTTTAGTGAAAGGTCACTAAGTGTTATCTGAGGCATAGTTACCTCCTTTTACTTAGATGTTAAAAACTCTTAAGCACAAATCTCAACTACCCTATTTAAACCCCCATAATGTGGCTCCTTCTTAAATATTTTTCACTCGTTCAACTATCCCTATGGAAACAATTATGGCCATGCCCAGGGTCTTGTGGAAAGCGAATATTGCTAAGCTGAGGTTTCAGAGAATCCTTCATATTCTCCCCCAGAAAGCTATCCGTGCCCCGTCAAGGCATGCGCAAGACACAGTATCCCCCCTTCAATCTTCCTTATAGAAGGCTGTACCGCCGGAAGCCTAGCATAAAGGTATAGAAAAAGTCAAGCAGAATTGACCCCATGTCCCCCAAGGTTTTTCATTTGACTGTAACCTGTGATACCAGTATTATTTCCATACTGGTAGGGGCGTATTGCAATACGCCCCTACCGAGGCTTGCCGAGGGAATAAAATCAGGATATCTGAAAGAAGGATATTAAAGATAGCAAGGAGAAGAAATGGCACGCAAGAAGACTCACGAACATGAACCAGAGGGTGGTTCTCACGAGCCTAAAGTAGAAGGCGGCTTCCACGAACACAAGGTAGAAGCCGGTTCTCA
>C687J35504_10002233_pt1 | contig 13241 bp, 8 predicted proteins | sample RifCSPhighO2_02_FD_35504 | JGI IMG/M metagenome (IMG submission 35504) | reverse complement strand
TTAACAAACATTTCTCCTCTTGTCAAAGCCGGCTCCTATGCGCGAGCGGCCTCCGAGATTTCCACCTCTTCTAGCTCAGGCTCGTCCATCTCCAACTCCACCTTAGAGTACCTGGCAAGCCCCGTTCCTGCCGGGATCAACCTCCCCATGATCACGTTTTCTTTAAGCCCGCAGAGTAGATCCACTTTCCCCTGGATGGCCGCCTCGGTTAGCACTTTGGTGGTCTCTTGGAATGAAGCAGCTGAGATAAAACTCTCCGTTGACAGGGAGGCCTTGGTGATCCCCAAGAGCAGGGGTTCCGCCACAGCCGGTTTTCCACCCTGGGCGAGCACTTTCTGATTCTCCTCTTCGAAACGCCCCTTTTCCACTTGATCCCCGACAAGAAAATCGGCATCCCCAACTTCCTTGATCCGGACGCGACGGAGCATTTGCCGCACGATCACTTCGATGTGCTTGTCATTAATCCGCACTCCTTGAAGCCGATAGATCTCCTGGACCTCATCCACCATGTACTTGGCCAGCGCCTTCTCCCCGAGGATGTTGAGAATGTCGTGGGGATTGGACGAGCCGTCCATCAAGGGTTCTCCCGCCTTGACCCGGTCTCCCTCATGGACGCCGATGTGCTTCCCCTTCGGGATCAAATACTCCCTGGGTTCTCCGACTTCCGGATTAATCACGACCTTTCGTTTCCCCTTGGTATCTTTGCCAAAGCAGACAACGCCGTCAATCTCGCTAATGACGGCAAACTCCTTGGGTTTACGGGCCTCAAACAGCTCAGCCACCCTGGGGAGACCACCGGTGATGTCCTTAGTCTTGGTGGTCTCGCGCGGGATCTTGGCCAACGCATCCCCGGCGGATACGGTCTGCCCATCTTGAACATTGATGTGCGCACCAACCGGCACGAGATAGCGCGCCTCCATGGTCTGCGACAGACGGGTCGTCTTCCCTTCCACATCCTTGATCGAAATCCGTGGACGCTTATCCACGTCTTTAGAGTCAATGATGACCTTGGTCGAGAGGCCGGTCCGCTCATCCACCTTCTCTTCCATTGTTATCGCCTGGATAACGTCGCCGAACTTCACTGTCCCGCCCACTTCGGTAAGGATCGGAACCGTATAGGGATCCCACTCTGCTAGGAGTTCGCCCGCCTTGATCTTCGAACCGTCTTTCTTCTTGAACTTCGCGCCGTACATTACCGGGTAGCGCTCCCGCTCTCGCTCTCTCCCTTTCTCCCCTTCCGGGTAATCAACGATGGCGATTTCGCCGTTTCGGTTCATCACCACGAGATCCCCGTCCTTATTGACAACCGTGCTGACGTTGATGAACTTAAGGGAGCCGTCGTTGCGGGACTCCAGGGTAGTCTGCTCCGCCCTTCGACTGGCGGTTCCCCCGATATGGAAGGTCCGCATGGTGAGCTGTGTCCCCGGCTCTCCAATGGACTGGGCAGCGATCACACCGATAGCCTCACCGTGAGTGACATTGTGGCCGCGGGCCAGGTCACGTCCATAACACATCACGCAAACTCCCCGCTTGGACTGACAGGTCAGCACGGATCGAATTTTAATACGCTCCAGGCCGGCATCCTCAATGCGCTGGACGATATCCTCGTCAATCCCCTGATTGGATTTGACGATTACTTCGGCGGTGAACGGATCCTTGACATCTTCCAACGCGACCCTACCCAGCACGCGCTCCCCAAGGGGTTCGATGATCTCGCCCCCCTCCATCAATGGCGTCATTTCGATTCCATCTAGCGTCCCGCAGTTATCTTCCGAAATAATCGCGTCCTGGGCGACGTCAACAAGACGACGCGTGAGGTATCCCGAGTTCGCGGTCTTGAGAGCCGTGTCCGCTAACCCTTTGCGCGCCCCGTGGGTGGAGATAAAGTACTGCAGCACCGTCAGCCCTTCCCTGAAATTGGCCGTGATGGGAGTTTCAATGATCTCTCCGGAAGGCTTGGCCATGAGTCCGCGCATCCCTGCGAGCTGGCGAATTTGTTGGGCACTGCCTCGGGCGCCCGAATCCGCCATCATAAAAATCGGGTTGAAGCTGGGGACGGTAACCTTATGNCCCTTTTCGTCCGTGAGGCTCTCGGTGCCGAGATCACGCAGCATTTCATCAGCGATCCGGTCCGTTACTTCGGCCCAGATATCGACCACCTTGTTGTAACGCTCGCCGTCCGTGATCAGCCCATTTTTGTACTGCTCCTCAATCTCGCGCACATCCTCGTACGCCTTCTTGAGCAACTCCCCTTTGCCGGCAGGGATCGCCATATCCTTGATCGCAATCGATATCCCCGCCCTGGTCGCATAATGAAATCCGATATCCTTAAGCTTATCGGCGAAGATGACGGTGGCCTTATTCCCCGCGAGCCGATAGCTTAGTTCGATCAGGTTGGCGAGCTCCTTNTTCTTCATCACCCGATTGACTTCCTGAAAAGNGATCTCGGGGGGAACCACTTCATAAAGAAGGATTCGGCCGACCGTTGTTTCGATTCGCTCCTTGTTGATGCGAACTGTAATCCTGGCCTGGAGGTCCACCTCGCCCTGATCGTANGCAATGCGCACTTCCTGCACATTGGCAAAGGGGTGATCTATACCTCTGGCATTCGGCCGCTCTCTGGTCATGTAATAAAGACCCAGGACGATATCCTGCGTGGGAACGATGATCGGTTTGCCATTGGCAGGCGAGAGAATATTGTTGGTCGACATCATCAGGGCCCGCGCCTCGACCTGAGCCTCGACGGAGAGGGGAACATGGACCGCCATCTGATCCCCGTCGAAATCAGCGTTGTAAGCTGCGCACACCAGGGGGTGCAACTGGATCGCCTTTCCTTCTATGAGAATCGGCTCAAACGCCTGGATGCCGAGCCGATGTAGGGTCGGAGCTCGGTTGAGCAGCACAGGATGTTCCCGAATCACCTCATCCAGGATATCCCAGACCTCCGGCCGCTCCTTTTCCACCATCTTCTTTGCGCTCTTGATCGTGGTGACGTATCCTCTCTCCTCTAGTTTGTTGTAGATAAAAGGTTTGAATAGCTCCAGGGCCATCTTCTTGGGTAGCCCGCACTGATGCAGTCGGAGCTCTGGACCGACCACGATCACCGAGCGACCGGAGTAATCCACCCTCTTTCCCAGAAGGTTCTGCCGGAAGCGTCCGGTTTTTCCCTTCAGCATGTCGCTGAGAGACTTGAGCGGCCGCCGGTTCTGGCCGGTGATCGCCCTTCCCCTCCGACCGTTGTCAAACAGGGCGTCGACAGCCTCCTGCAGCATGCGCTTCTCGTTGCGGATGATCATATCCGGGGCGCTGAGCTCCATAAGCCGCTTGAGACGGTTGTTGCGGTTGATCACGCGACGATAGAGATCATTGAGATCGGAAGTGGCAAATCGACCTCCGTCCAGAGGTACAAGCGGGCGCAGATCCGGAGGGATCACCGGGACCACCTCAAGGACCATCCATTCCGGACGGTTCCCCGAGTTTTTAAAGGCGTTAATTACTTTTAGCCGTTTCGCCATCTTCTTGCGCCGCACCTCGGAATTGGCATCCCGCATTTCCTGGTGCAGCTCTTCGGACAGCTTCTGAACATCTACGGTCTTAAGCAGCTTACGAACCGCCTCGGCCCCCATTTCCGCGGTGAAGTTCGGGCCGTATTCCTCCAGGGCCTTGCGGTAACGGGCCTCAGTGAGCAGCTCCTTGTATTGCAAGGGGGTCGTTCCCGGATCGATCACAATATAGGATTCAAAATAGAGGATTTTCTCGATGTCCTTGAGCGACATATCGAGAAGCGCGCCGATTCGGCTGGGCAGACTTTTTAAGAACCAGATGTGGACGACCGACGTGGCCAGCTCAATGTGTCCCATCCGCTCCCGGCGGACTTTCGATTGAATCACCTCCACCCCGCACTTCTCGCAAACCACACCCCGATGGCGCATCCTNTTATACTTGCCGCANTTGCACTCGTAATCTTTGGTCGGACCAAANATCTTGGCGCAAAAAAGACCGTCGCGTTCCGGCTTAAACGTCCGGTAGTTGATGGTTTCGGGCTTCTTTACCTCCCCATGGGACCAAGAGCGGATCTTTTCTGGAGAGGCGAGACGAATTTTAATAGCATTGAAGCTAAGTGGGTTTTTAGGCTTTTCAAAGAGATTGAACAGATCTTCCATAAGGTCCACCTATTATAGTTTGAGGAACAGCATGCAGTGCTTCCTATTTTTCCTCCACCAGGCTCACGTCCAGACCCAGACTCTGTAATTCTTTAACCATGACATTGAAGGACTCCGGCAAACCGGGCTCGAGNAGATTATCCCCTTTCACGATGGCNTCGTACATTCGCGTCCGGCCCACCACGTCATCCGATTTAACCGTCAGCATCTCCTGGAGTGTGTAAGCGGCCCCGTAGGCTTCCAGGGCCCAGACCTCCATCTCTCCGAGCCGCTGCCCGCCGAACTGTGCTTTTCCACCTAGGGGTTGCTGGGTAACCAGAGAATAGGGGCCGGTTGAGCGCGCATGGATCTTATCGTCCACCAAGTGGTGCAGCTTCATGATATACATGATCCCCACCGTAACCTTCTGNTCGAACGGCTCCCCGGTCCGGCCATCGTGGAGAGTTACCTGTCCGGTAGCCGGGAGCCCGGCCTTGCGCAGGAGATTGAAGGTCTCCTCCTCGGTGGCGCCGTCAAAAACGGGAGAGGCCAGATGAATGCCCTTGCAGTATTTTTGCGCCAGCCTTATTACATCCTGATCTTTGAGTTCTTCGACGAACTCATTGACCTCGCGGGAGGACAAGAACTCTTTCAGGCGGCGGCGAAGACTATCCGCGTCCGGACGGCCATTGTTCAATAGCTCATCGATCTGCTGCCCTAGACTGCGAGCGGCCCAGCCCAGATGGGCCTCNAGAATCTGCCCCACGTTCATCCTGGAAGGAACTCCCAAGGGGTTCAACACAATATCGACCGGGGTCCCATCCTCTAAAAAGGGCATGTCCTCCTCTGGCAGGATACGTGAAATGACCCCCTTGTTGCCGTGGCGTCCGGCCATCTTATCTCCCACCTGCAGCTTCCGCTTGATAGCGACAAAGACCTTGACCATCCGGATGACCCCAGGGGGAAGCTCATCTCCGCCCTTGAGCTTATTGATCTTGTCCTGAAAGACTATTTTGATCAGCTCCACTTGTTCCGTGGCGCTTTCCACGATGCGCTTAAGCTCGGCCTCCACCGATTCATTATCGACCCGGATCTCCCCCCAATAGGCCAGCGGGATCTCCTCCAACTCCTCCTCGGTGATCTCCTTCCCTTTGTTAAGAAGAACCTTCCGGTTGTCATCGCTGAGGCGTGCGGCCGTGCGGCGGCCCACCAGGAGCTTTTTGAGGCGCTTCAGCGCCCCCTCCTGGATGATGCGCACCTCGTCATGCTGATCCTTCTTCAGGCGGCTGATCTCCTCATCTTCAATGACCCGGCTCCTCTCATCCTTACCCATCCCCTTGCGGGAGAAAATCCGCACGTTGATGACCGTCCCTTCCACTCCAGGCGGAACCCTGAGCGAGGTATCCCGCACCTCGCCGGCTTTTTCTCCGAAGATGGCGCGCAGGAGTTTTTCTTCGGGAGAGAGCTGGGTCTCTCCTTTAGGCGTGATCTTACCCACCAGAATATCCCCCGGCTTCACCTCTGCCCCGATGCGGGTGATGCCGCTCTCATCGAGGTCCGTTAACGCCTCATCGCCAACATTGGGGATATCACGCGTGATCTCCTCAGGCCCAAGCTTGGTGTCCCGGGAGACGCACTCAAACTCCTCGATGTGAATGGAGGTGAAAACATCCTCTTTGACCACGCGCTCGCTGATCAGAATGGAATCCTCAAAATTATATCCTCCCCAGGGCATCAACGCGACCATGACATTGCGACCCAAGGCCAGCTCGCCCATCTCGGTAGATGGCCCATCGGCAATAACATCCCCCGCCTTCACATGATCCCCCACGACCACGATGGGTCTCTGGTTGATGCAGGTATTTTGATTGGATCGCTGGTACTTCACCAGGTTGTAGATATCCACTCCCGTATCCCGGTGTGCCCCGGAGGGTCGATCGGCCTTGACGACAATTCGGGTGGAGTCGACGCTTTCCACCACACCATCACGTTTGGCAACCGCGGTCACGCCGGAATCGCGCGCCACCACCTTCTCCATTCCAGTTCCGACTAAAGGAGCCTCGGTACGGAGCAAGGGGACCGCCTGGCGCTGCATGTTGGAACCCATGAGCGCACGGTTGGCATCGTCATTTTCCAGGAAGGGAATGAGGGAGGCAGCCACGCTCACCAACTGGTTCGGCGAGACGTCCATGAAGTCCACCTCTTCCGGTCGGGCCATCACAAATTCGCCACCCTTACGCGCTGAAACAAGATCCGCCGTGAACGTGCCCCGGCTGTCGATCGGCGCATTGGCCTGGGCGATCACATGATCCTCCTCTTCCAGCGCGGAGAGATAGCGGATGCGATCGGTGACGCGACTATTTTCCACCTCGCGGTACGGCGTCTCGATGAAACCGTACTCGTTCACCCTCGCGTAGGTAGTAAGAGAGGCGATGAGACCGATATTGGGACCCTCAGGGGTTTCAATCGGGCAGACTCGACCATAATGGGTGGGATGAACGTCCCGGACCTCGAATCCCGCCCTCTCACGGGTCAAACCTCCCGGACCCAGTGCCGAGAGGCGACGCTTGTGGGTAATCTCCGAGAGAGGGTTGGTCTGATCCATGAACTGGGAGAGCTGGCTGGAGCCAAAAAACTCTTTCAGGGCCGCGGAGACGGGCTTGTAGTTGATCAGCTCCTGGGGCATCAGCGTCTCGATGTCCTGGAGGCTCATCTTCTCCTTGATGGCTCTTTCCATTCTTACCAGCCCCACGCGGAAGTGGTTCTCGACGAGCTCGCCCACCGCTCGCACCCGCCGATTTCCAAGATGGTCAATATCGTCCACGGAACCGTTCCCGTTTTTAAGCTCCATGAGGTAACGAACCACCTCCAGGATATCTTCCTTGCGCAACGTCCCTTGTTCTAAAGGCACGCTGAGCTTGAGCCTGTGGTTTAACTTGAGCCTTCCCACCTTGGAGAGATCGTAGCGATCGGGATTGAAAAAGAGATTGTTAAAGAAGTTAGTGGCCGAGTCTTTGGTGGGCGGGTCTCCAGGTCGGAGACGGCGGTAAATTTCAAGTATGGAGTGTTCTATTGCTTTTTCTTGCTTTTTATTCTCTTCCTTTTCCTGGGACAGTTGATCAAGCCTGTCCTGCAGCAAGGTGTTGCGCAAATGGGGACCTACGCGGGAATCATCAATGAAGAGAACCTCAATTTCGCTGAGCCCCTTTTCTCGGATAAGATCCAGTCTCTCCTGGGTGATCTCCTGGTTACATTCTACCAAGACCTTGCGGTTCTCAGGATCCACGATGTTGTGCGCGGCGACTCGCCCGAGGACATCCTCCCAGGCAACCGCAACATGCTTGATGCGGGAGAGTTCCATCTGACGGACCAAAGGTCGGGTAAACTTTTTCCCTTCCCTTACGATGAGCTCGTTGCTCTTCGGATCACGGACGTCGGAACCCGCCTTAATTCCAACCAGGTGATCAGGCTTGAAGACCAAGAGCGGCTTTCTCCCCTCAAACACGATGGTATCGGTCTTGTGAAAATAGTTGAGCAGGTCTTCGGTGGTCATTCCCAAAGCCCTGAGCAGAACCGTGGCATGGAACTTGCGCCGCCTGTCGATGCGGACATAAAGGATATCTCTCGGATCAAACTCAAAATCGAGCCAGGAACCCCGGTAAGGGATGACTCGGGCGGAGTAAAGGAGCTTACCACTGGCATGGGTCTTTCCCTTATCGTGCTCGAAAAATACCCCGGGTGAGCGATGGAGCTGACTCACGATAACGCGCTCTGTCCCGTTGACCATAAAGGTTCCATTCTTGGTCATTAACGGAACCTCGCCAAAATATACCTCTTGTTCCTTAACGTTCTTGATGGTCCGACTACCGGTCTGAGGGTCCACGTCCCACAGAACCAGCTGCACCGTAACCTTTAAAGGAGCCGCATATGTCATCCCGCGCTGGTGACATTCTTCCACGTCATACTTCGGCTCACCGAGACTATACCCCACGAACTCCAGAGAGGCCGTCTCATTGAAGTCCTTGATGGGAAAAACAGATTTAAAAACCTCTTGAAGCCCTATGCCCTGTCGCTGGTTCGGTAGGACATCTTTTTGCAGAAAGAGGTCGTAGGAGTTTTTCTGGATTTCAATCAGGTAGGGAAGATCGATAATCTTCCTAATCCTNCCAAAATTGCGGCGATACCTTACATTGTGGGCCACTTGAAATGCCATGATTACTCCTCTTCGAATAAGCCGTTAAGAATCAGCAAGGAAAACGTTGGGGGACAAAGGCCTATTTAATCTCGACCTTGCCTCCCACCTCTTCGATTTTTTTCTTGACTGTCTCNGCCTCGGCCTTGGAAACGCCTTCCTTAATCGCCTTAGGTGCGCCGTCCACCAGATCCTTCGCCTCTTTTAGGCCTAGACTAGTGAGNTCACGCACCACCTTGATGACCTGGATCTTCTTTTCCCCAGCTTCGGTTAGGATAGCGTCGAATTCCGTCTTCTCTTCNTGAGCNGCCGCTGGTCCNGCCNNAGCGGCNGCGATGGCTACCGGCGCCGCNGCGCTCACCCCCAGTTCGCCCTCCAGCTCCTTGACCAAAGCTGCTGCATCCATCAGCGACATGTTCTTAATAAAGTCCTTCACCTGTTCTTTCGTTACTTCTGCCATGGGTCCTTCCCCTTTCTATAAATTTCACTAGGATTTAGAAATTAAACTTCCGATTTCCCCTTGCGTAGCGTTTCGACGAGCCGTACCACCCTCGCTCCCGGCTCCTGGATGAGACGGAGGAGTTGAACCGCAGGAGCCTGCATGAGGGCAAGGAGCTTGGCCTGGAGTTCCGGACGACTGGGCATCTGGGCCAAGACCTTCACCTTTGCCTGATCCATGAACTCGCCCTCGAACAGTCCTCCTTTGATTGCCAGCTTCTCATTCTCTTCGATAAATTTGACTAAGGTCTTGGAGAGCGTTATCGGATCCTCATAGCCAAAAATCCAACCGNTCGGCCCCTCNAGGAGACGATCCAAAGAACCGTAGGGGGANTCTTTTAGGGCACGACGCACCAAGGTATTCTTGATCACTTGGTACTCCCCCGAGGCCTTACGGATCTCCCGACGAAGCCGTGTCATCTGTGCCACCGTCAGACCCCGATATTCAGTAACGATGGCCATCTTGGCTGCCTTAAACTTCTCCTGAACTGCGGCGACGCTCTTGGCTTTTTCCTCGATCGACGCCTTCATCGCTAACTCAGCCATGCCGTTTTCTCCTTAAGGCCTACGCTGCCAGTGCCCTAACCTGAGACAAATCGATCTTGACCCCCGGCCCCATAGTGGTGGAAAGGGTCACTCCCAAAACATAGTTACCCTTGGCGGAAGCAGGTTTCGCTCGCAGGATCGAGGTCAAGACAGTCCTGGCATTGTCTAATAGCTTCTCGGCNCCAAAGGTAGCCTTACCGATAGGCACGTGAATTATTCCTGCCTTATCAACTCTAAACTCCAGCTTCCCAGCCTTGATCTCTTTTACCGCCTTGGCGATATCCAGGGACACCGTCCCGGTCTTGGGATTGGGCATGAGACCCCTAGGTCCGAGAATCTTGCCGATCCTGCTAACCGCCCCCATCATGTCCGGGGTAGCGACCGCCTTGTCAAAGTCGAGCCACCCTTCGCTTATTTTCTTGATCAGATCCTCTGCCCCGACAAAGTCCGCTCCCGCTTCCTGGGCCTCCCTCTCCTTCTCCCCTTTGGCGAAGGCCAGTACCCGCACTGCTTTCCCCATCCCATGCGGAAGCACCACGGTCCCTCGAACATTTTGATCTGCCTGCCTTGGGTCGACCCCTAACCGGACNGCCATCTCCACGGTCTCATCAAACTTAGCCCGGGCCGTCTCGTTCACCAAGCGCAACCCTTCTTCCAAGAGATATCTCTGGGTACGATCCACCTTTGCCAATCCGGCACGATAGCCTTTTCCTCTGCGTTTCATTTTTCCCCCGAACCTCAGTCTTCGATCTCTAAACCCAAACTCCTGGCAGTTCCTTCCACAGTCTTCTCCGCGGCTTCCAGATCCTTGGCGGTGAGATCGCGTAATTTAATCTGGGCAATTTCACGTACTTGGGCCCTGGTTACCTTTCCGACCTTCACTTTGCCCGGCTCACCCGACCCTTTCTCAACACCAGCCGCCTTCTTCAGCAGAATGGAGGCCGGCGGGGTCTTAGTAACAAAAGTGAAGGAACGGTCCGCATAGACCGTAACGATCACCGGGATGATCATTCCCTGTTGTGACTGGGTCGCAGCGTTGAAGGCCTTGCAAAACTCCATAATATTGACCCCACGCTGGCCTAAGGCCGGCCCTACCGGAGGGCTCGGATTAGCTTGTCCCGCCGGGATCTGAAGTTTAACTTCCCCGATAACCTTTTTTGCCATAAAATAGCTTTCAAGCGATTAGCCTTCAGCTATCAGCTAAAACCTGAAAGCTGACCGCTGATGGCTGATTGCTGTCTTCTCAGTTGCNTTCCACCTGAACAAATTCCAATTCCACCGGGGTCGCGCGGCCAAAGATGCTGATCAGCACCCTGAGCNTGCCTTTGTCTGGCCGCACATCNTCCACGACCCCATTAAAATCNGCGAAGGGACCATCGANGACCTTAACGCTCTCCCCGACGGAAAAAAGGACCCGAGGTTTAGGCTTGATGGCCCCCTCCTCCATCTGCTGAGTGATGGCCTTGACTTCCTCGTCGCTNACCGATGAAGGGTTTGTGGTTCCCCCGACAAATCCTGTCACCTTCGGAGTCTCTTTGACGACATGCCATGTTTCGTCNTTGAGCTCCATTTGTACCAGGATGTAGCCAGGGAAAAACTTCCTTGAGGAAGTCCTCTTTTTTCCCTTGACCAACTCCACTACCTTCTCCACCGGGACCAAGATCTCCCCAAAATATTCCTGCNTGCCAAGCGTCCTGATCCTCTCCTCCAAGGCTGCCTTGGCCTTCTGCTCGAAACCCGAGAAGGTATGTACCACGTACCATTTTTTTGCCATACAGGAGAACCTGCTAAGATTTAACTGATGATGGCCTGAATCGTTCGCGTCAGGCCGAAATCTACTAAAGCTAGAAAGATCGCAATCATCAAAACAACAATCACGACGAGCAAGGTCGCCGCATAGGTTTCTTTCCGAGAGGGCCAATGGACCTTTTTCAACTCCTGCCAGGCCTCTTTAAAGAATTCCACCAAGTGCGAAAGACTATCCCGAGCTTTCTGTATCCATTCTCCCATGAGAGTGCCGAACGCGATGTGATGGCGGGTCAGGCAGGACTCGAACCTGCAACAACCGGATTTGGAGTCCGGCGCTCTAACCAGTTGGAGCTACTGACCCTGGTTCTCCTTTACAGTTTGACCTCTCGATGCAGGGTGTGGATCCGGCAGAAAGGACAGAATTTTTTAAAGGCTAACTTGTCCGTAGTCGTCTTTCGGTTCTTCGAGTTCGTATAGTTCTTTCGCTTACATTGATCACAGGCAAAGCCGATCAGCTCACGCATGGCCTCTCCCTCTCTCGGACACTACTGGATAATCTTGGTTACTACGCCCGCCCCCACCGTCCTGCCTCCTTCCCGGATCGCGAATCTCAACCCCTCATCCATAGCAATAGGGGTTATCAGGGTTATTTCCACATTGACGTTGTCTCCGGGCATGACCATTTCGGTTCCTTCAGACAATTTCACAACTCCGGTCACGTCGGTGGTGCGGAAATAGAATTGGGGCCGATACCCATTGAAAAANGGGGTGTGTCTTCCCCCCTCTTCCTTCGTCAGGACATAGGCCTCAGCATTGAACTGGGTATGTGGCGTGATGCTTCCCGGTTTAGCCAATACTTGACCCCTTTCGACCTCTTCCCGTTTAGTTCCTCTAAGCAGCACCCCGATGTTGTCTCCAGCCCGCCCTTCGTCCAAAAGCTTACGGAACATCTCAACCCCTGTAGCGACGGTCTTTTGGGTAGCCTTAAACCCCACAATCTCCACCTCATCACCCACGTGGACGATGCCCCTCTCCACCCGGCCGGTTACCACCGTACCACGACCACTGATGGTAAAGACATCTTCCACTGGCATAATGAACGGCCTATCGATATCCCGCACCGGCTCCTTGATATAGCTATCCACGGCGGCCATTAACTTGAGCACCCCCCCACAGTTGGGGCAATCTTCCTTGCCACAGCCGCACTCTAGAGCCTTCAACGCACTACCAACGACGACCGGCGTGTCATCACCAGGGAACTTATACTTGGATAACAACTCTCTGACCTCCAGTTCTACGAGATCTAAGAGCTCCTTATCGTCCACCATGTCGGCCTTGTTGAGAAATACCACAATAGCTGGAACCCCGACTTGGCGTGCCAATAAAATATGCTCACGGGTCTGCGGCATAGGACCGTCCGCGGCGGAAACCACAAGAATAGCGCCGTCCATCTGGGCCGCACCGGTGATCATATTCTTCACATAGTCCGCATGGCCTGGGCAATCCACATGGGCGTAATGTCTATTTTGGGTCTCATACTCCACATGGGCAATATTGATTGTGAGGCCCCTCTCTCTTTCTTCCGGGGCCTTATCAATCTGGTCATAGGCCATGAATTTCGCCATGCCCTTTTTCTCCAGCACCTTAGTGATGGAAGCAGTCAGGGTGGTCTTTCCATGATCCACGTGACCGATTGTCCCAATATTCAGATGCGGCTTCTTCCGCTCAAATTTCTGTTTGCTCATGTCCTCCTCCTAATTGGTTTGCCGTTCACTCATTCCCTTATACCCGTCTGGGCTCTTTAAACGATGTATTTCTCCGCCAAGGTTCCGGGCAAAAGCCCAGGAGCGGGATTGAACCGCTGACCTCGTCCTTACCAAGGACGTGCTCTACCGACTGAGCTACCTGGGCATTTCAGTCGTAAGCCATACACAAACTGGAGCGGGAAACGGGACTCGAACCCGCGACCCCGAGCTTGGAAGGCTCGCGCTCTACCAACTGAGCTATTCCCGCATTATGGTGGAGAGGGGAGGATTCGAACCTCCGAAGCCGTACGGCGGCAGATTTACAGTCTGCTCCCTTTGGCCACTCGGGAACCTCTCCTTCTCTACCTC
>C687J35504_10002228_pt1 | contig 13259 bp, 7 predicted proteins | sample RifCSPhighO2_02_FD_35504 | JGI IMG/M metagenome (IMG submission 35504) | reverse complement strand
GCTCCTACATGGCCCTGAATATAATACTTGACAGCCAAGGTAGAAAATTATAGGTTTTGTGTCAGCAGGCTGATAAAATGTGATTTCTTCTTTTTTGACGTACATGCGTATTCTGCGCACACATAAGCGTTTAGACCACCGTATAACCTGCCTATAAGGATGGCGGACTTTCGGCATAGTCGCTGAACCACATAAGGAGCTGGAGGTACCTTGCTATGGTAGAGAAAAAGCCGAAGGAATGGGTCAAAAAGGGCGTCACCCTGAAACTNGCCGCAATACTTGTCCCATTAACNGNCCTCTTNGTAGCCATCCTGGTGCTGGGGTTTTACACCACATTTAATCTGAAAGGGGATGCAAAAGGCATAAATTATGCAGGCCAGCTACGCTACCGCAGTTATANATTGGNCACACGGGTAAATGAATACCAGACCCTGCAAGGGGGTGCAANGGATGGGGCCCGTAATGCCATACTTGGCCTGACAGAAGAATTTGAGACGATTCTGTACGGTCTCAGAGACGGCAATAAGGCCCTGGGCCTTAGGGGCTTCAAACCAGGGGCGAATTTTAGTTACAATGACCCCTGGTGGCAATTTGATAGACACATCAACGACTATAACCAGAGGATAAAACCTCTAATCCTCNACGTCCTGGAGCCCCTCAACCAGGAAGGGGCAGAGGAGGCCCTTAGACTATATAATAAAAATGTCCNTCCTTTTGTAGACGACGTGGNCCGCACGGTGCGTCTGTTAGAATCGCTGTCAGAAAAAAAGCTCTCAGGGTTCAAGAACACAGAGTTTATCCTCCTGGGCCTGTTTCTGGGGATAGTAGGGACGTCTTTCTTCCTTGCCGTATTCTTCATACGCAGGCCCTTACTGTATATCCTCAAAGGGGCAGAGGCCTTTAGCCGCGGAGACTTAAACTACAGAATACCTGTAAGGGGCAGGGATGAGATAGGTGCCCTGGCCCATAGCTTTAACACCATGGCAGAGACTATTAAAAATAACGTTGATACTATTGAAAAGAACGTACGGGAGTCGCAGGCAAACCGCAGCTTACTCCACGGGGTGTTAGGCGATATAGGTTGTCTTGTAAGGATTGTAAATCCCAGGACCCATAGGGTACTCTTACAAAATAACGCCCTGCAGTCCCTCTACCCCCAGGGGCTGGAACGCCCCTGCTACACCTTGTTGGGCAGAGAGACGGATTGCGAACCCTGCCTCAGCATGGAAGCTATTGAAAGAGGGAGGGATTTCTCCAACGAAGTAGAGCTCCCCGGAGGTATCTCTTGTGCCATCCACTCCTTCCCACTTGCTAATCCCGATGGTACTATAACTAATGTCATGGAAGTGATAAGGGACATTACGATTAATAAGAAGATGGAATCCAGGATACGACTACTGGAGTCTCAGAAGATGGACGCCATCGGACACCTCTCTAGCGGTATAGCCCATTATATAAATAATCCCCTATCAAGGATAAACATGTCCGCCGACGTCCTTCTTAAAGGAATAGAGGGGGCAAAAGAATGTGTCCATTCCGAAGAACTTAAGAATCACCTTACAGAGGTACAGGAGTTGGCCAGGCGTTGTGATACTGTGATGAAAGACCTCCTCAGTATATCTGAGTTGCCCAGACCAGAGAAACTACCTGTCTACATAAACGCGGCCGTGGAACACGTCCTGAGTGTGATGGCCCCCCAATTGAAACCCTTGAATATCCAACTCGTAAAAGAACTCTCTGACACGACCCCCGTGGTCCTTGGCAGTTACAGCCAGTTGGAGGCGGCATTTATGAACCTTGTCTCTAACGCCATAGACGCCATGCCCAAAGGGGGCACCCTAACCGTTAAGACCTGCCACCTTATCAGAGGGGACAAGGTTGAAGTAACCATCAGTGATACAGGCCCTAAAATAGATAAAAAAGACCTACCACACCTCTTTAACCCCTACTTCCTCCTCAAAATAAGGCCACTTATGAGGTGTACAGGACTGGAACTAGCCCTTGCCCAATTGACCGTCCAGTCCCACGGGGGCACCATTGAGGTGGACTCGGAGGAGGGAAGGGGTACGACCTTTAAGGTAAAGCTGTCTGTTTATCGTGAGACCGTAGGGGCAGGTTTTAAACCTGCCCCTACCCTTCCTGAGAAGACGCAGTTGTAGAGGGTAGAGAAGAATTGCATTGTAAATTGGAAATTGCAAAATTTAAAATTTAAAATTTCCAATTTACATTTTACAATTCTGTCTGCCCTAAGCGGGCGTGAGGGGCAAAGCCCCCGTACACTTCTAACAAGGTTAAAGAATAATAAACGTAACCCTGTCCATAGCATCCACAATTCTGATAAGAAGCCCCTTGAAGCCTTACTCCTTTCATGTTAATATTTTAGAAATAATCCATGGGGGATGGTAGATGTTTAAGTCAGTAAAAACGAGGTTTATAGTCCTTTTCCTCCTCCTGGCCTTCCTACCCTTGCTGGCCCTGAGGTTTATTGCGTATCCCCATGCACTTGGTGCCCTTAAGACAGGGGCGCTCAAGAATCTGGAGAACGTGGGGATAAAGCAGGCAGAGATTGTTACCATGTGGATGCGGGAGCGGGTAAGGGACGTAAAGGTAGCCGCCCAGAACCCACTGGTGATACAGGGCACGCACATAACCCCCAGAGATAAGGAGTTCCTCCTCCTATCTGCCCTCCTGAATACTATTAAAGAGTCTTACGGGTACAAGGAGGTCTTAATCAGTGACGCAGAGGGGCAGGTAAGGGTCTCCGCCTCCGAACACCTCCGCGGTACAAATATCTTTGACTCCGAGGGGTTTCAGAGGGCATTGGCTGGTATGGCCTTTATCTCCGAGGTCTTTCCCAGGTCGGGGGCAGGGCCGCTTACTACAAAAGATGACCTCCCCTGCATGATTTTTTCCAGTCCTGTTACCTCCGGGAACAAGGTACTGGGCGTACTCATATTCCAGATGGAGTTGAGGGGAATCAATAGCCTGATGAAGACCATAAACCTTGGGGTAAGCGGCGAGACCTACCTGATAGACGACAAGGGGCTTACCCTTACTGAGCTAAAACACTGGCCCAGGGAGAGTGGAAGTATTGGACATAGTATAAATAACCCTCTAGACGGTAAACCTACCCTGGCCGTACAGGAGTGCCTCAAAGGACAGGAGGGATTTGACGCCACGGGCTACCTTAACTATGCGGGTGTAGAGGTCCTTGGCTTCTGGCAATGGATACCAGAGTTCAAGCTAGGGATACTGGCAGAGGTGGGTAAAGACGAGGCCCTGATGGTCGCCTATGACCTCAAGGTAATGGTGAACAGGGTTATCTTTGGCCTGAGCATATCCATCATCCTGGTTGCCTTTTACATGGGAAAGAAGATATCCAGGCCCATCCTGAGCCTCACGGCACTCACCAGGAGGATGGCCCAGGGAGACCTCACCCAGAGGGCAGAAATTACCACCGGGGATGAGATTGGAGAGCTTGCCAGTTCTTTTAATCAGATGGTAGCGGCTATCGGAGACAAGACCAAGAGATTAGAAGAGACTACCAATTTCCTTAACAGTATCCTCCTCTCTTCTACGGAGTACTCCATCATGGCATTAGACCACCAGGGGAGTATACAGACCTTCAATGAGGGGGCAAGAAAGATGTATGGCTACGAGCCGGAAGAAGTGGTGGGCAGGCACCTTATCTATTCCCTCTTTGATACCGAGGGGAACGGACGACTGGAGGAGGCCCTCTCCCTCACAGAAAAGACAGGCAGGTTTGAGATAGACCTCCAGGGGAGGCGTAAGTCCGGAGAGTCCTTTCCCGCCCACCTGACCCTTACCCTGAGGAGGGGCGGATCCCCCTTTCTGACGGTGGGAGGGGCNCCCACATCTGGTCCNCCCCAGGCGGATACCGCCTCAGAGGGCAGGCCAATAGGCTTTGTAGCCATCTCTAGAGACGTTACCCGGCAAAAGGCCCTGGAGGCAGAAGTTCAGCGCTACACCTCCACACTGGAAAAAATGGTGGAGGAGAGGACCCAGGCCCTAAGGGCCACCGAACAGCGTTACCGCAGCCTCTTTGAGGCCACCAAGGACGCCGTCTTTATATGTGACGGGGAAGACAGGTTCCTGGACATAAACCAGGCTGGTGCAGAACTATTTGGCTACTCCTCAAAAGAGGAGGTATTGAATCAGAAATTCATCAATACCCTCTATGTCAACCCGGAAGACGGGAAGTCCCTGCGCCGTATCATGGATGGGTATGGTTTCATAAAAGATTTTGAGGTAGAGCTCAAGAGAAAGGACGATACCAGTCTTACCGCACTGATGACCTGCGACCTGAGGGTAAACGACCAGGGAGAGGTCATTGGTTATGAGGGTATTATTAGAGACGTTACCGAAAAGAAGAGGCGGGAGAGGGAGAAAGACATAATCAACAACGCAAATAAGACCATTGCCTCCAGCCTTGAGTTAAAGGAGGTCTATAAGGCAGTGAGCCTGGAGTTAGGGAAGTTTATAGACTTTGACCGCACGAGTATTACCCTCCTCCTGGGAGAGAACAACGTCATAGAGTACATTGTATTTACCAAAGGCCCGGATTCCAGCCAGCTATCCGAGGGTGCCGTCTTCCTGAAGGGGGGTAGTGCCACAGAGGCCGTCATCAACTCAGGCAGGCCCGTAATCGTCCCGGATACGTCAAAGGGGGGACTTTCTACCGATAATATCTTCCATTCGGAAGGCATACTGTCACGTCTAAGTTTCCCTCTGGAATATAAGGGGAGGGGCATAGGGGCCTTAAATTTTGGCAGTAGAAAGATAAATAATTTCACCCAGGAGCACGTGGAACTCCTTATGCAAGTGGCCCCACAACTGGCCATTGCTTTAGAAAACTCCAATCTTTTCTGCAGGATTCGTGACTCTGAGGAGAAATACAGAGACCTCATAGAGAACGCCCCGGAGATGATACACCAGCTAGACGCACAGGGGAGGTTCCTTGACGTGAACAAGACGGAGCTGGAACGCCTGGGCTACAGTTGCCAGGAGATGCTTAAACTGGGACTGGAGGATATAGTTCCCGTTGAGCATAAAAGAAGCATACGGAAGCACCTAAGGAGGGTGGAAGAGACCGGGCATGACCGGGCAGAGGCCGCCTTCCTCACCAAATTCGGCCAACTAATGTACGTGGAGATGAACACCACGGGCCTCCGGGACCCCCTGAGCGATCGTTTCATCCACGCCAGGAGTTTTGTAAGGGACATAACGGAGAGAAAGAAGGCCGAGGAAGAACTCCTCCGCCTCGCCCATACCATCAGGAGCATCGGTGAATGTGTCATCATAGCAGATAAAGCAGGCAAAATATCTTTTGTCAANANGGCCTTTGAGAAGGTTACCCGTTATGAGGCTAGAGAGGTGTTAGGCAAGAATATAGACCTCTTGGGCTCACCCAATAGCCCAACGGGGTGGCAGGAAGAACTCTTGGGGGGTACTTTTGGCGTCGGAGTATGGGAAGGAGAATTGCTTTTTAAAAGGAAGGATGGAGAGGAGTTCCCAGTTTACCTATTCACCTCCATTATTAAAGAAGCCGATAAAGAGCCACCAGCCATGGTGGTTGCCTTCAGGGACATTGCTGAAAACAAGAGGTTGCAGATGGAGCTACTGCAATCAGAAAAGATGGCCACCATAGGGCAACTTGCCGCCGGGGTGGCCCACGAGATACGCAACCCTTTAAACATTATCGGCAGTTCTATATACTATCTGAAGGAAGTCCTTCCGGATGCCCCCACTAACGCCCAGGCAGGCCAACCCAGTGCCGATAGGGTGCAGGGCCAGGAGGACAACATAAAAGACCACCTGAGGATAATTCAGGAGGAAATCCGCCGTTGTCAGAGGATTATAACCCATCTCCTGGACTTCTCTCACAGGGCCAAACCGGAATTAGAAGGATGCGACCTTAACAGGCTTATAGAGGACACCCTCTTCCTGGTGGGTAAAGAATTGGAAGTTAACAAAGTAAAGGTAGTCAAGGTCTTCCAATCCCTCCCTCCCCTCTATCTCAACGTGGATGACATGAAACAGGTACTCTTAAATATTATCCTCAACGCCAGGGACGCCATGCCCAGGGGAGGCATCCTGAAAATTATTACTCAACTCGGTACTCCAGATACCGTAGAAGTAGTCCTCAGCGACACAGGGCAGGGTATACCTCAGAAGGAGCTAAAGAACCTGTTTCTGCCCTTTTACACCACGAAAGAACCAGGGATGGGTACGGGACTCGGACTCTATGCCGTCCATTCTGCCGTTAAGCGGGCAAAGGGTTCCATAAAGGTGGATTCTACTCCTGGACGCGGCACCACCTTCACCATCAGCCTGCCTTTATCAGGAGCGGCCCAGCCGCACCCACCTGCGGTGCTGTTTAGTAGCCGCAGGCTTTAGCCTGCGTTATAGTCGCAACCTAAAGGTTGCGGCTACCTATATGTAAGTCTAGAGGGTATGGAAGATGACAGGGAAAGCTAGAGTCCTGGTAGTAGACGATGAAGTCAACCTGTTAAAGACGCTGAGTGACGTCCTTAACAGGAACGGCTATGAGGTGTCGGTGGCTAAGGACGGCCCTTCAGCCCTTGGCCTTATAGAAAAGAACGGGTTTGATATTGCCCTGCTGGATATAAGGATGCCCCATATGGACGGGGTTGAACTGCTGGAGCGGATAAAGGCCCGACATCCCGATGTGGAAGTAATCATCATGACCGCCTACGGCACCATAGAGACTGCCATAAAGTCCGTAAAGCTAGGGGCCTATGCCTATATCCTCAAGCCCCTGGATATAGATGACGTACTGGTGAACCTGAAGAAAATAACCCAGATGAAGACTCTGGCCGGGGAGGCCAGATTTCTCCAGGACCAGCTCCTGCAGGAACATAGCTACGAGCACATTGTAGGCAGGTCTAAGCAGATACAAGGGGTGGTAGAAACTATAAAGAAAGTGGCCCCCTCGGACTCCACCGTCCTTATCACAGGCCCCAGTGGCGCTGGAAAAGAGATGGTGGCTGACGCCGTCCACTACTCCAGCAAGCGGTGTTCAAAACCCTACCTGAAGATTAATTGTGCTGCCTTTCCGGAGACCCTCCTGGAGAGTGAACTCTTTGGCTACGAAAAAGGGGCCTTTACGGGGGCTGATAAACAGAAGAAAGGTAAATTTGAGGTAGCCAACGGTGGTACCCTCTTCCTGGACGAGATAGGGGATATGCCCCTCCCCATGCAGGCCAAATTGCTCAGGGTACTGGAAAAAGGGGAGTTTGAGCGACTGGGAGGTAATGAGGTCATAAAGGTGGACGTCCGTTTTGTTGCCGCCACCAATCAGAACCTTACCAGGATGTTACAGGAAAGACGCTTCAGGAGTGACCTCTTCTACCGTCTCAATACTGTTATAATTAATTTACCGCCTCTGGCAGAGAGGAGCGAGGACATACCCTTACTGGTAGACCATTTTCTGGCGAAGTTTTCCAGAGAAATGAGTAGAAAGCAACCAGACGTTAGCCCCGAGGCCGTGAAACTCATACTCTCCTACCCCTGGCCAGGCAACGTTAGGGAATTGGCCAACGCCATAGAACGGGCAGTGATATTCTGTGAGAAAGGGGTAATAAAGCCCCACGACCTCCCCCTCGCCATACACCATGGGCCTTCATCCGCCTCAGGTGGACCCCATGAGTCCCTCCCGGAAGACCTCCGCCTGGATGCAGTGGAAAGCAGGCATATAAGCGAGGTACTCACACTCACGGGGGGTAACAAAAACGAGGCCGCAAGACGCCTGGGCATCCACAGGGAGACCCTCTATAAGAAAATAAAAAAGTTTAACCTGCCGGATGTGGGGGATTAGGGGATAGGGGTCAGGGGCTAGGGGACAGGTACCCGGGAACCCCCAAAAACCACTTGAATTTGCCATCTGATTCTGGTAATATGTCTACAGAAAGCCCTGCCCTGTGCGTGTATGAAAGTGGTTGGATTGAACCGTCACTATGAAACCAGGGTGCCTGAGTCAGAAAGTAGCGTTGCGGCCTTAAATGGCCTACAGCAAAACCTTCTGCGGGTACCCACTTAAAAACGCGGGTTCTTGGACAAACACTTCTCACGGCAGGGTGGGGCTTTATTATTAAAAGTTCAAATGTCAAAATCCAAATTCCAAAGGAAATCCAAATGCCAAATGACAAACAAAAACCCTTTGGCATTTGAACTTTGACATTGATTTGATATTTGAACTTTGAAATTGTTTTTCCCCCGGCACAGGCCACACTCTTGTATAAGTACTGGAACCGCCTTCCTGAAAGACTGTGGAATTATTTACTCTCTCTAACACCCCCGAAGACAAGATAGACCCAAACGCCCCCCTGGCCCTCAGGATGCGTCCCAGGACGGTAGAGGAGTTTGTTGGGCAGGGCCATTTCTTTGGTCCTGGTAAGCTCCTCTGGCGGATGCTCAAGGCCGATAGACTCTCCTCCGTCCTCTTTTACGGGCCACCAGGTACTGGGAAGACCGCCCTGGCCCACGTCATCGCTAGTACTACTCAGGCCCATTTTGAGGAGATTAATGCCGCCACCGCCAGCACCAAAGACGTCAGGCGTGTCCTCTCCGAGGCCAAGGAGAGGGGTCTCCGCCTCAAGCAGAGGACCATCCTCTTCGTGGATGAACTCCATCACTTCAACCGCACCCAGCAAGACATCCTCCTGCCAGACGTGGAAAAGGGTACGGCAATCCTCATAGGGGCAACCGTCCATAACCCATTCTTTGCCATAAATTCTCCCCTCATATCGCGTTCCCAGATATTCCAGTTTGAGCCGCTATCCAGGGAAGACATAAAGGCTATCTTGAGAAGGGCCCTTCTGGACAAGGAGCGAGGATTAGGGAGATACCGGGTAGAGGGGGAGGAGGCGGCCCTGGAACACCTAGCAGAGATGAGTGAAGGGGATGCCAGGAGGGCCCTGAACGCCCTGGAGGTGGGGGTCTTATCAGCCGGGGCTGACGCCCAGGGAGTTATCCATTACGACTTAAAAGCGGCAGAAGAGTCCATCCAGAGGAAGGCCATCGTCTATGACAAGCTGGGGGATGCCCATTACGACGCCGCTAGTGCCTTTATAAAGAGCATGAGGGGAGGAAACCCTGATGCCGCCCTGTACTGGATGGCCAAGATGCTGGAAGCAGGGGAGGACCCCCGTTTCATTGCCAGGCGGATTGTCATCCTGGCGGCCGAGGACGTGGGTAACGCAGACCCCATGGCCCTGGTGCTGGCAAGCAGCGCCCTCAACGCCCTGGAATTCGTGGGGATGCCGGAGGCCAGGATACCACTGGCACAGGCCGTGACCTACCTGGCTACGGCCCCCAAGAGCAATGCCTCCTATCTTGCCATAGAGAGGGCGCAGGAGGACGTAAAAAGGGAGAGGACCCAGCCTGTACCCAAACACCTCCGGGATGCCAATTACCCCGGGGCGGCTGAGTTGGGTCATGGGATTGGGTATAAATACCCGCATGACTATAAGGGGCAGTGGGTGGAGCAGGAGTATATAGCGGAGGGGAAGTCGTACTACGAGCCTAAGGAGGTGGGGCTGGAGGCAGAGATAAAGAGGCGGTTAGATGCCTGGAGAAAAAAGAGGGCCGACTCTGGCAAAGGCTCAGGGGGTTAGGGACCCAGCAATAAGGGCTTCATGAGCTCTGTTGTCATCAAGAGAACTCTAAAAACTTATGTTTTTATGGAGTCCAGCGACCGTGTCGCTGGTTAAATCCCCTTTTGCCCCCTTACAAATCCTCCCCTTAATACCAGAATGCAAAATCCCACATAAATTTGAAAACTTACTGGATAGCAGGTAGACACAGATAACAGATTTAGGAAGCAGTGGAAGTTTTTTTTACTATTCCCTAGTCCCACTCCTAGCCGTGGTTGACAGGGGTATCCTAATGTAGTAATCTTCTGTTGCACTTTGTAAGCTTGCCTAATACCTCCTGGTATGAGGCTTACAGGGTGCAATTTTTGCCTAACCAAAGTGCCTGGCAGGGCATATCGGAAGTTCGCTAAAAAGATAGGCGGGTGCTTTAATTGTGAGGCATGAATGGCACTATACCGGGAAAAACTAAAATGTTTAGCTCCATCCGTAGCAAGGTGATAATTCTACTTTTAGCTTTTTCCTTTGGCCCTATGCTTGTCTTCAGGTTAGTACTCTATCCTCAGGTCTTGCGGGGATTTCAGGAAATAAGAATAAAGGACCTGGAGAGTGTGGGGCACAAGCAGGCCGAATTTATCTCCGTATGGATGAAAGAGCGCAAGGCGGATGTCGAAACCATAGCCAATGAGTACCTTGTCCGTTCCTTTTTAAGGTTTAATCCAGGTGATAAAGAACTTCAGGAACTTACGTCCTATCTTCAGCTTGTAAGGGATAATTACGGTTACAAAGAAATCTCTCTTGTAGATAACCAGGGCAAAATTAGGGTATCAGCCAGAGAAGACTTCTTAGGACTCGGCATAGAGGAATTTGATTACTTTAGAGAGGCGTTAAAGGGCAATATCTTTGTAACACGTGTCCACCCCTCCGTTTTCTCCATTCCTAATGAGTTTGGAGAGATGGAGAGGGGGGTACCCACCCTTTTTGTTTCTGGCCCTATAAGGGATGACAGATACAAGGTCATTGGGGTGGTAAGCCTGAGGGTGGATGTAGCGGCCATTTCCAAGGAGATGCGGAGGGTAAAGCTTGGTGAGACAGGGGAGACCTATCTGGCAGATGAAAATGGATACATGATTACCGAGTCACGTTTTGTCTCAACCCTCAGGGAAAAGGGTATGATAAAGAAGCGGACTGCCCTGGAATTAAGACTTGTAGACCCCACCACTGGTCAACTTACCAGGGGGGTGCAGGCCTGCCTGAAGGGGGAGAACGGGTACGATATCAAAGGTTATCCAGACTATCGGGGCGTGAAGGTCATAGGCTTCTGGCACTGGATTCCTGAATACCGCTGGGGACTAATGTCTGAAATTGATGTAGATGAGGCCTTTAGAGACCTGTGTGAAGTAGAGAAGACCCGTGTGGCCCTCACCCTTACCTTAAGCACATTACTGGTGGTGGCGGCGGTCTACCTTGGACGGAGACTTACGGGGGGGGATTTGTACAAATTCCCCTAACTCCCCCTTTTTCAAAGGGGAATACTAGTCATGCCAAAGGTCGTGCCAGAGGCAGATTTGCCTTCGGCGGAAAAGGGCATTTTGGACTTTTGCAGAGTACTCAATATATTTCACGAGAGGATATTATATGCCCGGAGATAAAATCTTCCTGAGGGATGGTTCTCGTATAGCCATAATAGGTGGTGGCCCAGCGGGTTGCTTTTTTGCCAATTTTGCCCTGCGGCAGGCCAGGCTCAGGGGGATAAAGGTTCATGTAACCATATTTGAGGGCAGGGATTTTACCAGGGCAGACCACCAGGCCTGTAACATGAGCGTAGGGGTGTTGGCCGAACGCCTCAGGGAAAAACTGGACTGGCAGGGTATAACCATACCCCAGCGCTGTATCCAGGCAGAGATACAGGGCTACCAGTTTTTTACCCAGGATGATTACATGTCCCTGGAGCATCCCGTACCTGGACACAGACCCAGGATTGTGTCGGTCTTCAGGGGTGGCGGCCCCGTACACTCGCATATGAAGGAGGACGTCAGCTTTGACCACTTTCTCCTGAGGTTTGTAGAAGGGCAGGGCGCCCAGGTAATAAAAGGGGGTGTAAAGGACATAGTTTTACCTGGTCATCCGGAGGGAAAAGTAAGCCTTATGTTTGGTAATGGAGAAGAACTAGAGGCAGACCTGGTGGTAGGGGCCTTCGGAGTAAACACACCTACTGGAGACATTTTTGCCAGGATGCACTTCGGCTACGTCCCACCAAAGACCTTGAAGACCTGTATAGTAGATGCACGCCTGGGCCGGGACTTCATCAAGGAACACTACAGGGATAACATTTATGTATTTGCCCTTGGGACGGACGAGGTAGAGTTCGCCTCTTTTACCCCTAAAGGGGATTATCTCACTATTGGGTTAGTAGGCAAGAGGGACATTAGCACGCCGGAGCTAAGGGGTTTTCTTAACCATCCGGTGGTAAAAAAGGCCTTGCCACAGGGGACGGAGGTGCTTAAAGACTGTTGTGTCTGTTTCCCGAGGATACCGGTAGGCCCTGCCCACCAGCCCTATTGGGACAGGTTAGTAGTAGTGGGGGATGCTGGTATCTCCCGTTCTTATAAAAACGGGGTAGAGTCTGCCTTTATGACCTCTTACCTGGCCACCAACACTGTCTTTGAACGGGGATTGTCCAGGGAGGCATTAAAGGGTGGATACTATGAACCTGCTATCAAATTGATAGCCAGGGATAATTTCTATGGCAGACTCGTCTTCAAGGCGTTCAGTCTAATTACCTCTCAGAGGCAGATACTCTCAGAGAGGCTATACTATGCCTATGCCCATAGGGAGAAGTGGATAGCCGACCGTCTAAACGCCGCCCTCTGGAATTTGGTCACTGGAGACGCCGCCTACAAGGAGGTGTTTAAGGAGCTATTCCACCCCAGGCTCCAGTTTGCACTACTCCCTGTTACCCTGGAAGGACTGGTACGGCAGATACTGGGGATGAAAAAGAAGAGAAACCTCTGAGTAGCCAGTAGCTGGTAGTCAGCATACAGGGGCAGAGGTTTTCCCTAGCTACTAGCTACTGACTACTAGCTACCAGTCTAGCCCTTCTTTATCAAGAGCTTGTAGGCCTTGCCCATGTTTTCCACCTGGACTACCTTGTGCCCTTCTTCTTTTACGCTCCTGGGCACGCTCCGCATAGGTTCGCCATCGTCCAGGAATACCTCCAGTACCTGCCCTGTCTCCATCTCTTCCAGTTTCAACTTGGTCTTAACGAAGTTCATGGGACAGAGTACCCCACGGAGGTCTATGCTTTGGTCTGGTTTTTCTTCGGTCATCTTAAACCACCTCTATTTTTTGTTCAAACTCGTAAACGCAGGCTAAAGCCTGCGGCTACATTATTATGCTAAACTACCTCTATCTCCTCTTTCTCAAAGCCCCCCTGGGCAGGGTTGAAGACCCAGGAGGCTAGTTGGAACTCCTTCCCCTTGTCCACCGAGACAATGAGNNAGGAGAGGNCTGGCCAGAAGGTGCTCAGACCCTCCGCCCGTTCCCTGTCAAAGGCAGAAGGGTTTGTCTTCAGTGGCGAGTCGGGATGTGTGTGGTAAAATACCAGTAGTTGGAGGCCGTCTTTGG
>C687J35504_10002227_pt1 | contig 13260 bp, 17 predicted proteins | sample RifCSPhighO2_02_FD_35504 | JGI IMG/M metagenome (IMG submission 35504) | reverse complement strand
GAAGACCCTGCCGCACGACGAATGGGATGTCAGGGTAGATGAGGTGATCTCGGATACTCCTTGAGAGTGGTATTCTCCGGAAAGGTTTATAAAAGAAGGGTGGTTTTTCAAAGGCCATGGGGCTTTTGAAATTAAGCGATTATCTTTCCCGATTAGAAGGAAAAAGAGTGCTCCTGAGGGCAGACATTAATGCTTCTGTAGATGACGAGGGAAAGCCCATACCCAATGCAAGATTTGCGGAAGTCAAAGAGGGTATAGAAACGCTCAATCGATATGGCGCCAGAACAGTGGTTATGCTGCATCAGGGCCGCAATGGGGCGGCGAACCTGATTACCCACGGCCCCATTGCGGATCGGCTGCGGCAAATGGGATTGGATGAACTCATCTATAGGGGAAACACCCTGGATTTGGAAAAGGATGCACTCTCTGCAAAAGCCCTAAAATGGATTGCGGGCATGGAAAATGGGCAGACCCTCATGCTCGACAATATGCGCCTGCTTCGGGGCGAACAGAAGAGCCGCTCGCCGGAGGAGTATGCTCAGGATCTCTTTTGCAGGCAGCTCATGGGGGAAGAGGGCGGAACGCGAATGGATGTGTTCGTTCTCGGCGACCTCTCGGTTGCCCATCGTGCGGACCGATCTGTCATCGGGTTCCCCGAAATTCCAAACCTTGCTGGACGCACGCTCGTCCGGGAACTGGGATTTGTGGACGATGTTCTCCGGCACTTTGAAAATCCTCAGGAGTACAGAATCCTTGTGCTCGGGGGCATCAAGGCGGGAGAATACATAAAATTCCTTCAGGCCCTGGCGGAAAAGGAGATGGTGGATAAAGTGCTGACAGGAGGCATGCTCGCGAATCTCATTCTTTATGTTCAAATGGGAGAACAGTTGGGAAAGGCGACAATTGAAGCCATGTCCCGAGTGAGGGACAAGAAAGAAAAATCAATTCTCGACTATGCTGATGCCATGTCCAACCTTCTCGCAGCGCACCCAAAGCTGTTTGTAACGCCCGGACACGTTGCCTATTATGTCGACGGAAGAAGAAGGGAATACCCCGTCGGGCGTGTCCCCCGGGACGTGCGAGAAAACCATCCTATACAAGATATCGCGGAGAGAGACGCCATAGAGTACGCCAAAAGGATCCAGGACAGCGACTTTACGCTTTTAAAAGGCCTTCTCGGAAATTATGAATTCAAAAACGGAAGCGGCCATCTGTTCAGAGTGGGGTCTTTGCGTGTCCTCGACGCTTTGAAAGGTGGAAGAGACATGGTCGCCGGCGGGGACAGTTCAGCTGAAGTGAAGGGCAAAGTGCGGAAAAGCCTAGCAGGAGGCGCTTTCCTCGAGGCGATCGTGAACCGACAGGGCCTGCCTGGAGTGCGTGCGGTCGAGACGAGCTATGAACAATTCAGTGGACAGATGGACGCCTATTTGGGAAGAAACTAGCGTGAAGGGACGAGGACTGATTTTTGCATTCTGGTAGGAGGGGGCGTTGGTACAACTTCCGGCTTTCCGACAGCAAGAATCTTTGCATCATTTCCAAACGCGGCTGTTGTGAACACATCTGTGGCAAGGACGCTAACCCTTGCATGCTCTCGTACCGCAGCCGCAAAAACGCCCTGCACAAGCTTGTCATACGCCACAGGAAAAGGCCCCGTGGCATTTGCGTAGATAACGCCCCCATTGGAAACAAGCGACAGCATGAGAGAGGGAACTCCATCGATAAAATCTTCCTTATGGGTGGAATTCAGGCAGGCCACGATTCCCATCCTCCCTTCATAGGGCTCCAGACCTTGTGAAGGCTCGAGAATGTCGCCTCCAATGAATGTTGGCCGCACCCCAAGCTGCTCTGCGACTTGACGTTGCCACGCCAATGCCCGCGAGTCAAGGTCAGCAATGATGACATCCAAGCCAAGCAGAGCGGCAACGAGGGGCTGCCGCTCATATCCTGTTCCGATCGAAAAATAGCTGCGCCGTCGGGTGATATCAAGCAGCTGAAGGGTTTGCGCGAGAGCCGCATCAGGGTCAGCAACGAGCGGAGGCCTCACATAAGAATCTGGCCTTCTGAATAGGGAATCCGGGACTCTGGCGATCGCCTCTCCGAGATCCATAAACGAGGGGAATCGAGCCAAGTTTTAAAGGCATCGATTCCGGCAAAGGGAGAGCGCAAATTATATAAACGCCCTGCCGAGCATCACAATTGGGGGAAAACCGCATGCCCATCATGAACGACCTGTCTCAATTCGATCCTGACATCGCGAAATCCGTCCGTTCTGAGCTGAAGAGGCAGGAGGAAGGCATCGAACTCATCCCTTCTGAGAACTATGTATCGCGCGCAGTATTGCAGGCCCTCGGCTCTGTCTTCACCAACAAGTATTCCGAGGGGTACGCAAGAAAGCGCTACTATGGCGGCCAGGAGAACGTGGACGACATGGAAGAGCTCGCTGTCGCAAGGGCGAAGAAGCTCTTTGGCGCCGAGCACGTCAACGTCCAGCCGTATTCCGGCTCTCCGGCCAACCAAGCGGTGTTCTTCGCGCTCCTCGAATTAGGCGATCCGTTTATGGGCATGAATCTGACTTCAGGCGGCCATATTACACACGGATTGCCCATCAATTTTTCCGGCAGGCAGTACCAATGCCACCCCTATAATGTAGACAAGCACACCGAGCTCATCGACATGGACACGGTGCGCAAATTGGCACTGGAAGCAAAGCCAAAGATGATTATCTCGGGGTATACCGCGTATCCGCGCAAGATTGACTTCAAGGCCTTCCAGGAAATCGCCGAGGAAGTTGGCGCCTATCACTTCGCTGACATAGCTCATGTGGCGGGATTGATTGCCGGGGGCGCACACCCCTCGCCGTTCCCGTTCACTGACGTCGTCACAACAACAACGCACAAGACACTCAGAGGCCCGAAAGGCGCGATGATTCTTTGTAGGGAGGAAGATCGACTGCATGAGCAGTATCATGCGCACATGAAGTTAAAGGACGGAACTCCGAAAAAACTAAGCGCGATGATTGATGCCGCTGTCTTCCCTGGGCTCCAGGGCGGCCCGCACGATAATAGCAACGCAGCGAAGGCCGTCGCCTTCAAGGAAGCGCTCCATCCGTCTTTTTCAGAATACGCGCATCAAATTGTCAGGAACGCGAGGGCGCTTGCGGACGAGCTGATGGCGCAAGGCATCAAACTGGTCACCGACGGGACTGACAACCACCTCTGCCTTATTGATCTGCGCCCGCTGAAGCTGGAAGGCCAGGGCAAGGAGGTGCAGGTGGCGCTCGATGAGGCCGCAATCACCACAAACAGGAATACGGTACCGTTCGAGCCCGTGTCTCCGTTCAACCCTTCGGGCGTTCGTATCGGAACCCCTGCAGTCACAACGCGAGGCATGAGGGAATCCGAGATGAAGATGATCGCCCAGGGCATCGCCAAGGTCATCAAGGCGCATGACAACAAGGAAGTCAAAGACAAAGTACGCCAGGACATCTTCGAGCTAACAAGAAGGTTCCCGCTGTACCCGGGACTGGATATTCTGAAGTGAAAATGTCGCAGACAGCACATAGACAAAGAAAGGATATGGTTATGTTAGTGGGCGGACTTATAATAGTGGTATTGTGCGTCGGAATCGTAGGATTTTTAATCTCCCAAGGATTAACATCTGGGCAGACCATCCCCGAATACTATCTAGCTATTTTCACATCGATAGCAACGCTAATTATCGGTTACACATTAGGGAGCCATAAGAATGAATAAGCAAGGCCAAATCGGGAAATTTAGAGAGCTAATGGCCGCGATAGTCACGTTAGTGTTTCTAATTTACTTTGTAAGCATTTTAGGATCTAAATTTGGAGAAACGCCGTTGTTTAGCCCAACCTTGTTTGTTTTATTGTTCATTGTGTTGATAGTAGCTTTCCTTATTGAGATTTGGAAAAGGTTAATTCATTAATTCTTAATGCAAAAACAGCCTCAATCCCGTGAACACCATCGCGATCCCATGCTCGTCGCACGCATCGATCACTTCCTTGTCGCGAATCGAGCCGCCCGGCTGGATGATCGTCTTCACGCCGGCCTTCGCGATCGCGTCAACGCCGTCGCGGAAAGGGAAGAACGCGTCGGAGACGCACGTCGAGCCCCGCGCTTTCTTTCCGGCCTTGCGCACAGCAATCATCGAGGAATCGACGCGCGACGTCTGCCCCGCGCCAATGCCCAAGGTGTGCTTGTCCTTCACCAGGATGACGGAATTGGACTTGACGTGCTTGCACACCTTCACGCCGAAGAGCATGTCCACAATTTGATTCTTCGAAGGGACTTTCTTAGTGGGGCACAGGAACGTGATTTTTCCGGTCTTCTTCCAATGAGCGATGATATCTTCGATATCCTCTTTAGACGGATTTTTCTTGGAGACGATCTTGATGTCTTTCTCATGCAGGTCTGGAAAATCGCGCGTCTGAACTAAGAGCCCGCCGACGACTTTTTTTGTCGTCAGGTGCTCACGTTCGTTGTGCTTCAGGAGCGTCGGCAATTTCAGGAGGCGCAGGTTCTTCTTGCCGGAAAAGAGTTTGAGCGCGCCGGCGTCGAAATCCTCTGCGACAATCACTTCGACGAACTTGTCCTTCAGGAATTCAGCGCATTTCTTCGTGCACGCGCGGTTCAACGCAATCACGCAGCCGAACGCGGATAAAGCGTCGGCCTCGTAAGCCGACTGCAACGCCCGGACGATGTCGGATGCGCTCGCGACGCCGGAGGGATTCGCGTGCTTGATCACGGCGGCGGTCGGCTCAGCGAACTCCTTCACGATTTCTAAAGCCGCGTCGGCGTCCATGATGTTATTATAAGACAGCTCTTTGCCCTGCAGCTGCTCGGCCGTGGAGATGCACGGCTCGACGATGTCCGGGGACACGTAGAACGCCGCCTCCTGGTGCGGGTTCTCGCCATATCTCATGTCCTGCTTCTTGCTATACGGNAGGACAATGGTGTCGGGGAATAATTCCGGGGAGAGATATTTCAGGATTTCAGCGTCATAAAAAGCAGTCCTGCTGAACACCTTGTGCGCGAGCTCTTTCCTTTGCTCAACGCTTATCCCCCCTTTTTTAAGAGAATCGATAACCCCGGCATAATCCTTCGGATCAGTCACCGCAATCACATGCTTGAAGTTCTTGGCCGCCGCCCTGAGCATCGATGGCCCGCCAATGTCGATCATCTCAATGGTCTCATCAAAGCCCGCTTTTTTCTTCACCGTCTCCTCGAAGGGATACAGGTTGACGACGACCATGTCGATCGGCTCAATCTTGTTCTTCTTCGCGTCCGCGAGATGCGATTTCTTGCTCCTGTCTGCCAAAATCCCGCCGAGAATCCTCGGATGCAATGTCTTGAGCCGGCCTTCCATGATCTCAGGGAAGCCAGTATAGTCAGAGACCTCGGTGACAGGAATGTGTGCTTGGCGCAGCGCCTTGGCCGTTCCGCCTGTGGAGAGGATCTCCCAATGCATCCTTACGAGTTCGCGAGCGAATTCAACGATCCCTGTCTTGTCGAAGACAGAAATGATCGCTCTCATGCTTGCACCTTGAGCTTGCCCTGCGAAAAAAGCGTGATCGCCTCAACGAATGCTTCCCCTTCCAGCTTCTGCGCCTTCTCCTTCATGGTCTCGGGGGAATCATCCTGCTCTATCTTGTATTTTTTTTGTACGATAATCTGCCCTGAGTCAACGCCCTCGTCAACGAAGTGCACCGTGATTCCTCCCACAGTTTCCTTGTTCTTGAGCATGGCCCGGTAGACATCCAGATCCATGCCCCCAGCATACGCAGGAAGCAAACTGGGATGCACGTTCATGATGCGGTTCTTATAGGCTTGGACAAATTGCGGGGAAAGGATGCGCATGTAGCCAATCAGCAGGATCAAGTCCGGCTTGTAGGATTCGAGAACCTTGAGCACTTCTTGATCGAACTGCTCCCGCGTCTTGCCCTTGGAATCAACGAATACAGCGGGAATGCCGTGCATCCTGGCCCGCTCGAGGATATAGGCGTCTTTCTTGTTTGAAATCACAATATCGACAGTTGCGTCCAGTTTCCTAGCTTTGATGCTGTCGAGAATGAACTGCAGATCAGTGCCCCTGGTGGAGCCCAAAACAGCCAGCTTGACGGTTGCCACCAGTGCAGATGGAACGGAAAGTCGATTTATAAAGCTTTGCGTATGTTTTTTATAAGGTAAAGAGGTGAATAAACACATGAGCCGGGCATTCATTAGGCAATTCTACGCGGAGCACCTGAAGCGCTACGGCAAGGATGACATCCGGGCCATGGGCTGGCACCAGGAGGATGAGTATAGCGTCCGGTTTGAGATCGTCACGCATGGCCTGGAACTCGAGAATTCCTCCATCCTCGACGTCGGCTGCGGCTTCGGCGGCCTGTACAAGCATCTCATCATGTCTCAAGTGAGGAATTTCTCATATCTTGGCATTGATATTCTTCCAGAGATGGTTGAGGCAGCGAAGGAAAAGAATCCGACGGGAAGATTCGAGGTCCGCGATATCCTTACGGACCCCACATATCCATCTGATTATATTTTTTGCATTGGCGCCTTAAACGTGAAAACGGAAGGATCAGAAGGGTATTTCAGAAAAATGCTGGAAAGGATGATAGCCCTCGCGAAAAAGGCGGTCGTAATAAGCTTTCTTTCAGAGCCCGTGTATCTCGCCGACGGCCCTTATCATGTCGAGGACGCTGAGCAAGTGAAGAAGGAGCTTGAATCATCATATCCAGTAAAAGTTGACATCCATAAAGATCCAAGATTACGGGGAGAAAGCATCCTCTTTATTCAACGCCGCTGAAGCTGGTAGCACTCGATCGCGTTCTCAAGGAGCATCGCGATGGTCATCGGCCCCACGCCGCCGGGGGCAGGAGTGATCCAGCCCGCCTTGTTCTTCACTTTCTCGAAGTCGACGTCTCCGCACAGCGTGCCGTCTTCGAGCCGGTGCATGCCCACATCCACAACCACAGCTCCTTTCTTCACCATGTCCTTGGTGACGAATCTCGGCTTTCCGATGGCGACAACCAGGATATCGGCCTGTTTCGTCAGCGACTTGAGGTTCTCGGTCTTGGAATGGCACATCGTCACCGTGCAGTCCTGCTGCTGAAGAAGAAAGCTAACCGGCTTGCCGACGATATTGCTCCTGCCAACAACCACCGCGTGTTTTCCTTTTAGAGGGATGTTATGAGCGAGCAGCAATCGGATGATGCCTTTCGGAGTAGCCGGAAGCAACAGTCCCTTCCCCAAGAACATATTTCCCACGTTGACCGCAGAAAACCCGTCAGCATCCTTGAAGGCGAGGATGGAATCGATAACGAGATGCTCGCTCACCTGCTCTGGAAGGGGAAGCTGGACGATGAAGCCGTGAATCTCCCTGTCCTGGTTCATCTCATCAACAGCCGCGATAACCTCAGACTCAGTAGCATTCGCGCCGAGCAGGATCTTCTTGGAGACGATCCCCACCTCCTCGCAGGCCTTGATCTTCCCCTCGACATACACTTTCGAGGCCGGGTTGTCGCCCACCAGCACCACCCCAAGGCCCGGTTTCGAACTCATCGCGCTCACCTGCTCCTTCATCTTTTGCCTAAGCTGGGCCGCGAGGTCCTTCCCGTCGAGCAATTGTGCCGTCATAAGAGAGCCTGCCTCACGATGCTCTGGTCGCGCTTCGGGCCGACCGAGACGATGGCCGCCGGTATTCCCAGGAGTTCCTCGATTTTTTCAACATAAGCTTGCGCTTCAGGCGGAAGATCGTCAAAGTCTCTGATTTTGCTGATGTCCTGCTCCCATCCCTTGAGAGAGATGTAACTCGGCTTCACCTTATCAAGGCCAGCAGCCGGAAATCCTTGGCTCCCATCATACGAGACGCAGATCTTGAGCTCCTTCAGTCCGCCCAGTACATCCAGTTTTGTGAGACAAAAGCTGGAAAGCCCGTTCACCATGACAGCATATCTCGCGGCCACGGCGTCAAACCATCCCGTCCTTCTCGGCCTTCCTGTGGTGGTGCCGTATTCCATGCCCTGCATCCGAAGAAATCTCCCAATATCATAATCCGAGTTGCGATTGGCCTTGGCCTGCACGTCCCGCTTGATCTTGAGCGCCGCTTCCGGAGTGAGATTCGCCAGACTCGTTTCTTGCTTTGCCTGAGCATACGTTCCCAGTTCTGTCGGGAAAGGGCCCTCGCCTACTCGTGTGGCATAGGCCTTGAACACGGCCGTAACTGCCTTGATGTTCGTCGGCCCTACGCCCGAGCCGGTGCAGGCGCCCCCGGCTGTAGGATTTGAGGAAGTGACAAAAGGATAGGTGCCGTGGTCCACATCGAGCAGAGTTCCCTGGGCGCCTTCGAAAAGGACTTTTTTCCCGGCCCGGATGCACTGGTTGAGCAAGCTGACAGTATCAGTGACATGCGGCTTCAATCGTTTCACGGTCGCCACCGCTTCCGCCATTCTGACGCCATGCCTTCCAATCTTGTCCATGTAGCATGGCCCGATTCCCCTGCCGGTGGTGCCGATCTTCTGCGAATGGTCTGAAGTGTCGAGCTGCTTGTGGCGCTCGGTGATGACGTGCGCGGAGCTAGAAATAGCAAGATTCTTCTCATCCACCCTGAAGCCGGCCTTTTCCAGCGTCGCGATCTCCCGCAATAAAACGTCAATATCAATGACCGTGCCATTGCCGATGATGTTGAGCGTGCCCTTGTGCACGATCCCTGAAGGCAGGAGATGGAATTTGTAAGAAGCCCCGCCCGTCATCACCGTGTGGCCGGCGTTGTTGCCGCCCGAATATCTTACAACAACATCCGCCTTTTCCGCGAGAAAATCAACGATCTTGCCCTTGCCCTCGTCGCCCCACTGCCCGCCGACAATCACGAGTGTATTCGCCATACTTTGCCCATTCAGAAGCTTATTTTTAAACGTTTCCATCAAGGTCTCAGCCACGAAATTGAAAAGATACCTTTTTAAATCATGCAAAATCCCTTCACGCTATGGCAATCGCACAGATGCGCTCACGGAGGAAGATCAGCGGCGGCAGATACAAGGTGCAGCCGACCAAGACCTGGTCCCAGCTCGGCTCAGACCCGGCGCTGACAAAGATCGACGCGATGAGAAAGCGCTCCCTCAGGACGCTGGGCGGCCACCGCAAGTTCCGGCTGTTTTCCGCTGACACAGCCAATGTTTTAGATCCCAAAAGCAAGGCCTTCAAGGTCGTGAAGATTAAAACGGTAGTGGACAGCCCGGCGAACTCCAACTATGTGCGCCGAAATATCCTCACCAAAGGCACGATCATAGATACGGAGCTGGGCAAGGCGCGCATCACATCAAAGCCCGGCCAGGACAGCGCAGTGAATGCAGTTCTGATTTGATTGCTTGGTGTAATCTTTTTCTCCTGACGCAAGATGGGTTCTTGCTATAGTACAACGACAAAATACAGAATTGAGCTATAAATGCCAAACTTAAAATAATGAAGAAGCTTCTCGAGCCGTGATGAAGAACTCCGCTGTTCGCGATAGGATCGTGGAGAAGACGCTCGAGAAGAAGCGCGAGGCTGCGCTCTCCTTTCTTGAAAGGAACGTCCGGGGAGCGCGAGTTGAGCGGGCTGGGAATGTCATAAGGTTCCGGAACCGGGGCGCGGCCTATGAGGTCATCCTGCTTTCAAGGCAGAGCGATTTCCCGGTGCAGTTCACGGAAAATCCGGATTTCTTTGATGAGGACAGCCGCAGGCTCACAGCCACCTTTGCCACGCTCGTCGACCGCGTCCGGGAAATCAATGGACGCGGAGCTAGGCCATTCTATGTCGTCCTTGGCGCTGCGGTGGATTATGACGCTCTGCAGGTGCGCGTCCAGGCCCTGGCACAAGGCACGGCGCCGCCAAATGACCTGGTCAACCATGGCCACTTCGACAAGCAGACGCTGCCAAGCAGGCGCACCCCGAACCCGCGCTGGAGCTACCGCACCCTCGACCCCATAGAAGTGGCGCTGATGACGCTCTACTGGAACTCCACAAGCCAGAAAAGGTCAGGCTCGCGGCTCGGGCCGGGATTCTCCCATCTCGTCTTCAGGCCCGGGCTTCCGGTCTATAATCCGGTCGAGAGCCGCCTCGAATGGCAGTTCTATGCCGACCGCGATGCTCCTTCCGGGTTCAGGCGAGAAACGTGCCCTGTCTGCGAATACAGCAACCAGGATCGGAGCCATCTGGACTGCAAATCGATGCCGCAATATGTGTCGTGGGTGCGTCGCAGGGATCACGCGCGCTACGACAAGGTGGAATGGGTGAGCCGCAGCAGGCTGGACAAAGACGCGCAAACAAGTGTCGAGGCGCGGAAAGGCGTCCGGCTCAGGGAAGATGCTGTGCAGGGGGACCGGCTCGAAAGGATCCTCGGCGCCCCGCAATCCGACCTCTCCATCGCCCTTCTTCGCTAAAGCTTTTTATATCCCCCTCCCTCCGGCGTCTTCGTGAACCTCATCCTCATCTTGTACATCCTGGCTTTCCTCTTCCTTCTCTGGGCTGTCATCGCCATCATCAGGAAGATAGTGAAGTGGGCGGTGATCCTGGGGCTGATAGGGTTAGTCATCTGGCTCTTCACCAGCGGCGCGATCAGTACAGATCAACAGCAATTCGTCCAGTCAGTGGAAAACGAGCGCCAGCTCATCATGCTTGAAGATAAGGCGGCTTATCTGACGAATCCGATTGAGTATGTTTCTCCTGAAAATCCCCCTCCTGCCTCACGCATCGTCAGGGTCAGTGTGGAAGCGCTGGATTTCGATGTCACAATCAACAACAAGAAAATAAGGAGCGACGAAATCCAGGAATTGTATCTCGAAGGCAAGCCGCTCTCACATCACGTATGCGGATATCGCCCTTGACGCGAAATTTCCGGAAACAGGAACACTTAAGCAAGGGGTATTCGCCTACATCTATGAAAAGGAGCTGAAGCCGACAACCAATCCCCTCAGATTCTCGGAGCGCTACAAGAAGGGCCTCATCACCGTTGAGCCGGAATCGCCCTTCTTCCAGGCGGCCAGAATCCTGCCTGCCGCGTGGATTGAGCAAAAGCTTAATAAAGCCAGGGAAGGCATAAGCACGATAACGGCCAATATACTAAAAGAGGTCAAAGCGTGGGTCTCCTCGGAAAGCTGAAGTTCTGGAAGCGCGACAAGGACTTCGCGGCAACGGATCCCTTTTCAGCAGGAAAGGATCCTTTCGGAGGAGGCAAAGACCCGTTCGGCGGCCTGGGGACCATGCCCGGAAGTTCTCCGCCGGGAGATTTCGGCGCGCCCGCGATGAACGATTCCTTCCCGCCTTCAGGATTTCCGCAGCAGCCCAGCTTCAATCAGGGCAGCTTCGCTCCCGGGCCCTCGTTCTCTCCTCAGCCAGTCTTCGCCCCATCGAGAGAATCTGGCACGGATATGCAGGTGATTTCCGCGAAGCTCGACGCCATCCGCGCTACGCTCGACAGTATCAACCAAAGGGTCGCGAATCTGGAGCGCGTCGCCTATGGGGAGCAGGAGCAGCAGAAGGGCAGATATCAGTGGTAACAAAGAAGACTTGTTTCTCGATAGCGATTGTCATTTTCATTGCTGATCAGATAACCAAAGTCCTGGCCCGCCTGTATCTGACGCAATCTGTGCCGCTCATCCCCAACGTCCTGCATCTCACGCTGGTGTACAATGAAGGCGCCGCCTTCGGCATCCTGCAGAACCAGCGCCTGTTCTTCATCATCATCTCCCTCGCCGTCCTGGTCTATATCTGGAGAGCATGGAAGAGGTTTGGAAAGAGATTCACCTGGCCGCTCGGATTATTGATAGGCGGCCTTCTTGGGAATCTCGTCGACCGCCTCCTCTTCGGCCCGGTGACCGATTTCATCGACTTCCGGATCTGGCCGGTCTTCAACATCGCGGACTCCTCAATCACGATTTCAGCTGTTTGGCTCGCCATCTTGTTATGGAAGCAGGATTCTAAGAAATCCGCGTCGAAATGAGGGAGGTTTAGCGTTAGCGCCTTCGATTTCTACGTATCCTTCTGAAATTATTTTATATTCTAAAATGAAGAAATATCAGATGGAAATTTAAAACAACGCGTAAATGAACGGCGACAAGGCGCTGCTCTGGCCGAAGATGATCAGGAAGCCGACGACCACAAGCAGGATGATGATGGGCGCCAGCCACCAGGCCTTCCGCACCTTCAGGAAGTCCCAGAATTCCGCGAGCAGGCCCTTGTTATTTCCCATGGGAGCAGGAGAAGAAAGGGGGTATTTTAAGGTTACTGGGACAGGCAAAACCGAAAAATACTTAAACATTAGATTATTCTAATATGTTTATATGAAAGAGCTATACGAGCTGCATGCGGAGATGTGCAAGGTGTTCTCCAACCCCACCCGGCTGGAGATCCTCAACCTGCTGAGAGAGGATGAGCTGTCAGTGACGGCACTCATCGAGAAAACAAGGTTGAGCCAGGCCAATATTTCCCAGCATCTCGCGATCATGAAATACAAGGGCATCGTGTCATCTGGCAGGAGGGGGAAGCACGTCTATTACCAGCTCACGAATCCGAAGATCATCAAGGCTTTCGACATCATCAGGGAAGTCCTGGCTGAACGGCTGGGAAAAAGCAAGAGGGTTTCCCTTGGTGGGGGATACAAATGAAAAAAATCATGGCAGTGACGCTGTTCATCGTTTTCATGAGCTCCGTGCTCGCACAGGAAGAGCACGATTTCACTGAGACAAAGCGGCTTATCGATTCTGGCATCAGCTGCAACAACCTCACCAATGAGCAGCTGGAGGAAATGGGAGATTACTATATGGAGCAGATGCACCCTGGAGAAGCCCATGAACTGATGGACAACATGATGGGCGGCGAGGGTTCTGAATCCCTGAAACAGGTGCATATCAACATGGCAAGGAGGCTCTATTGCAATGAAAATGTGTACATCGGCTATGGAATGATGGGATCTGGGGGCATGATGGGAATGATGAACGGGGTGGGCGGCGGCATGATGGGCAATTATCAGCCGTACTACAGTTATAGTAATTATGGCTATTGGAATCTATTCTGGATAGTGTTTCTTGTCGCAGCCATCATTGTAATTGCTTTGCTTGTCTACAAATTCGGAATAAGGAAAGGAGCGTCCTCTGAAACTCCGCTCAGCATCTTGAAGAAAAGATTTGCCAAAGGAGAAATCACAAGAAAGCAATTTGATGAAATGAAAAAAGAGATGGAGGAATGATATTCATGGACGGAAGCA
>C687J35504_10002225_pt1 | contig 13267 bp, 11 predicted proteins | sample RifCSPhighO2_02_FD_35504 | JGI IMG/M metagenome (IMG submission 35504) | reverse complement strand
GTCACTGAAACCAAAGGGGGCACAGTATCGGCTTGTTTTTCCTCAACTGTAAGAGAAACCGCATCCGAAGACGTAAGCCCGTTCGAATCTGTTATGTTGGCGTAAATGGTGTGAACTCCCGAAGAAAACAAGCTATAAAGAAGATCGCCGCCTGTTCCAAAATTTCCATCAATACTCGACGCCCACTTGATACGATTAGTAATATTTCCCTCTTCGTTATCGGACGCGGAAGCAGAAAAACGCACTTCCGTGCCTTTTATCACACTTGAGGTTTCGGCCGGAGTAATAATGGAAACGCTCGGCGCAGTATTTTCCGGATTATCAACAACTGAAATTTCGACAGATGTAGTTGCCGTCTTCAAACCAGAATCGGTGACTGAGGCCAGAATTCTAAAAACTCCTTTACCAAAAGTGACATTGACATCTGAACCAGTGCCGAGCACCGATCCATTAAATGTCCATGAAATTCGGGAACTAATATCACCGTCTTCTTGGTCAATCGCCGAACCTGTAAATCCGACCAATGTTCCAGTCGTAAGCACTGCCCCGTTCAATGGCGAAAGAATAGATACTGATGGCACACTATTGATTGAGCTAACCACGGAAATTCTTACAGTAGCAATAGCCGAATAACCCAGAGAGTCGCTCACTTTGGCAGAAATAACGTGATCTCCGGAACTCAAATTTCTTGAAAATGATCCTCCTTTACCCAAAACGCCATCGATACTCGAAGTCCATTCAATTTTTGCCGTGAGATCACCGTCTTCCGCGTCAGCAGCATTCCCCAAAAAAGCGATCATTTGACCTTCATTAAACACTGCCTGCGAAACTGGTCTTGAAATTGAGATGGTTGGTCGCAAATTAGATCCTCCAGTTGTTAGATTGCCGGCATCAATAAGGCCTTCCGGCTTCTGATCGTTTGAGAGAGGGGTTGTTTTATTAACTCCCCACGCACTCTGTGGTTCGGCTAAATCGATTATAGATTGTCGAATGCGATAAACACCTGTGGCATCGCTAGCCCTTCCGTTTTCAGAAATATAGAGAGCAACGGCTCCAGCAACATGGGGACTGGCCATAGACGTCCCAGACATAGTTGCATAAGCACCATTTTTATATGTTGAGTAAATTATAGTTCCAGGAGCGGCGATATCAATTGATGCTCCCGGAGACACAACAGGGTTTGACACGTCGACAACATTGCTCCAATTGGAATACTTGGCAAGGGTATCATCCTCCCCATAACTCGTTGACACCCCCGCGCCCCCACTTTGGCCATCCGTATCAACAATAGCGCTTACGGTCATGACTTCAGGATAAGCGGCCGGAAAAAAATCGTCCGAGGTGCCCAATTGACTGTCACCACCATAGACTTCGAAAAAAGAATTTCCAGCGGCGACCACATAGACAACCCCCTTGCCAACACTTGTCGCAATTGCTTGTCGAAGGGATCCAGAACTACCCTGACCACCAAGACTCATGTTGGCTACTTCAATCTCATCCGCGTGTTCCGTAACATAATCGACAGCCTTTATAATAATGGAAAGTGCTCCGGCTCCAGAATTATCGAGCGCCTTAACAGCCCAAATCCTTGCGCCCGGAGCAACTCCGACCACACCAATATTGTTGTCGAGCGCGGCCACCGTTCCGGCCACATGAGTACCATGACCGTGTCCATCCATCCCGTCCGTTGAATCAACCGCAAAAGAAACATGCTGATAAACATTGAGATCAGGATGAGTAAAATCCACACCTGTATCGATGATAGCGACATCCGCATTGACTCTGTTATCCACGCCATCGATCAATGCCACATTAGACTGGTTTGCCTTGATTCTTCTTACACCACTCGGAACAGCCTGAGCCAGAGCGTAAACTGTAACATCCTCTTCCACATAAGAAACTCTTTTGTCTTTTTTGAGTGCTTCAAGCCGACCCTTCGGAATATAAGCCGAAAAACCATTTATCGCGTGTCGGTACTCTTGTTTGGCCTTAAGACCAAACGACTTCTGAACCTCCGCTCCTCTCTCTCCCCTATTCAGAACAACAATATAGTTATCCGCAATTTTCAAAGATTCCATCTTTTGAGACGCTTGTTCATTTTTGACGGCAGATTTGTCAAAAGCGGCTACAGCCGCGGCCGATGCATACACGTTAGGCCAATTGGTAACGGCATAAATAAGTGTTGCGGTCAGAACCAAACTTAATCCAAAAAATACGCCAAAATGGAAGGGGGCATGCAAGGGATTTTTGTGCCATTTGGCATAAAACAGAAATTTCGAAAGGAGACGCTCGTGAAGTTTTGCCATAATTATGAAAAATTTACTTTGCTATGGCTATATTATACAAACTTAAAACAAAATCTGTTCGTTGATGTGGATAACAGCAAAAACGGCCACGGCACAAGAGACCCGCAGAATTGCTGTGTGAACCACTTATATTTATCGAGCGATGTATGGCAAAAGCCCCATGTATCTGGCACGTTTTACCGCCTCAGCAAGCTTTCTTTGGTATTTTGAAGAAACACCTGAGCGCTTCCTGGCCATAATGTTGCCTTGAGGACCCAGAAACTTCTTCAAAAGTTCCAAGTCCTTGTAGTCAACGTGTTTGATATTGTTTTGAGTGAAATAGCACTGTTTTTTAGCAAAAGCCATGTTTTGTATTTAAGTTTCTAAAATTTTGTAAATTATGTGTTGTAGCAAGCGTAATGTAAAATTCAAATATCAAAATGTAAAATGACAGTTTAAAATGCAAAAATTGGAGAAAAACTATTTAACGTATTCCATTTTATAATTTTGCATTGTCACTTTGAATTTTGATCTTTACATTTTTAATTCCTTTTTAAACCTTCGGTTTAAAAAGGAATGTCTTCCGGATTAATTTCTTCTTGAGGATACTCGATCGCCCCCTCTTCTTTATCCTTGGGTTTTGAGACTGGAGCAGGTTTTTCTGTCGCACTTTGACCCCCGCTATAATTCCCTCCCGGAGTCGTTTTTGGTCCAAACTGCACTCTGTCTGCCACTATTTCCGTGCGATATTTTTTCTGGCCGTCTTTGTCATCCCAACTCCTCGTTTGGATTCTTCCTTCTATGAAGACTCCCTGCCCCTTTTTAAGGTACTGTGCGGCCGTCTCAGCCTGTCTTCCAAAAACCACTATGTTGTGAAAGTCTGTCGATTCCTGCTTGGCCCCGTTTTTGTCTTTGTAAACGCGGTTTGTGGCGATACCAAAAGATGCCACCTGAATACCCGAGGGCAGTGCCCGAATTTCCGGATCTCTCGTCAGATTTCCGTAAAGAATTGCTTTGTTTATGTACATGATAGATTTTTAACGAACGAAGTGAGTATAAAAATCATCACCCCGTTAAGTATCCGCCCTGGGCAGATTCTTTCAAATTGTTTGTAATAGACAACACTCCCTGCCAATAGTACCACGGATTGAGAAAACGGTAAATGCGTGGAGGCTGTATTTGAAAGAACTTAACGGGGTAGCGAAAAATATAATCGCCACGCTCTTTATTTTTCAGCTACTCCGCTATGGCCGCATCAATGGCCTTATCAAGCTCTGTTTCAGAAACCTCTTTCTTAGGAGTCTGATCGGCTTCTTTTTTCTCCTCAAACTTCGGCACCTCGCTCTTTCTGTATGAAGGAATTCTTGGTGCCGTCATAGTATTTTCTCGCACAGTTTTTATAAGAAGATACCTCAAAATCTGAGGATTTTTCTTAAAGGCGGCTTCGATTTTGAGCGCATCTGTAGGTTCAGCCTCAAATTTTACCCAGCCGAAATAGGCGGAATTGTATTTTTGATACTTTCCGGCAAACTCTTTGCGCATTTCGTAGGTTAACTGGCGCAACTTTGGCGACTCTTCGCTCACGACAACGGCCTTCTGCTTCTCGAGAATATCCTTTATAGAGGATACCTCGGCTCCCAATTTGTCCTCAGGCACCGATGGGACTATGTGGTAGCCAATTTCGTAGATTTTTCCTTCGGCTTTTTCTTCTGCCGTATCCACGGTGGCTTCGGTGACCTTATTTGTTTCTTCCATTATTTACTTTATAACTACTAATTTGTAGGAGTGAGATTAGCACAATAATGATACAGAAGTCAAAATTTCCCTATTGGAAAGTCGCAAGCGAAAAGTACTTGACCAAATTTTTTATTGGAGTATGCTGAAAGTAGTAATTTGCCTCTGCGGGGTCATGTTGACTGGTCGGAGTGGAAGCCCCATCGCTCTTTTTTTCATTGTAGGGCGGTGGGGCTTTTTTCTCCCCATCTTACATTCTTAAGCCGTCGTTCTCGACGGCTTTCTCTTTGACCGCACCAAACCCTACAATCCAAAAAATTTAAGCGTATTTTCGAGAATCTGCTCTCTTGTATTTTCCAACTCCAGCTTTTTTATTTCGGCTATACTTTTGACCACCTCGCTTACATATAAGGGCTCGTTACGCTTGCCCCGATACGGCTGTGGAGCAAGGTATGGGCAATCGGTTTCTGCCAAAATTCGCTCAATCGGTATCGCTCTGACAATTTCATCGTAACTTCGCGCACCAGCTTCTCTTCCTTTAGCCTCGGATTTTCGAAGAGGAAAAGTGACAAGCCCCGTAAAAGAAATGCTAAATCCTAAATCCAGAAAACCTTTGGCCTCTTCATAACTGCCTGTATAGCAGTGGACATCACCAATATTTGTTAACCGTGATTTGTAGCTACTCAAAATTTTAACAGCATCGATATATGCCGACCTGCCCGAACCATTTCGGATGTGAAGCATGAGCGGTTTTTTCGACTCGATAGAAAGTTCGATATGCTGACGAAAAATGTCCTCCTGTTTCTTCAAATTTGTCCCGTCCGAATCGACACGGTAATAATCGAGCCCGCACTCTCCAATGGCCACAACTTTTGAATTTTCTATCATTTTTCTATATGCATCATAGTCAAATTGTTCGCCTCGAGATGTGAACTCCGCTCCCCCAACACCCAGCTCTTCCTTATCGTGAAATGATTTATCCGTATGTATAGGATGAAGACCAACAATGGCGTAAACTCCTTCTTTATATTTCTCCGCCAATTCTACTGCCGATTTCGAAGTGTCTTTTTGAGTGCCGACAACAGCCATCCAGACACCCTCATCAAGCGAGCGTTTTATCGTCTCCCCCCTATCGTCTTTATAGGCCACGAAATTCACATGCCCGTGTGCGTCCATATACTTGAGAATCATGAATTAAGAATAACGAATTATGAATAATGGTTCAACAAAAAACGTCCGGCAAAAAAGTCAGACGTCAAAAAACTTTCTGTATGCGATTAAGAAACCGCCTGTGGCTCAAATGCCGCCAAACCACTACGGACAAAAAGACAAAACAAAAAACCACTAAACCAAGCAGGTAGGTATACGTATTATTCATATAAAGTGGGTTTAAATATTTTTTCGTAAAATTCAATAAGCGGTTTTTCGCCGTTGTCTTTCACGAAATTTGCAAATCCTATCTGGGTATTTACCTCCAAAAGATATATTTTGCTATCCTTGCCAATAATAATATCAAGCCCCGCGAAATTTAGTTCAAATTGATCGAATATTGGTGATATAAATTCAGCAAGTTTTTTCTTTAAATTCTCGTCTTCTATAATCACAGCCTTGGCTCCGTCCCAATGAAGTGGGCTTAAATTGCCGTTGAATTCGGCGCCTGAAATATCTTTTTCATATAAAAGTGCTATTTTTTTATCGTATACTACAACCCGATACTCTTTATCGATTTTTACGTATTCCTCGGCCAAAGCTACGTAATCATAATACTCGGATCTATGATCAAATATTCTCTCCAAGGCATCGTAGACGTGGCGGCTTTCGATGCAAAGAGCGACGTTTAAACCCCTGGCTCTCGAATTTGGCTTTAAAATTAGAGGTAAAGTAAAACTCTCCATTATTTTTTGCGTCAAAGAGGCCAAAGTGTCTCGGCCGTTTTTGATCTCGCCCCCCTCATTATAAAGCGGATCGAAAAAACCTTTTGCTCTCGGCATTCGAACAACGCTCTCCAACAGTAAATGGGTGAACTCCTTGTCTTTGCAAATTTTTTCTACAGAGGCACTATTAAAAGGAGTGGCGTAGTTGGCGAAAAATAATTTTTTTTCGCCCTCTCTAACCATCACAAAATTGCCATTCTTGTCGAATATCTCGACCCGCAAGCCAAGATTCCGAGCCGCCTTGATTAAACAGCGAGTATTTGTTGTTTGGTGAATCATTTTTTCCCTGAAAAAAGAGGCCTGTACATATCGTCCTCCAATTTTATCTTTAATTCGGCTTTTCGCACTTTTTGACAAAATTGAACCGGAGCATTCTCAATAATGGCAATTGGGTATTTTTCACGTCCTTCCCCCATTGTTAAAACCGCAGCAGTAGCCAATCCGTCAGAAATGTTGGATCTCGAATACACAAACTTCCTGCCAAATATATCAGACTTTCCCCGATAATCTCTCACACCACAGAAACCGGCATAACCAAGCGCAACCCCCGTCACTCCGGCACGAAGCGGCACCGTTTTGCTGTCCGTAATCAATACTCCTAAACGCTTTAAACCGAACTTCTGCAGAAGCTCTGATCGGATGCGCTCCGCAGACCGGAAACTGTCTTTGGGCAGAAGAATGAGCTTGCCCTTAGCATTTGACTCGTCCACCCCTGCATTTGCCATCACCATACCGTCTTTGATGGTAAGCCAGACATGTTTAGTCTTCATGTAAAAATCGCTCTCTTCTTTAATGATTTTCTCCTTGGCTTCAGCACTATTTGGGAATACTGTCCTCCCCTCCGATAGAGCAATAATTTTTGAGGTAACTACAACGACCGACCTTTCTTTCAATTTACCCGCATACTCAAAGAGGAAAGAAATAATGTCTTCTCCCTCCCAAAATATTCTAGTTTTTAAAGGCCGAACTATCATTATTTATTTTCCGAAACTTCCTTCCCGCGAAGAATCCTGACTCCGGCATAAGAAAGTGGGGTGTATAGAAATCCCATCGCCACTTTGTAGAGCCGCCATGAGAGGATAATACTTATAAGCGTTTTTGTCTCATAAATACCCGCGAAAGCCACGACCATAAATATGACTGTGTCCAAAAACTGCGACCAGAGATTCGATAAATTTGAGCGCAACCAAAAATATTTCTCTCCAAACTTTTTCTTCCAAAAGAAAAAAGACAAAACATCTTGATACTCTGCAATAACAAAAGCTAAAAGTGATGCCACGGCTATGCGGATCGAAACGCCAAACATCTGATTGTAGCCTTCCCTTGCCCACAGTCCCTCGCTCGACCATGGCAAATAGATAGACAAAAAAGAATAGGCAATAAACAAGGCCGTGCTAAAAAAACCGGCTAAGACAAAAAGTTTAGCGATTCGTTTTCCATAAACTTCACCGATAACGTCTGTGGTTAAGAAAACAAACGGAAATGAAAATACAGCCACTGATAAATGGGAACCGAAAATAAAAGGCATAATTTTAAGCCCCAAAGTATTTGCGGCGAATAGCGAAGTCAAATAGATGGCGAGCGCCAAAATGATCTTTCTAAGGGAGGAATCGTTAAGTTGAATCATTTAATTTTGTTTAAAATTGTAATGTGCAGCGAATAAACTGCAGACATTACACTTAAACAAAACTAGACCAGCTAACTTTTTTATTATTATGAATCATGGCGGTGAAATTATTCCTTTCGTGGAAATAGCGTATCAGTTTTTTTATTTTCCGCAATGGCTTCCTTAATTTTACGAGATGTATGAGGCATAATCGGGGAAAGTAAAACAGCGACCTTGTTGAGTTCCCTACCGAGATAAGCAATTTCCTCTTTGCCTTTTTGAAGATCGGTTTTTACCAACCGAAAAGGTTGAATCTCTTGAATTCTCTGGTCCGTTTTCTGTATTATTTTCCAAATTTCATCACAGGCCGCTTTTATATCAAAATTTTCCATAGCGTTGATGTAAATTTGGTTCTCCACTTTTTCCTCGCTGATTTCAACTGATACTTGATTGGCAATCATCATTTGAGTAATCCTGCTTGCAAGGTTACCGATACCGTTAGCCAAATTTCCATTGTAAGCTTTCTTGAACCCTTCCTCAGTGTAATCGCTGTCTTCAAATGGATGGAGCTCTCTTGCAACATAGTATCGAAGTGCATCAACCCCATACTCCGAAACAATGCCGACAGGGTCCACAGTATTACCCAAAGACTTCGAAATTTTTTGACCATTCTTCGTAATAAAGCCGTCAATAACTATGGTTTTTGATGGTGGCAAGTCCGCTGCCATAAGCATGGCCTGCCACATGGCGGACTGCTGTCTCAAATTATCTTTCCCGCAATACTGCACTACCCCGCCCGTTTCCTGCCACCATTTCTTAAATTTAGCCTCGTCCTCGGGCCAGCCTATCGCGGAAATGTAATTTACGAGAGCGTCAAACCATACATACATGACATGCTCGTCGTCGCCGGGCACCGGAACACCCCAGGGCATTTTTGTTTTGAGGCGCGAAATACTGAAATCCTGAAGCCCCCTTTCCACGAAAGCCTTTATCTCATTGAAACGGAAATCGGGCACGACCAAACGGGGCTGTTTTTTGTAAAGTTCCAAAAGCGGTTTCTGAAATTCAGAAAATTTGAAAAAATAATTTTCTTCTTCGATAAGCTGAATTTCCTGATTCGGATGAATTGGACATTTTCCGTCCACAAGTTCGGATTCGGTCTTCTCAAGTTCACAACCGACGCAATATTTTATTTTATAATTTTTTTTATAAATGTACCCCCTCAAATCACACTTCCTCCAAAACTCCTCGGTCGCCTTGATGTGGTTTGGATCCGTGGTACGGATAAAATTGATGCCATCCGAAAGGTTAAGCAACTGTTTCAAATCCCGAAATTTTGCGGCGCACTGGTTTACATATTCCTGTACGGGGATGCCCTCTCCGCTCGCCTTTTGCCATATTTTTGCCCCGTGCTCATCCGTGCCGGTGTTGAAAAAAACGTCAAATCCCTGTGATTTTTTCCAGCGAGCAATAATATCTGCACGAATGATTTCCATGGCAAAACCGATATGCGGTTCCGCATTAACGTAAGGGAGAGTGGTGGTTATATAAAAAGGGTTAGACATGAGATAAAGCGTAAAGCGTTTAGCGTGAAGCGTTTAGTTGAGACAATTTGCGATTTTTAATTTTGCCATAGAGCATTAAAATGCAAAATTTAAATATCAAAATGTAAAATGACAGTGTTAAATGTAAAAATTTAAGAATACAAAATTTTATGTGGTTTGATTTTGCCATAGAGCCAGCCGAGAATTGCCCCGCAAAGGAAGTAAACGGTTCCACTCGCAATATATATTATCAAATCAGAACTACCGAAGAGCATCCAGATCAGCGGATTAATTATTTGGTTTGTTAGAGGAAGAGAAGCAAATTGATGACAGGCCACAATTAGCGTTGGTATACAGATCATTTTATCAACATAAGACCCGAGACATAGCCAGAGAATGAATACGATAGCAAACAACATTCCTCCCCTCAACCAATATGGCCAAGTACTCCACTTCGAAATTTTTAATTCTACATTGCCTGCCCGAAATGCTTTGGCTCTGGTCTCAATGCTTAACATAACATTTATACATTACTCGATAACTATTACTTTCATCGCGCCTCGTCACTTCAAAGCAGGCGGGTCATTTTCCATTTTGATTTTTACATTTTCAATTTCCTTTCACCCAATACGGCCACAATTTGATTTTCAAAGGTTCCATCTTATTCGTAATTCATTCGTTAATATTCGTATCATTCGTTGATTAGCACTTGCTAAGCTTTACTAAGCTTACTCTTCTCCAAATCGTTAAACCATTCCATAAGAAGAGTTGCAATCGGAACGGAAAGGAAAATGCCTAAAAATCCGGCGAGCTGTCCTCCGACAATTAAAGCGACAATTACGATAAGTGGAGGAACGCCAACAATCTTTTTTACAACCAATGGATATATGAGATGATTTTCAAACTGGTGGATAATCAAATAAACGCCGGCAACAATTAATGCGAGAGTCACACCCTCCTGCGCGTACCCGACAGCAATGGCCGGTATGGCAGCCAAAATGGGGCCGAAGAGCGGAATTATTTCGAAACACGCGGCTATCACAGCCAAGACTATGGCATTTTGCACCCCAAAAACTATCAGAAAGAGGTAGACCAAAACCCCAACAAGCACACCAAGGAGAAGCTGACCCTGGAACCAATAACCAATTTTTGTTTCCACTCTCTTCCAAAGACCGAGCACATAATTTTCGTATTTATTTGGGACAATAACAGCCAAGAAATTCCCAACCCCATTTTCTTGCACAGCAAGATAAAAAGACAAAACAATAATCAGAACGAAACTAAGAATTCCGCCGAAAAATAGACTTACTACTCTAAGAGCTCCTTCCGAAGCGTTTGAGAAAATCTGCGACAAATTATCCATAAAACCGGTCAGTGAAAATCCAGTTCCAACCACCCTTGTTCCCTCGGTAATACCCTCAGAGAGCACCTTGGCGGTATTCTTTTCAGCCGTAAAATCTTCCTGGAGAGGATTCCACAAAGAAATAGTGTCGATATATTTCGGCACCTGCCCCAAAAAACTGGCGGTATCTTGAACAAGAGACGGTATGAAAAAAAACACAACAGTTGAAGCAACTATCGCTAAAACCAAATAGGTGATGATGACAGCGGCCACGCGTTTAATCCGCCACTTTCTCATGGAAACTATTACGGGTTCTATGGCAGATGCGAGGACGATAGAAGTCAAAACAACAAGAACAACATCCTTAACCGCAAAAAGAAGCCAAACGCAAAGGACAATAACCACGGCCTTAAAAATCGTGCCGGAGCTAATGGTAATATGGAGATCTCGATCATGCATTTCCGCCATAACCTATATGCTATCGCGGATAGAGAGGCTTGTGAAGCTTGAAGCCTATTCTTAAAGTCTACTTGCCGAACGAAAGAATTTTGATCATGTCCTCCTTCTTCATTTCAGGACCAATCCATGACAGGTTAAGATTGTTGTCTACAAATATCTCTTTAGCCAAATTCCGAATACGTAAGCTCGTCACTTCAGTGATTTCCTTAGCCAATTCTTCGGGCTTTTTGAGCGGTTTTTTGATAATTTCCTGCGAGCCGTAAAATTCAGCCAATGAGTCCGACGACTCGAGTCCAAGATACATACCGCCCACAAGATAATCCTTAACCTTGGCAAGTTCCTTCTCCGGCACCAAAGTGTCCCGAAGAGAAGCCAGCTCTTTCAAAATTTCTTTTATTGCTTCGACTAACCTTTCGTTTTTGACGCCTGCAGACACGGAAAAAAATCCGTGATCGGTAAACGAATCCTCCGAAGCATTGACGTAGTAACAAATCCCGAGCTTGTTGCGCATCTTCTCAAACAAACGAGAACTCATTCCGCCACTTAAAACTCCGGTTAAAACTTTTAATTCCGCATTCTTTTTGGCATAAGCATCGAATGTCCTGACCCCCAAAACAAAATGGGTCTGATCGGTCTCTTTCTTTTGGTTCGAAATAGCGGGCATGTCTTGTTTTTCGCTTACGGGCAACTTCCCTCCTCCTTTCTTCGGAGAAGAAGACTGGAATTGTTTTTCCACTAACTTTAAAATTTCTTTTTCGTCTATCGAGCCAGAGACAACGACAAGGGTTTCTGGCGCCGTGTAAAATTTTGAGCGGTAGTCGATAAAATCGGAACGCTTCATTTTGGACACATTCTCTTTTGTGCCGGCAATATCCCACCCCGCCGGCTGATTGCCGTAAAGCAAGGACATAAAAATGTCCTGAACTTTTCGCTGAGGAAGGTCGTTGTACATATTGATTTCCTCGATAATGACCCCTTTCTCTTTTTCCATTTCGGCTTCCGGCAGGGTTGAGTTTAAGTAAATATCAGAAACCACATCCACAAGAAGCGGCGCGTGTTTGGCCGCGGCTTTCGCGTAATAACCCGTATATTCCTGCCCTGTAAAAGCATTGTATTGAGCCCCGACAGAGTCTAATTCATGCGAAATATGAAGTGCTGTCGGCCGTTTTTTGGTACCTTTAAAACACATGTGTTCCAAAAAATGAGAAAGACCGTTTATCTCTTTTGTCTCATATTTGGAGCCAACCGCCACCAAAACCAAAACCGTGACAGTGGGGTTATCTTTCATAGGCACCGTGATAATTCGGAGACCATTTGGCAAAGTTTTCTTTGAAAAATTCATTTTGCAAGTCTACCACGTGATATCGTCTGACTCAATTTGAAGCAATTACCGTGCGATAAAAGTCCGAGGTACGAGGCGACGGTCTCTGGCTTAGAAGTAGCGGTGATCTTTCTCAACATTCTCTTTTTCGTCGCCGTTCTCAAAACTCGATGTTTTGGATAGTGAATCCATCCCAGAAAATCGACGCCCGAAGACGCCGTCTTAATGAAAACCTTATCCGGATGCAACGACAATTTGAGACGATTTTCCAAAAAATCGCGGACTTTCGGCAACGCTTCCATGATCACTTTTTTGTCATAATGCATAATCACAAAATCATCTACGTATCGTAAATAATATTTCACTCTTAATTCCTGTTTGATGTACATGTCAAATTCATGCATGTATACGTTCACGAGAAGTTGAGACGTGAGATTACCAAGCGGTAATCCGACACCCGGAGCTGTTGTGTGAAAACTGGAGATAACCTGATTTATGAGCCAATGGATATCGGGATCAGCAATATGGCGTTCAAGGATTTTTATAAGAACCGCATGGTCAACACTCGCAAAAAACTTTTTAATATCGCACTTGAGTACAAAACATGTGCGCGTATGATTCTTTGATACCTTGCGAGCAAAGTCCTTGAAACGATCGAGGGCTTTGTGCGTTCCCTTATGCTTTCGGCATGAGTAAGAATCATAAATAAACCTAGTATGAAAATGCCAATATAATTCTTTGTAAATCAAATGATGCAACACTCTATCGCGCACTGTTGCTTTGTGGATGTTGCGAGGCTTTGGATCAGAAATATTGAACGCTGAATATGGACCGTGAATGTAGGTTTTGTTTTTGAGGTCTGCATAAAGGCTGGCTATATTTGTTGCCAGCTCGGCCTGAAATTTAATTACATCCTTTTTGTGCTTTTTGCCGCGCAAAAACCTTTCCCACGTCAGGAGTAAATTTTCAATCGTAATGATAGAATTGTATGTATGAGTAAACATGACGAGCAGAATAAACCAGTAAGTCACCCCCCCCCCCC
>C687J35504_10002212_pt1 | contig 13324 bp, 9 predicted proteins | sample RifCSPhighO2_02_FD_35504 | JGI IMG/M metagenome (IMG submission 35504) | reverse complement strand
GTTTTCGCAGCGGCATGCAGCAACTCACCGAAGCAGGCAGCCACATGCACCAGGCCGTGGCCGATGGCCGCGATGGCATGCTCGCCGTGGGCGGTGGCCTGGACAGCACCCGCCAGGCCATGGATCGCCTGGACAGCCGTGTGGGCCAGATCGCCGCAGGCACCGAGCAGATCGGCCAAGCCGTGCGCTCAATCAACGGTGACGTGCAGAACATCGCCCGGGTCGCCGGCGAATTGCTCGGCAAGGCCAGCCAGGTGCTGCACCACAGCCAGGCAGTGCGCGAGGATGGCGACCGCCTGCTGGCAGGGCTGGGTGATTTCCGCCTGGAGATTCACCACGCCGTGCAGGCCAGTGTCGAGCAGCTGGCTAGCCAACCCGGCATGAGCGCGGATATGGCCACCGCCGAACGCCTGCTCGGTGACACCCTCAAGCGTGATGCGCGGTTTGAGCTGTTCTACCTGGTCGACAACCGCGGCGTGCAGCTCTCCGAAAACATCTTTGCCGCCGATGTGAACCACAGCGAAAGCAGCAGCTGCATAGGCCGCAATTGGCAGCAACGTCCGTGGTTTCGCGCCGCTGCCGATAGCCTGTGCAGTCATATCACCCAGGTCTATCGCTCATCAGCAACCGACGACTTCTGTTTCACCGTTTCGGTACCGATCCTCGATGCTCGTGGCCAATTGCTGCGCGTACTAGGGGCCGATGTGCGGCTGTCTGCACTGGTCTGAGGCCGACACCATGGGCTAGGCTGATCACTCACTCAGCCCATGGCGTTGGAGTTCACATGATCAGCATCAGTAACGAGAAAGGCCTGTTGCAGCGCATCAGCATCGGCCCGCACACCCTGCACAGCGACGTGTCGGTGGAACTGGGCGGCGAAGGCTCAGCGCCTGAGCCCCATGACCTGTTCGATGCTGCGCTGGGCGCGTGCAAGGCACTGACCCTCGCGCTGTATGCCAAGCAACGTGGGTTACCGCTGGAAGGGCTCGACGTGAAGCTCAACCGTGACGACAGACAGGAACGCCAAGGCATCTACCACCTGAACGTCGAGCTGACCTTGCATGGTGCACTGGATGACGCGCAACGCCAGCAGCTGCTGCGCGTCGCCGATAAATGCCCGATTCACAAGCTGATGACCAGCAGCGAGGTTCAGGTCAGCACTCAGCTCAGCGAGGGCATGGAATGAGCGACCTTCTGCTGATCCAGCCGCGCCCGGAAAACCTCGGCGGGCAACCTATCCTGCGCCCCCTGCCCTCGGCCAAGTGCCGCAGCGTCGGGCCGTTCGTGTTCTTCGACCATATTCTGGAAAACACCTACCCGGCTGGCAGCGGCATGAATATCAACCAGCACCCGCATATCGGCCTGTCCACCCTCACCTACCTGTTCAAGGGGCAATTGCAGCACAAGGACAGCCTCGGCTCGAATCAACTGGTCAGCCCCGGCGAGGTCAGCTGGATGACCGCCGGCCGTGCCGTCGCCCATGTCGAGCGAACCCCACAGGCGCTGTGGGAAAGCGGCTCGCACATGCATGGCCTGCAAGTCTGGCTGGCTATGCCCGCCGCCGATGAGCAAAGCGAACCACACTACAGCCATCACCCCGCAGACAGCCTGCCGCGCAGCACCAGCATGGGCGTGGACATCTGCCTGATTGCCGGGGCAGGCTTCTGCCTGCAATCGCCAGTACCGGTGCTGTCACCCACTATTTATGCCGAGATCAAGCTGGCCGCAGGGAGCGCACTGCAAATCCCCGCCGAGCATGCCGAACGCGCGCTGTACCTGATTGACGGCGAGGCGACACTGGACGACCAGCAACTGCCGCTGCGTGGCCTGTTGGTACTGCCTGAAGGCGAGACTTATACCCTCAGCGCCTGCAGCGAGAGCCACCTGGTGCTGATTGGCGGCAAGCCGATTGGCCCACGGCGGATCAACTGGAACTTCGTTGCCAGCGATCCGGCACTGATCGACCAAGCGCGCCAACGCTGGGCCGCGCAGGACTGGCCAACCGTGCCTGGGGAAACCGATCGCATCGAGCTGCCCCGCTGACGGAGAAAATTTGTTGCACTCCCGAGACATCCAAAGCGCAGGTGCTCGGGTATAACCCTTGGCACGCTCACACATTCAGGAACCCTGTGCATGGCGCAGCCGCTGTTTGATTACGAAAGCCATCTGGAAGCCTGTGCTCAGCAGGATAAACGCGCATTCCAGGCGCTCTACCAACAGGAGGCCGCGCAGATGCTCGGGTTGGCCATTACCCTGCTTGGCCGTCGTGATCAGGCTGAAGACTGTGTGCACGATGCCTTTGTGCAAGTCTGGCGCAACGCCCAGCGCTTTCAGCGGGCACTGGGCAGCGGCCGCGCCTGGATCTACAGCATCCTGCGCTACCGCGCGTTGAATCAGCTGCGCAGCCGTGGCCGTACAGTGGAGATGGATGACGACTTTATCGAGCGCGCGGCCGACGACACCCCACAGGCGGCAGAGTTATTAGAGCAGCAAGGTGAACACCAACAACTGCGTCGCTGCCTGCAAGGCATCGAACGCAATCGCCGCCACCCGATCCTGCTGGCCTTTTACCGCGGCCTGACCCATGAACAAATCGCCAACCGCCTGACCACCCCGCTGGGCACCATCAAAGGCCGTATTCGCGCAGGTTTGCGCGCCCTGCAGGAGTGTTTGCACGCATGATTCCGCAGCAACCTGCCGAACGCCGCGCCTTGATCGGCGAATATGTCCTGGGCTTACTTGATGAGGCCGAAGCCGCTGAAGTGCGCGAGTTGATCGAGCGCGACAGCGAAGCCGCGCAAATGGCTCTGCAGTGGCAACAGCACTTTCTCGAACTGAGCGATCAGCTGCCGCCGCAAACACCGTCTACACAATTGTGGCAACGCCTGCAGGACAGCCTCAGCCTGACCCCAACCGTCAGCCGGGTGAATGTCTGGCTGACGTGGTGGCAGAGCCTGGCCACCTGGCGCCTCACCAGTGCTGCACTGGCGCTTGCCTTGATCGTCGCGCTGATGCCTAACCTGTGGCACACAGACATGCCTGGCAACAGCTACACCGTGGTGCTGCAAGCCCCTGGTGAAGCCGCCAAACCCGGCTGGGTAGTGCATGTGGACGGCACAGGCGGCCTGCGTTTGCAGCCGTTGCTGAACGATCAAATCCCGGCCGACCGCTCGGTGCAGTTCTGGACGTTGATCGATCCAGCCATCGGCCCACGCTCCCTGGGCCTGGTCGAGCCGGGGAAACCGCTGCAACTGTCTGCCGAACAGATCGGCGCAGTGCAACCCGGTCAACTTTTCGAACTGACCCTGGAACCGGCCGGCGGCTCGCCGAAGGATCGGCCTACCGGCAAGGTGCTGTATATCGGTCGCGCGGTGATGGCTTCGATCAACTGAAGCCATCGGCAAAAAAACTGAATTTATTTTCAGGCAGCGACATCCAGATGCATTCTCGTGGGTATAGCTATCAGGTGTTTCATCGAGGCACCTGCAAGGCAGGCCTAAGCCGGCCTTGCATCGATGCTGGATAACCACAGATGAGAGAACGCATATGAACAGCTTCAATACCCTGCTGACCGCTGCCGTTACCACTGCCACCCTCAGCCTCGCCGCCGGCGCTGCCAGCGCAGCGACCCTACTGGCCCTGGGCGCCGACGGTCAGCTGTTCAAGATTGACAGCGGCAGCCAGAAAGTCACCGCCACGATGGCAACCAACAGCCCAAGCCCGTTGCGCGGCATTGATGTGCGCCCGGCCAATGGGATGCTCTATGCCTTGAGCAATGACCATCAGCTCCACACCCTGGACCTGGCCACTGGCGCAGCCAGCAAGGTCGCCAGCCTGAACAAGCAACTGCCTGGCAGCGGCCAGGCGGTCATCGACTTCAACCCGGTTGCCGACAAACTGCGCATGCTCGCCGCCGACGGCACCAGCTTTCGCGTCAACGTTGAAACCGGTGAAGTGGTGGTAGACGGTTCAGTGGCTTACGCCGCCGAAGGCCCTTATGCCGGTAAAAGCGCCAAGGTAGTCGCCGGTGCGTATACCAACGCCTACGCCGGCACTCAGGCGACCGCGCTGTACACCGTGGACCTGGCCAGCAGCAATCTGATGCTGCAAAACCCGCCAAACGATGGCATCCAGCAAGCCGTGGGCAAAATCGTTGATGGCTTGCAGAATGCGGCGCTGGACATCGCCAGCGACGGCAAAGGCGGCAACACCGCGTACCTGCTGACAGGCACCACGCTGCACACCCTGGACCTGGCCACTGGCAAGCCGACCACCTTGGGCGACATCGCCGGCCTGCCGGGCAATATCATTGATATCGCTGTACTGCCAGGCATGTAATCCGCATGCGGGAAGGCCACCCGGCCTTCCCGCTCACGCCTTACTCGGCGAAAGTTTCCGCAAACAGATCATCCATGGCCTTGAACGCTCGCGCGGCCACTACCGGGTGGTACTCATTACGTCCCGGCACATTGGCCACCGGGTTGGTAAAGGAATGCACTGCGCCACCGTAGCTGACTAACTGCCAATCGGCTTTCGCCGCTTTCATTTCCGCAATAAAGCCATCGACCTGCGCCTGCGGCACTGCCGGGTCATCTGCGCCATGCAGCACCAGGACCGGTGCCTTGATGTTCTGCGCATCACTTGGGTTGGGCGTATCCAGGTTGCCGTGGAACGAGACAAAGCCTTTCAAATCAGCGCCGGAACGCGCCAGCTCCAACACCGTACCGCCGCCGAAGCAAAAACCGATCGCCCCCAGTTTGCTGACATCCAGTGCCACCTGCGCAGTTTGCGCCTTGAGCACTTCAACGGCTGCTTGCGCACGTTTGCGCATCAGTGGTCGATCGCCGCGTACCCGCGTCGCAGCAGCCTTGGCCTCGTCGGCATTGGTCGGACGCACCGCCTTACCGTACATATCGGCCATAAACACCACGTATTTGTCACTGGCAGCACGCGCGGCCTTCTTTGCCGAGTCATCAGTGACGCCTAACCAGTTGGGTACCATCAGCAGGCCTGGACGCGGCGTGGTGACCGTATCGTCGTAGATCAACAACCCTTCGAAGGCTTCGCCATCGATCTCATAGGGCACGGGCTTGACGACCACTGCAGCTTCAGCAAAACCGATCATGCCGGCGCACAGCAGGGGCAACAGAGACTTGGTGGACATGGCGAGGCTCCTCAGGCGAGTTAAACGCAGCGCTCACCATAGACCGCCGACACGGGATGACCAAGCACCGGAATCCCCGGCAGCATGCCCAAAGGTTTCAGTCTGTTTCCGCCTCAGCCCTGCTCTGCCCAGCGTTCCTTGATTTCCAAAATCGCCGGCAGCTGCTGGATAAAAAGCTCGACCAGTTGCGGGTCAAAATGCCGGCCACTCTCTTCACGCAGCAAACCGACCGCGGCCTCAACCGTCCAGGCCGCCTTGTAGGGCCGCACGCTGGTCAAGGCGTCGAACACATCGGCTATCGCCACGATGCGCCCTTCCAGCGGAATCTCCTCGCCGCCGAGGCCATTGGGGTAACCGCTGCCGTCCCATTTTTCGTGGTGGGTCAGGGCAATGCGCTGTGCGGTGCGCAGCAGGCCCGAGGCATGCTCACCAATAATCCGCGCGCCAATTTCGACATGCTGGCGCATCACCGCCCACTCCTGCTCATCGAGCTTGCCGGGTTTGCGCAGCACCGCATCAGGAATGCCGATCTTGCCGATATCGTGCATGGGCGCCGCATTGAGCAGCTCCTCGGCAGCCGCCTCGCTAAAGCCCGCTGCCAAGGCCAGGACCTTAGAGAAATGGCTCATGCGGATGACATGCAGGCCGGTCTCATTGTCTTTGTACTCCGCGGCCATGCCGAGGCGCTGAACAATCTGCAAGCGGGTCTGGCGCAGCTCATCCATACGCACCAGCGACAAATGCGTGCGCACGCGTGCGCGCACGATCGGCGGGCTGACGGGCTTGGTGATGTAGTCCACGGCACCTACAGCAAAACCGCGGGCTTCATCCTCAACATCAGCCAGCGCGGTGACAAATATCACCGGAATGGCCTCCAGCTCAGGTTGTGCTTTGAGTGCCTGGCACACCTCATAGCCCGTCATGCCCGGCATCATCACATCCAACAGGATCAGATTCGGCCGCTCACGCTCAGCCATTTCCAGGGCCTTGGCACCATCTTTGGCAAACAGCAGGCGGTAATCGTCCTGCAGGATGTGCCGCAGCACTTGTAGGTTCGTGGCTTCATCGTCGACCAACAGGAGCAGCGGACGAGCATCGGCTGGCGTGATCATGGTGTCTGGCTGTCCTCATCGTGCAGCTGATGCAGCAGTTCGGTCAGCGATTGCTGCGCCAGCTCAAAGTCAAAATCATCCAGCGCCTGGCGGATATGGTCCAGGGCCTTTTCCTGCTGCGCGCCTTGCAGCCCTTCAGTTAGGCAGCTCAGCGCCTGATCATCCAGACCGCCACGACTGATCGCCTGCTGCAAACGCAGCAGTGCATCACGCAATTGCTCACGATCAACCGTCTGGGTCTTTTCAAGCGGCTTCGGCACCTGTGGCAGCGCCTCAGCCACCGCCGCTAAGGCACGGGATAGCTCCTGCAGCAAGCTGTGCAGATGCAGGCCTTCACGCTGATTGAACGCCTGCTCAATCGCTTGGCCAAGCCCCGCCAGGTGGGTCAGCGCCAGATTGCCGGCTGCCCCTCGGAAACGATGCGCCAGGCTGCGCCCCGTATCCCAGTCATTCTTTTCCAGCATGCAGGTGAGGTGTTCAACCAGTGCATCCTGCTCACTGAGGAAACGCTGAATCGCCTGGCTCATTTGCACCGGCCCGCCCCACAGGCTGGCGCCGCGCTGCCAGTCGAACATACCGCCACTTGCCGTAACAGGCTGTTGTGGTTCGCCGCCCTGCTGAGCAGTGCCCAGCAGCCTGGCCATTTCGGCCAACAGGCCGGGCAGGTCGAGTGGTTTGGAGGCGAAACCATTCATTCCGGCATCCAGCGCCGCCTGACGATCCTGATCCAGCACGCTGGCGGTCAAGGCAATTATCGGCAGGGGCACGCGCTGCCCGGCTGCTTCCAGCGCGCGAATACGGCGGGATGCTTCCAGGCCATCGACCAGCGGCATTTGCACATCCATCAGAATCAGGTCAAAGGTGCCGTGGGTAAACGCTTCAACAGCGGCCTGGCCATCCGCCACACAGGTCACCTGATGCCCTAGCCGCTGCAAGTTGAGCTGCAGCAATTCCAGGTTTTGCGGCACATCGTCGGCGGCGAGAATGTGCAATGCCGCCAGTTGTGGCAGCGACTGACGCACCTGCGGCGCCAGCCGTTGCCCCGCACGCAGGGGCAATTCGACGATAAAACGACTGCCCTCACCCAGTGTGCTTTCCACCCGCAAACGGCCACCCATCAGCTCGACCAGCTGGCGCGAGATGGTGGTGCCCAAGCCTGTACCGCCGAACCGCCGACTCATCGACGCATCGGCTTGGGCAAACGGCTCGAAAATCTTCTCAAGGCGGTCAGCCGCAATGCCGATGCCGCTGTCTTCGACGATCAAGCGGATCGCGCCGGGTTCACCCTGCACATGCAGGCACACTCGGCCTTCACTGGTGAACTTCACCGCATTGCCCAGCAGGTTGGTCAGCACCTGCTGCAGGCGTAAAGCATCGCCCCGGTAGAACTCCAGTAACTGCGCCGGGTAATCGAGCTGCAAGGTAAGGCCTTTGTTCTCTGCGCTCAGACGTTGCGTGGCGCACACCTGTTCGCACAGTTCGCGCAAGGAAAAATCCAGGTCTTCCAGTTCAATCGCGCCCCGGTCCAACTTAGCGGTATCAAGGATGTCATTGAGCAAGCTGAGTAACGAGCGCGAAGCCTGCTGCACAGTCTGTAGATGACGGCGTTGATCGTCGGCCAATGGCGTGCCAATCAGCAACTCAGTGAAGCCAATAATGGCATTCATCGGCGTGCGGATTTCATGGCTCATATTCGCCAGGAAGCTACTGCGCGCAGCGGCAGCGGCTTCAGCACGGTCGCGAGCGGCGCGGGTTTCCTGCTCCATGAGCCGGCGCGGCGTCAAATCGGTGGCCAGTTTCACCACTTTGAAGGGTTTGCCATCCGTGTTGAAAATGGGGTTGTACGTGGCCTGAATCCAGACTTCACGCCCGCCGTTACCAATGCGCCGGTACTCTCCGGCAGAGAACAGACCTTTGGCCAGGTCGACCCAGAATTGCCGGTAATCCTCGCTGTCGACATACAAAGGGTCACAGAACAGGCTGTGGTGCTGGCCCAGCACGTCTTCACGCTGGTAGCCAAACAGGTCCAGGGCGTTGTCATTGATCGCCAGCACATGGCCTTGCAGATCAAATTCAATCAGCGCCATGGCTTTGCTGATGGCGTTGACCTTGCCTTCGTACTCGGCGTTACGCAACTTGGTCTCAGTTTGATCAAGCAGTACGCCGTCAATCCAACGCGGGATACCCTGTTCGTCGAACACGGCGCTGCCACTCTCCCAGATCCAGTGCTCTTCACCATTGCGATCAAACAGACGGTACTCAACGGTGTAGTTACGCCGCTCCTCGATTGCGGTCATGACCTCATCGGCCACCGGCTGCAGGTCATCCGGGTGGTACAGGCTAGCGATGGCCTTGCGCTTGCTGATGAAGTCATCTGCGCTCCAGCCCGTAAGAGCTTGCACTGCATCGCTGATGAAAATCATGGTCCAGTCGGCATCGAGCAGGCAACGAAATGACACACCCGGAATGTTGCTGATCAACGAGCGATACTGCTGCTCGCGCTCACGCAACGCCTGCTCCATTTCAATCCGCTCACTGATGTCCGTGACGAACACCACGAACAAGGGATGCAGGCCGGAACGGGTCACCCCGATACTGATGCGCACCGGTTTTTCCTGGCCGCTTCGAATAACGCACAGCAACTGCTGCTCAGCTTTCGGAAGGCTGACCTGACCGGTTTTCACATACGTGTGTATGTGCTGCTCAAAAATGCGGGCCTCGGCAGGGTTGAGCAGTCTGGCCATCGGCATGCCGACCAGCTCATCCACTGACCAGCCAAACAGACGCGCGGCGGCGCGGTTGACCGAACGGATCGTGCAGGTGTGGTCAATGGTCAGAATGGAGTCCAGCGCGGTATCGAAGATCGACCGCAGGTGATGCTCGTTGGCACGCAGTTGCTGGCTCAGGTAGCGGTAACGCAGCAGTGCATTGGCAGCTACCACGAACACGGTCAGGGCGACCGTGATCAGTGAAATCGCACTGCCCAGGTACAGGCTATCGACCATGGCAAACGGCTGCGCCGACTCTGCCACCCCAACAAAGCGGGCAGCCGCCATACCGGTGTAATGCATGCCGCTGATGGCCAGCCCCATGACCACGGCACTCAACAACAACGCCATGAGCGATGGCAGACGACTCTCCAAGCCAAAACGCACCCACAAGGCAAGAATCGCCAGGGCAACCGCCACCAGAATCGACAGGGCAAACATCCAGGGGTCATAACGCAGCAATGGCGCCATCTGCATCGCGGCCATGCCGCTGTAATGCATCGCACCGATGCCCGCCCCGACTAATAACCCGCCCACGCAGAGCTGCAACACGCTCAGATTTCGCCGCGCCAGAACGGTCAGCGCAACCCAGGATGCGCCCAGGCTTGGCAGCATCGACAACAGGGTTACGCCCAGGTCAAAACGTACTTCGGCACACAGCTGGAATGCCAGCATGCCAATAAAATGCATTGCCCAAATACCGGCTCCCAATGCCAGCGAACCGGTGGCGATCGTGACCTGTCGCCACCAGGCTGAATCACTGTCACGGGCTACGCCGGCCAGTTGCAGAGCCATGCCCGACGTGAACACAGCAATGCACAACGACATGAGTACTAAGAGCGGATCATGATTGCTGAGGACCAGGACACTGGGGTCGGCGTTGACGATAAACAACTGATCAAAAAACGACATATCACCCCAGACTGCATTGGATGCGCACACACCACTGGCGCAATGACAGCATCACAAACGAGCCTGCCCAGCCTGTCAATCAAGCACCGACAAAAAAGCCCGCCAATGGCGGGCTTTTTTATATCCGCTTGGATTAGGCGGAGAGTTCAACCAGTAGCTTGTTCAACCGCTGCACATAAGCGGCTGGATCTTTCAGGTTGTCGCCTGCTGCCAATGCCGCTTGGTCGAAGAGGATGTGGCTGAGGTCGGCAAAGCGATCTTCATCGGCCTCACCATCGAGCTTCTCGATCAGCGGGTGGCTTGGGTTGAATTCGAAGATCGGCTTGGAGTCCGGCACCTTCTGCCCGCTGGCTTCGAGGATCTGACGCATCTGCAAGCCCAGGTCCTGCTCGCCAATGGCCAGGATGGCGGGCGAGTCGGTCAGACGATGCGATACTCGCACCTCGGCAACCTGCTCACCCAGCGCAGTTTTCAGACGCTCGACCAGACCTTCTTTGGCCTTGGCGACTTCTTCCTGAGCCTTCTTGTCTTCTTCCGAATCCAGCTTGCCGAGGTCCAGATCACCACGGGCTACGTCGACGAACTGCTTGCCGTCGAACTCGGTCAGGTAGCTCATCAGCCACTCGTCGATACGGTCGGTGAGTAGTAGCACTTCGATGCCTTTCTTGCGGAACACTTCCAGGTGCGGGCTGTTCTTCACCTGAGCGTAGGATTCGCCAGTCAGGTAGTAGACCTTGTCCTGACCTTCGGCCATGCGCGCGATGTACTCGCCCAGGCCAACACTCTGCTCGCCATCTTCGGTGCGGGTGGAGGCAAAACGCAGCAGACCGGCGATCTTCTCCTTGTTAGCGAAGTCTTCCGCCGGGCCTTCCTTGAGCACCTGGCCGAAGTTCTTCCAGAAGCTCTTGTATTGCTCAGGCTCGTTCTTCGCCAGTTTTTCCAGCATGTCCAGCACGCGCTTGGTCAGCGCCGATTTCATCGAGTCGATGATCGGATCTTTCTGCAGGATCTCACGGGAGACATTCAGCGACAGGTCGTTGGAGTCAACCACACCCTTGATAAAGCGCAGGTACAGCGGCAGGAACGACTCGGCCTGGTCCATGACGAATACGCGCTGCACGTAGAGTTTCAGACCACGCGGTGCTTCACGCTGATACAGATCGAACGGCGCGCGGGCCGGGGTGTAAAGCAGGGAGGTGTATTCCAGCTTGCCTTCGACCTTGTTGTGGCTCCAGCTCAGCGGGTTTTCGAAATCGTGACCGATGTGCTTGTAGAACTCCTGGTATTCCTCGTCCTTGATCTCGGAACGCGGACGGGTCCACAGGGCACTGGCGCGGTTGACGGTTTCCCACACAACTTCGGCAGGCTTGTCCTTCTCTTCGCCGTGGAACTCCTTCGGCAGCTCAATCGGCAAGGCGATATGGTCGGAGTACTTCTTGATGATATTGCGCAGACGCCAGCCATCGGCGAACTCGTCTTCAGCCGCTTTCAGGTGCAACACGATACGGGTACCGCGCTCGGCTTTTTCAACGGTGGCAACTTCGAACTCGCCCTCGCCCTTGCTCGACCAATGCACACCTTCGCTGGCCGGGCTGCCGGCGCGACGGCTGAACACTTCAACCTTGTCGGCAACGATAAAGGCCGAGTAGAAGCCCACACCGAACTGACCGATCAGGTGCGAGTCCTTCTTCTGGTCGCCGGAGAGGTTCTTCATAAAGTCGGCGGTGCCCGACTTGGCGATGGTGCCCAAGTGGGTGATCGCGTCTTCACGACTCATGCCGATACCGTTGTCTTCGAGAGTAACGGTCTTAGCGTCTTTGTCGAAGCTGACGCGAATTTTCAGCTCAGCGCCGCCTTCGAGTAGCTCAGGCTTGGCCAGCGCTTCGAAACGCAGCTTGTCGGTGGCATCCGATGCGTTGGAAATCAGCTCACGAAGAAAGATTTCTTTGTTCGAATACAGCGAATGGATCATCAGGTGAAGCAGTTGCTTCACCTCGGTCTGGAAGCCCAGGGTTTCTTTTTGAGTTTCCACACTCATGCTCTCTTACTCCACGTTGTTGACGAAGCCGCAGTGCGGCGGATGTCATACAGGTGGGGGCATGTTGTGAGATTTCAAGTGTTTGGCTTAAGGCTCAAGCAACTCGATGCGGGTAATCTCTTCCGGCTGCAGGCTGAAACTGACTTCACCCTGCCCGCTCATGCGCTGGCGCAAAGTGATCCGACCGTCCTGATCGATACCCTGAAAGCGACCCTCGGCACTGTTACCGCGCTCAGTGGTGGCTCGCATGCTGAGGTTTTCATAGCGATTGGGGTTGCGCAGCAAGCCATCAAGGCTGAAACGTACACGCCGATCCAGAGGCCGACTGACGCGCTCCGGAACGACTGCCGCCACTGCAACCGGTTTGGCCTCGGCAACCGGCGGTGCAACGGCGCTAGGTAACGGCGGAAAACTATCGGCTGCAACCTGCCAGCCTCGCTTATCCTGCTTCTGCAGAAGGATCGGCAACTGCTGCAGTTCACCGTTGATCCGCGCCTGGACGTTCAGATCAACCCTCTGCAGTGGAAAGTTCAGGTTACCGATTGGCAGCAATTCCACCCGGCGGGTGGCAAAGCGGCGCTCCAAGTAGTCCTGAATCACATGGCTGACGGTATCCACCGAGTCGAACTGGCGATCGACTTTGTCGCCCTGATAACGCAGGCCATTGCGGAACAGCTCAAGCTTGCCGCTCAGGGTGGTTTTGAACTGCGGCGGTAGTACCAGATGGAAATCACCGGCCAGCTTGTTCGGCGGCACCGGCTGCAAGTCCAGGTGCAAGGTGTAGCCTCGGCTCAAGCGCCGCGCTTCGGGCAACTCCTGCTCAGGCAATAACCAGCTGATTTCCACTTCCGGCAGTATGCCTTCATCGGCCGGCAACACATCGAACCGCACCGGGCCCGAAGCGACGCTGGGTAGACGAATTACCAGTTCGCTTTGGGCAAAGAAATCCTGCCCCTCGCGCAAACTCAACACGCCATCAATCAGCTCAGCCTGTTGCGGCGAAAAGGGGCGGCCATTCAACTGGCCACTTAGCACAATCGCTAATTCGGCGGGTGCTTGCACTTCAGGCTCAAGCCACTTGAGGCTGAAGATGGCTTCGAGACGTTGCGCATCATGGCTGGCCAGCAAGGTCAGGCCGACCACCAGCGGAATAATCCCCAAACTGGCCAAGGCCAGCGCTGGCCGCGCCGAACGCCAATGGCGCAACACATACAGCAAGGTGAACGGCGGCAGGAAACTGGCCCAGCCCCACAGCAGGCCGGTAGCAAAGGCGCGCATCACCAGCCAGACCAACCCGGCGAGTATCAGCAGCAAGCCACCCAGAATCAGC
>C687J35504_10002197_pt1 | contig 13366 bp, 10 predicted proteins | sample RifCSPhighO2_02_FD_35504 | JGI IMG/M metagenome (IMG submission 35504) | reverse complement strand
CCTTCTGGGTAATAAACGCCTCCATCTTCCTCTATTTTTTTGAATATCCCTCTCCCTGGCTCACATACGTCCTGGTGGGTGCGGTCTTCCTATTCATCTACGGCCTCAGGGTCTTTGAGAGGTCCACAAAGGAACTGGCCGACGTGATTATGGATAGGAGCTATGAGAAGACTATACGGACGGCCTACCTCTGGTTGATAGTGGGTATGTTAATACGGGTCGTAGTACCTTCCCTGGGGGAGTCCACCCCTAAAGGCCACCTCTTTTATGGGTCTTCTAACCACGCCATAACAGTGGGTTTTATCTCTATGATGATGATAGGCTATGCCTCCAAGATGGTGCCTACCTTCAGGGGGATGAACATCTACAGCTTCAGGCTATCCGAACTCACGTTCATTTTGTTAAACCTGGGGATATTCCTGCGGGTGTCTTTTCAGATGCTGGTTCCTACTTATCCCAGCGTCGCCTATCCTGCGGTAGGTATCTCTGGGTGGATAGAGGTCACTGCCCTTGCCCTCTTCGCCTACAATCTCTGGAAGACTATGGACATGGAGGAAGAACCTGTGAAGGTCTGTCCAACGAAGAAGTTGGAAAGGGTCTCAAAGGACAACAAGGTCTCGGAAGTAATAGAACAGCACCCGGAGACCCTGGAGGTATTCCTCCAGTTTGGCTTCCATCAGATAACCAACCCCGTTGCCAGGCGGACCATGGCAAAGATGGTTACCCTGGAGGGTGCCTGCCAGTTCCATGGGGTGGATTTGGAAAAGTTCTTGAAGGCGTTAAACGATAAGCTGGAGAGTTGCAAGGCCACTTCCGACAAGGAAAAGCCATGCTTGTAGTCAGAATTCAGCTATCAGCCATCAGCTTATGATTGCTAGTTGCTGACAGCTGATTGCTGATTCATTATCGTTTCCAGTAGAGGAACACCAGGATAACGCTGTAGAGCTCCAGCCTCCCCAGTAACATGCAGAAGATGAGTATCCATTTCTCCATTACGCCAAGCCCATCGTAGCTCAGGCTTGGGCCCACTCCTCCCAGCCCCGGCCCCACGTTCCCTATACAGGCTGCTACTGCACTAAGAGCCGTAATAATGTCCCTTCCAGAGGCCGTCAGCATGAGGGAAAATAACCCAAAGAGCCCGACGTAAAGGAAAAAGAACCCGAAGGTGTTGCTAATCACCTCCTCCTCTACGGACTCTCCGTAGAGCTTTACGTGCTTTACCACCCTGGGGGTGACCAGGCGGACGAGTTCTCTCCCCACAGATTTTGTCAGTAAGACCAGGCGGATGCTCTTTATCCCGCTTGCCGTAGAACCTGCACAGCCCCCGGCAAGCATCATCAGTACCAGGAGGAAGCGGCAGAAATCCGGCCAGCTATCAAAGTCCCCGGTGGTAAAACCAGTAGTAGTGGTAATGGATACCACCTGGAAAGAGGCCCTCCGCAGTGCATGGGGGAAAGAGGTCTCCTGAGAAGACAGGGAGAAGCTTATTAGCAGGATGGTGAGTAAGAGGAGTCCCACAAAAAACTGTAGTTCAGGGTTATTAAAGATAGCTCTGAGGTTGCCTCTTCCCAGGTGGTAGTAGAGTACAAAGTTGCAGGCCCCGAGGAACATGAATACCGTAATGACTATCTCTATGTAATGGCTTTGATAAGCGGCGATACTGGAACTCTTCGTGGAGAAACCCCCTGTGGATATGGTACTGAAGGTGTGACAGAGGGAGTCGAAGGCAGGCATCCCGCCTAGATAGAGGAGGGCAAACTCCAGGGCCGTCAGGACAACATATATTTGGAGTAATACCCTGGCCGTCTCAGCAATCCGTGGTTGGAGTCTTTCAGAGACAGGACCCGGGACCTCTGCCTCAAAGAGGCGGTAGGCCGCCATCCCTGTGGTGGGGAGGAAGGCAATAAAGAACACTACGATACCTAACCCTCCTAGCCATTGGGTAAAACTCCTCCAGCAGGCCAGCCCTGGGGGCAGGGCTTCGGGGTGCTGGATAATGGTGGCCCCGGTAGTGGTGAAGCCGCTCATGGACTCAAAGTAGGCATCGGTAAAATTCCCTACGGAGGTCGTGAGGAGATAGGGCAGGGCCCCAAAGAGTGCGCACAGGACCCATCCTGCCACTACGGCAATAAAACCCCCCCTGATACTGAGGTCGCCTTCTGAGTGGAGTTGCCCGGTTGCCTTTACACGGAAGAGGTATTTCATCAATCCCCCTGCGGCCACGGTAATGACCAGGGTACAGGCCAGTGGCTTCACTTCCCCAGGGTTGCCGAAGTAAAGGGCGACGGCAAGGGGCAGGAGCATACTGGCCCCCAGTAGCACCAGTAACCCTCCAATGGTAGATAAGACCAGGGAGTTCATCCTGCAATACCTGCCAGGTTAGAGAAGGGAATGGGTAGAGGGTTCATCTGTCGTATATTGGAGTAATTATCCCTTCGTGAAAAGGGATTGAATCTTTTCCCTGCCATGTGGTGTGGTAAATACTATGGCCCGGTCCCCGGAGGCTACTACAAAATCGCCATGGGGCAATATCATCTCCCCCTTTCTTATGATGGCCCCCAGTATGGAGCCTTTAGGGAAGTGTACGTGCCTCAGGGCCTTATCCGCCATCTTTGATTCCTTTTCCACCACCATCTCTATCGCCTCTGCCTCGCTCCTGTCAAAGAGTTTTACCATGGAGAGGATGGGGCCGCGGATTATGTGCTGGAGGATGGAACTCACGGTAAAGAGCCTTGGGTTAATCACCACGTCCATCCCTATGGAGCCGAAGATGGGGACGTAGTCGGGTTCCTTGGTAATCACTATGGTCTTCCTGGCGTACTGCTTTTTGGCCAGGAGGCAGGAGAGGATATTGGCCTCCTCGTCCTCTGCGGCCCCCACAAAGAAGTCTACTGCCTCGGACGTGACCTCCTTGAGGATTTCTGTCTCTGTGGCGTGCCCGTGGAGTATGGTGGCCTCCGTGAGCCTGGAAGCGGCCAGGTGTGCCTTGTCCTCATCTGGTTCTACGAGGACTACCACCTTGACCCTCTTTTCCAGCAGTTGGGCTAATTGTGTGCCCACCCTGGTGGCGCCGTAAATGATTACCCGTTGTGTCTCCATTGCCCTGCGGTTCACGATGGGCAGGAAGAAGGGCAGGCCGGCCCTCGCTACCAGCACAAAGATAGTGTCCTCCGGCTCTATCTGGGTCTGTCCCGTGGGGATGAGCATCTCGTCTTTACGCTGGACGGCAACTATCAGGAAGGAGTCTGTGGAGCTGAATTCTTTGAGTTCCTGGAGCTTCCTGCCGACTATGGGGGCGTCCGGAGGGACATGGAATCCCCTGAAGAGGATGCTGGCCTCGGCGAAATCCGCCACATAGTTGGCCCCAGGCGTCTCTATCACTTTAAGGATAGAGTCCACGGTTATAAAATCCGGGTTTATTATGTGGTCTATAAAGAATTGCTTTTCCCTGAAGAATGAACCTTCCCTGGTGTACTCCTCATTCCTGAGTCTCGCAATCTTCCTGTCCACCCCGTACCAGTGGGCCAGCAGGCAGGCGGCCAGGTTCACCTCATCACTGTCCGTGACTGCCAGGACTATCTCCGCATCCTTTATCCTGGCCGTTTCAAGGACGCCGGGGGTGCTGCCACTCCCCGTTACCAGGAGGACGTCTAGCTTTTCGCTTATCCTGCGTGCAATGTGGGGGTCTTTCTCTACCAGGGAGACGTCATGTCCCTCACTGGAGAGTTGTTTGGCCAGATTGGACCCTACGGCGCCTGCACCTACTATGAGTATGTTCATCTTCTATTCCCTCTTTTAGGGGTTAGAGGCTAGGGGTCAGGGGTTAGGGGTTAGGGGTTAGGGAAATCCAAATTCCAAAGCTCAAATGTCAAGTCAATGTCAAAGTTCAAATGCCAAATGTTTTTGGCCTCTAGTTTTCTTTGGAATTTGGATTTTGGATTTCATTTGTCATTTGGACTTTGACATTTTCCCTAGTCCCTAATCCCTTGCCCCTAATCCCTGTTCAGGGGACGGGTGGTCCCTCAGTTCTACCTCCCAGGGCATGGGCCTTGCGCGTGCCCCTTTCTGCCAGCTCCAGGTACTTACTCTTGAAGTCAGGTCCGCCCAGTTCAGGGTCTTCCATTAAGAAGGCGTCTATCGCCTTCACGACCCTGGCATAATTACCTTGTTCAAACAGGGCGTTCAATACCTCCAGTCGCCCTTTCCACCATTCTTTTGAGCATTCCGGGAGTTCTTTCATCCAACGGGCATAAAGCTCCAGGAGGCGGTCATACTGTTTCATCTCCATCAGACACAGGACAAGACCTGTCTTTATCTCCATGTCGGTCTTATTATGTTCCGAGAGCCCGTCGTAAAGTATCATAGCCTTTTGCCAATCCTTCTGGAGGCGGTATATTTCGGCCAATTTGAGCCGGCTGTCCCACAGTTTTTCTTTATGGTGCTCTGAGGTGGAAAACTGGGCGAGTTGCCGNTCCAGGACCTGGATGGCACGCCNGGGATCTTTGTTATTACATAATACGTCTGCTAGTTGTCCCAGGGCCTCAAAGGACTCTATCTTCAGCTCCAGGAGTGCCTCCGAGGTCTGTTCTACCACCTTTTTGTCTGAATCTGTCAGCAGTTTCATGAGGGGATCAAAGGCCTTTTCGCTCCCAAGCTTTCCGAGGGCCCCAGCCGCCGCCTCTCTGACCCTGGCAACGTTATCGGATAGTAGACCCACCAGGGGTTCTACTGCCTGCACGTCCCTTAGATTCCCCAGACTATCGGCGGCATACCATCGCACCCTCTCTTCTTTATCCTTCAAGGCGGTAATAAGCGGTGTAACGGCCCTTGGGTCTTTAATCCTCCCCAGGGCCACGGCAGAGGCCTCCCTGAGCTTGGCCTCCTCTCTGTTCAGGAGTTTTGATAGGGGTTCCACCGCCTTTTGATTGCCTATCTGACCCAGGGACTCGCAGGCCGCTATTACCAGGGCTGTGTCGTCGTGCTTCAGGGTGTCTATCAGGGCGTCTACCACCGGGCCCTGACGGAACCTCCCAAGGACTCTGGCAGCCCGCTCCCTAACCGAGGCTTCTTCGTCGTTTAATACGGTAATTAAGGGGTCCATCGCCTTTTCATCCCCAATCTCACCGAGGGCCTGGACTGCCGCCGCACGCACGTCTTTTTCCTTATCGGCCAGGAGGACAATGAGGTGGGGGAATACGCTGGGGTCGTTTAATTTAGAGATTTCTTTGATGGCGAAGAGGCGCACCTCCGTATGCCCCTGTTTCACGGCCTCTAACAGGGGTTTCAGGTTCTTCTGGCTTACGGCATCGGACAGGAGGGTAATGGTCTTCTGGGCCACTTCCTTTCTCAGGGATTCATTCTCACTCCTTAACTCCTTACTGGTCTCCTCTAGCCTCTCTACCATGTCGGCCAGCCACTGCTCTCTGGATTTGACCTTATTAAGGTTCCACCATGCCTGCCACTTCTCCACGTCCTTACCAAAGGATTGCATGGCCATAAGGCTTAGGGACTCCAGGGCGGCCTCCCTGAGTTCTTTCGTTGGGGGCGGCCCTACCTCTTGAACCTTTGAACCCTTAAACCCTTGAACTTCTACCCCCAGTAGGGCCAGGAGTGGCTCTACTGCCTCCTTATCCCTGGTCTGCCCCAGGGCCCTGACGAGGAGTACTTTTGCGGACACAGGGTACCTAGGTTCCTGGAGTTGAGCGGCCATCTGCCCTACGGCCCTGGGTGTGCGGAGTCTACCCAGACTCTGGCAGGCTGCATCTCTTACCTCTTGCTCCTCTTTCTGAAGGAGTTCCATGAGTGGCGCCACTGCCCTATCGTCCCCCTTAAAACCGAAGGCCTTTATAACGGTAACCAGTGCCTCCCTTTCTTGTGCCTTATCTCCTGCCTGTACACCATTGGGGGCAGGCACACCTTTCAGGATATTTAGGAGGGGTTCAATGGCGGCTGGATGGTTCGTGCTCAAGAGGGAGATGGCGGCCGAACTACGGGTGGCCAAATCGGGGGAATATAACTGCCGCAGCCATCTTTCAATATCTGCAACAGGCGGTGTGGCAGCACCACTGGTGACAAAAACGGCGGCACCGCCTGGCGTCTGGGGGCCTACCTCTGCCTTTAACGGTAAGACCCAGAGTTGAAGGCTGATAAAAAGAAATAGACACAAAACAGATACAGACACTCGTCTCATTTAGTCCTGCGCACTCCAAACCTTGACTTGCGTAGCCAATAGTATCAGAACCTCTACCGACGGTCAATAGAGACGCCGTCTAAGACTCGTAGACTTAAACGATGATACTGCTCTAACTGACAAGTGGAAAAAGGCGTCCAATTACCGTGATGGCTTCATTGTGGGTGGGATACTGAGGAGGTAGATTAAAAATTACAAATTTCAATTTGCAATTTGTAATTTTATAGTAATTCAATATCTTCCCCTTCCATAACCCTTTCACAGTAGTGGCAGCGGAGGCGGACGGGGGTTTTTTTTACCACCTTCAGGCGGGTTGGGATGCGTTCATGGTTAGAAATACAGTTGGGGTTAAAACACTTCACGACGCCAATAAGTTCCTCGGGCAGGCTCACGGGCCTTTTTTCTACCGCCTCAAAATCCTTTATGATGTTTAGTGTGGCATTGGGGGCGATGAGGGCTATCTTATTGACCTCCTCCTGGGTGAGGACTTTACCCTCTATCTTAATAATGCCTTTCTTACCCAGGCGGCGGCTGGAGAGGTTCATCCCCACCAGCACCAGCTTGCCTTCTTCATGGATGTTTAAGATAGAGGCTACCTTAAAGGTGCTCTTACTGTCAATGTGGTCTATGACCGTACCGTCTTTTATGGCGGAGACCTGGAGTTGTCTCATATCCCATTAACCTCTTTCATTTGCAGGGGCATCCGCCTCAGGCGGACAACGTGCCCCTACTATTATTCCTTTGCCCCTAGCACTGCGGCTAGCAGTGCCTTTCTGACGGGGATACCACTCTTGGCCTGTTGGAAATAGACCGCATACGGGGTCTCGTCCAGGCTATCGTCCATCTCGTCTACCCTGGGAAGCGGGTGGAGTATCTTAAAATCAGGCTTCACCTTTAGTCCCTCTATCAGGCCCTTACTGAGACGGTATGNGCCTTTAACCTTTTCGTACTCTACCGGGTCGGCAAAGCGCTCCTGCTGGATACGGGTGCAGTAGAGGACGTCCAGCCTGTGGCTTATCTCCTCAAAGGAGTCATGTTCCGAGTACTTAACCCCCCTTTCCTTGAGTTCTTCAAGCTGGTCCACGGGCATCCTCAGGGAGGGATGGGAGACGAAGAACATCTGACAGGGGAAGTGGGCAAGGGCATAGGTCAGGGAGTGGACAGTACGGCCGTATTTCAGGTCGCCCAGGAACCCCACGGATAACCCTTCCAGAGAACCCTTTGCCCTGAGGATGGTGTAGAGGTCAAGGAAGGTCTGGGTAGGGTGCTGGTTGGTCCCATCGCCGGCATTGATAACTGGGATGCTTATAGTATCAGCCGCAAGCCGCGGGGCCCCTTCAAGAAAATGTCTGAGGACGATTATGTCCGAGTATCCTTCTATTATCTTTATTGCGTCTTTAAGGGACTCCCCTTTGGACATGGAGGTGGCCCCGGGCTCTGCAAAGCTGATTACTTCTCCGCCAAGGAGCTTCATCGCCGATTCAAAGCTCATGCGGGTCCTGGTGGAGGGCTCAAAGAAGAGGGTGGCGAGCACCTTTCCTTTGAGGAGGTCGGGATAACTATGCTCCTCCATGTCTCTAGCCATGTTCAGGATGTAGAGGATTTCCTCTATGGTGAAGTCTCTTATAGAGATGATGTCCTTGTTCTTCAAGTTTACCATATTTATCCCTTTATATACTTTACGATACGAGGCATCAATTGTGTTCCTTTAATTTCTCCAAGGCTCCCCTTCTGGCAAGACTCTTCGGAAAAGTCTTGGGTATGGCCTGGCGTGATAGGGCCACCGTATAGTACTAGAGGTACGGGGTCATGGGAGTGGGATTTGAGCTGGCAGGGGGTGGTATGGTCTGCCGTCAGGGCTACGATAATCTCTTTGAGTTCTATCTTCTCTAGCAATGGACCGAGAAAATATCTGTCAATGGTCTCAATGGCGACCTTCTTGGCCTCGCCGTCTCCGTCATGGCCCGGTATATCTGGACCTTTGATATGGATGTACAGACCATCAAAATCCTTTAGTGTCTCCAGGGTTTTTTCGGCCCGTAAGAGATAGTCTCTTTTCAAATCTGAAGAGGGNGGTGGCAGTTCCACTACCTCCATGCCCGTAAGGGAGGCTATACCCTTTTCCACGGGCATATCGGCCAGACAGGCCATCCTCAGGCCAAACTTGCTCTTCATATCGGGGAACTTAGGGAGTCTGTCACCGGCGTCTCTGAGGAGGAGGAGGTTAGCCGGGGGCATACCCTTCTCCTGCCTTTTTTTATTGATGGAGGACCTCTCNAGGATTTCACAACTTCTCAGGACAAACTCATTGGTCAGGAGGGCTGACACGGCGGCGGTCTTAAGGTCCTTGCAGTCCTCCAGTGGTCCTGCATACTGGAATAGATTCTCAAAACCCCCTTCCTGCGGAATACTCACTGGGCCGTTACGTCTATAGGCCGGGTCTGTATTAGTAATCTCACCCGAAAGGGGTGTCTTCTTTGTGCGGATAACCAGACATGCCCTGTGGCCGATGGTATGTTTGAGTTGAAAGGTAGAACCAGGGATAGATTCCAGTCGCAGTTGTGCGTTGACCTCCTGGCAGAGTTGCCCCGCCTCCTCGTCTGAGAGGCTCCTGCCTGCCCGACGGTCTATAATTTCTCTGCCCTGGCCCCTGGTGGCGAAGTTGGCCCTTATGGCCAGGTCTCCTGGCCTTACCTCCAGCCCGGCGGCGAAGGACTCCAGTGGTCCCCTGCCCGTGTAGTACCGATAAGGGTCGTAGCCCAGGATGCTGATGACGGCCACGTCTGATTCGGGTGCCACCCCCGGGGCTACAGGGTGCATTACCCCCGTACGCCCCTCCCTGGCCAGGCGGTCCATGTGTGGCTTATGGGCGGCCTCCAGGGGGGTCTTATTCCCCAATTCCTTCAGGCGGTAAGGGCCGTCCGAGAGACCATCCAGGACTATGTAGAGAAGCCGTATTCTTTTCTTTGACATTTTTGTAACAGAATACAGAATTAAGAATTCAGAATACAGAACTCAGAATATAGAATATTTTGAATTCTGACTACTGAATTCTGGATTCTTCTTTTCCCCATATTTTGATGGCCTCCTTGTACATGTCATTGCCCAGGGTATCATAGGCTACAATGGCGAAGAAGTCCTCCACCTCCAGACGATGGATGGCCTCCGTGCCCAGGTCTTCAAAGGCAATCATATCACATTTCCTTATGCTCCTGGCAACGAGGGCCGCCGCACCTCCAATATTGGAGAAGTGGACGGCCTTGTATCGCTTCATGAGGTCAATGACTTCCTGTGAACGCTCCCCTTTGCCTACGGTACCCTTCAACCCTTTTTTGTAAAGCGGCTCCATGTACGGGTCCATACGAGAACTAGTGGTTGGTCCCGCAGAGCCTATGACCTGACCNGGTCTGGCAGGGGTAGGGCCTACATAGTATATGACCTGCCCCTGCAGGTCAATAGGTAAGGGCTTGCCTTGTTCTATAAGTTCTACCAGGCGCTTATGGCTGGAGTCCCTGGCGGTATAGAAGACCCCGTCAAATAGCACCTTCTGTCCTGCCCTGAGGCCCAGTACGGTCTTTTCGTCTATTGGTGCTTTTATGTGGATGATTTCTTCTGGCATAGTATTTTCCTCATAGGATTGTGGTCTTCAAGCGGTGTGAATGACATTCAATATTTACCGCCACCGGGAGGCTGGCGATGTGACAGGGATAGGTCTCCACGTGTACGGCCAGGGCGGTAGTCCTCCCACCCCAGGCCTGGGGTCCCACACCAGTGGCGTTTACCTTCTCAAAGAGTTCTTCCTCCAGTTCTTTAATGTGGGCCTCTGTATGGTGAGAGCCCACCGGTCTCAGGAGGCTCCTCTTGGCAATATAGGTGGCCTGGTCAAAGGTGCCTCCCAGGCCTACCCCTACGATGAGTGGAGGACAGGGCCTGCCACCGCCTTTGAGCACGGTCTCCACCACAAAATTCACGACCCCTTTTCTGCCCTGGGCCGGGGTNAGCATGGCAAAGCGGCTCATATTTTCGCACCCTGACCCCTTACACATGACGGTAAGCCTCAAACGGTCTCCTGGCACTACCTCTACATGGATAACCGGAGGGGTATTGTCCTTTGTATTTATGCGCCTCAGGGGGTCCTGGACGATGGAGGCCCGTAGATAGCCTTTGGTGTATCCCTGGGCTACGCCTTTGGTGATGGCCTCGTCCAGACTGCCACCTACCACCTCCGCCTCCTGTCCCAATTCTACAAAGGCTATGGTGAAGCCTGTGTCCTGACAGATGGGGGACAGTTCCTCTCTGCCTATCCTGGCGTTCTCTAGTATATCCCTCAAGATTTGCTGGCCCGTAGGGGATTCTTCCCCCTTGAGAGACTGCTCCAGTGCATCAACAACGTCCTGCCCCAGGAAGTAGTTGGCCTCCATGCAGAGTCTTTCTACGGCCTGGGTGATAGTGTCAGCCTCTATCTGTCGCATTTAATCCTGATACGTATACCCGTATTTTATTGCCCTGACGTTTTCATCCAGGAACCTGCCAGGGAGGCTACTGCGGAAGTCCACTTTGTCAATGGGGATGCCTATGTCCTTGAGGAGCCTGCCCAGGGCAATCATGTTTATAAAAATGGGGCTGCCGAACTTCTCAACGGCCTCTTTTCCAAACGGTATCTTCTCTTCTGCGGCCCCTTCAGGGATGGAGGCCTCCAGGATATGCCTCTCGGCAGGAAAGGCCCTCCTGGTGGATTTGGCCAGTTCCAGGCAGAGGTCTGCCTTTTCAAAGAAGGGGGACTCTATCTTTTCGTCTGAAAAGAGGAGTTCGGCGGTGATTTCTCCACCCCTCACAGTGGCGTCATAGAGGACGTTCATGGCAACCTCCTTGCCCATCTTGGCCAGGATGCTAGCCAGGGCGTGGGCCATGAGTTTGATGCCCTGACCCGCCTCTCCTGCCAGGACTATCCTTTTTACTATGGGCCTGAGAGGTTTGGCTATGGCCTTTACCATGAGCACGAGGTCTATGCCAAAGAACTTCTCCTCAATATAGGCCTTCTGGAAGAAGCCCAGGTGTTCTAGTAATCTAATGGTGGAGGTGTCCTGGGGATAGATGAAGACCCTGCCCTCGTGACATTCTCTACTCTGAAACTCCTGGAGGGCCTTTTCCAGGAGTTTGTGACCGCATCCCCTGCCCCGATAATCCATGTCAACGGCAAACCAGTGTATATCCCCCACCCCCTCGGTTATCCAGGCAAAGACGTATCCTATAACTTTGTCCCCCTCTTTTGCCACGAGGTAAACGCAGTTTTCGCTGAGTAGTCTTTTGTGGAGCTTGGCAGAGTTGTAGCCTTCCTTGAAGTGTTGTATATCCTCCGGGGGGCGGTTGGGGTGTATCTCCTCCATGCTCTTATAGAAGAGGTTCAGGGTGGCCTCTACGTCCTTCTCTCTCAGTTTAGTTATACTACTGTCCATTGGGTAACTTCCAGGATTGCGAATCCGTAAATCCTATACTCCAGCACATCTGGTTATGCCTATCTCATTATCTTTCAGGAATTCGGCGTTGTCGTTAATCTTATAGTTGTTCTTATAATACATAAGCATCTCAAAGGCGTCTTTGAAACCTATGCGGCGGCCGTTGTTGACTATGCACTGGGTGATAACGTCTACGAAGGACAGTCCTGGGTGTCTAAGGGCTTCTACAACGCACTTCTTCAGGTGTGGCAGGTGGAAGGTGGTGCTCCTGGCATAGAAACAGTTGTGGGCCTTGATAATGGCCTGGACGTTAAAAGGTGCGTCCCTGTTGCCCTCAGGGGTGGTGAGGGTCTTGGTATTCAATCTGGTAGTAGGAGAGGCCTGACCACCAGTCATACCATATATCTCATTGGAATAGCAGACGATGGTGATGGGGGTGTTGCGCCGGGTTGCGTGAAGCAGGTGGTTACCGCCTATACCTAGCAGGTCCCCATCTCCGCTTGACACTACCACCTTCAAATTTTCATTAGCAGTCTTTATCCCCTCTGCCAGGGGGATGGCCCGGCCGTGGGCGGTATGGACTGAATCCAGGTCAAAGAATCCGGCGCTCCTGCCGGCACATCCTATTCCAGAGACTACTACTACCTGATGCTTGTCAAAATTGAGTTCTTCAAAGGCCTGAGCCAGGGACTTTAGTATCTGCCCGTTTCCACACCCGGGACACCAGGGTGTGGGCAGGTTCCCTTCCTTCAGAAAGCGTTTGAAACGTGTGGTGTCTTCCATGTCTGCCCTAGAAGATAGGGTTCAAGTTAGCTGACCGATACCTGTTTAGGTAACTTCTGCCTTAATCCCTGAAGTCTGTCGTTTATCTCCTTTATGTCTATCTGGCCTCCAGGGAGTGAGACGAGTCCTACCTCCCGGTGGATGAGTCTTTCTACCTGATAACAATACTGACCGGCATTCATCTCCAGGACTACGATATGTTCATATCGGGAGGCAACGTCCTTTAATTCTTCTGTCATGGGGAAGAGCCTGATGGGCCTGAAGAGGGCATACTTATCCTTAAACTGGTAGACAGCCCTGGATAAGGCACCGAAGGCTATTAGAAGGGTGTCTGCCTCGGTGTTCTCCATGTATTCATAAAAGTTGTAGTTCCTGGAGGTCTCCATACATTTCTTTTGGAGCTGGGCCAGTAGGTCCCGATGTGTCTCTGGACTGGAGGTAACGGGCTTTGAGTCCCGATGGGTGAGGCCGGTAAAGTGGCGATTGCTTGTACCCAGGGGTGACCTGCTCCTCTGTGCAATTGGGTAGTCCTTGAGTTCTACCGTTTCGTAGAGGTGGCTGATGTAGCCATCGCTGAGGAGTATTACGGGGCTAAGGGACTCTTCGGCGGCGTTAAAGGCGCTGAAGGTATAACGGTAGAGTTCCTCCACGGAGTTAGGGTAAAAGATTATGGGGAAGTAGTCCCCATGACTACCATGTCTTGCCTGGATAATGTCCCCCTGTGCGGGGAAGGTGGGCATCCCTGTGCTGGGACCTACCCTCTGTACGTCTATTATTACCATAGGGATTTCCATCATGTGGGCCAGCCCTATACTCTCCTGCATAAGGGAGAAACCAGGCCCACTGGTCGCCGTCATTACCTTAAGCCCTGCCAGGGAGGCCCCTATGCAGGCATTTATGGAGGCTATCTCGTCCTCCATCTGTAAGACCTTTATGT
>C687J35504_10002191_pt1 | contig 13380 bp, 11 predicted proteins | sample RifCSPhighO2_02_FD_35504 | JGI IMG/M metagenome (IMG submission 35504) | reverse complement strand
GTCCGTTTTGGCGTTAAGGCCCGGCTTGACCTCCCTGGTCTGTCGATGAATGCTATCAAAAAGTTAGAGAGATATATTTTTTCTTAGGATCATAGCTCATGATGTTGGACCACTTTCACTTTTTGGCGGTTTACATCTTGGTCCAATTTGCATGATATTTAATCTGTAACATAAACATAACAGTAACTATTATATATGTTAAATAAGAGGATATTACCATAAAAGGAAATTTCGGAAAAATTAATTACCCGACATTATGTGACTAATTCAAAAACTTATATAAGGGACAAGGGATAAACGACTGCTAGTTTTCAAAAAGAGCGAACATCGAAACTTTACTATATATGGTCACCTCACCCAAAGTTGATACCACTGAGTCTGTTTCAAGACTGAAAATTTTTGAACATCACTGACTTGGTATATGTCTTGGTCACTAAGGTGACTAGGGCCTATGTGACCTTTGGCAAGTCACATATGATGAGTGAACTTTCTCACACAAAATGGGCATAAAAAAGTTCCACATAAAATGGGCAAAAAGTTCCACATAAACTCTTCTGCATAGAACGTAGAGAACACCGTTTTCTACATGAAATAGGAATAATTCCCTATACCCCTTACCTTCTTTCTTTAGCGATCTCTCGCTCTGAGCTTCGGCTGGAGCGCTTGCTTCGTGTTATAAATTTTATTAGGTACTATCTGGATGGTGACAAATAAGCCAAACACACACAGTCCTCAAGGTTTCAAGGTTCCAGGTTTCTCAAGAACCTCAGCCGAGGTCCCAAGGTTTCTGTTTTCAAGGCAAAGCAGGTTTCTGTGCAAGCAGAGACCGTCAAGTTCAAGGTTCTCCAAGATCAAGACAAGCTGCGTCCAAAAGCAGGTCGGTCTGTGTGTGTGTAATTTATTTTGATCTATGAAGGATGTGTGCTTTCAAACGACGAAATGTGAAATCTCCCTTTACAGAGAGATCTCTAAATCGAGATTTCTAGTTTCGTGGATACCTGGTTGATCCTGCCAGTAGTCATATGCTTGTCTCAAAGATTAAGCCATGCATGTGTAAGATCGGCATAGTCTGGTTTCGGCCAGAACAATGTTAATCTGTGAAAGGCTCATTAAACAAGTTATGAATTTAGCCACCTGGTTCCGTCGCAAGACGTAGGAATAACACTGTCAACTGCAGCGATAATGCCTGAAAAACGTGTGAATTTAGTAGCACAAATACTAGAGTATGGATGAGTCCGCTCTATTCAGGAGGGTTTTCCCTCTGTTGACCATCGAGTTCGAGGGTTGAATACTTAGGCTTCGGCTTCTGTTGAAAGCTTTATCGGTGGCCGGGAAGATATGTTTCTAATCTATTAGCCAGACTATTGGGTAAGGTCCAATTTTCGGCTATAATGGATACAGGGGATCGGTGTCCGACTCTGGAGAGAGAGCCTGAGAAACGGCTATCACATCTAAGGACGGCAGCAGGCGCGTAAATTACCCAATCCTAATTCAGGGAGGTAGTGACAAGACGTAGCGACTTTGCACCAAATGGTGTGAAGGTACCACTTAGTGGTTTGAAATGGATGGAGACTAAAGCTCTCCTTGAGTAGCAATTAGAGGACAAGTCTGGTGCCAGCACCCGCGGTAATTCCAGCTCTAAAAGTGTATATTAATACTGTTGTAGTTAAAACGCCCGTAGTTTACCTAAGGGGTTTGATCACTCATCTGTCCAGGAGATGTCTTTGTTGTGGTGTCATTCGTGCCACTGCGCTTAGGCTATTCTGGGCCTTGGCTCTTACCGCTGGTCAATTTTTTTGACCAGCGTCAAAGGGTAGGTGGGTGCTTCCGGCCTCGATCCTCTCCATTTTCTATGGGGGGGCCTCTGGAACAACCGTAAACAAATCAGCGTGTTCAAAGCAGGCTATGTATGGGTTTTACCCTTTGCTTGAATGATTTAGCATGGAATTGTACTGAAGTTGGCGAGGTGTTTCACCAAGCCAGCGGTTGTAATGAGACACTGGAAGAGGCTCCAAGTACTATGGCGCGAGAGGTGAAATTCAGTGACCGCCATATGACTATCTAATGCGAAAGCAGTTGTAGCCAGTACGTGTCTGTCAATCAGGGACGAAAGTTGAGGGATCGAAGATGATTAGATACCGTCGTAGTCTCAACCGTAAACGATACCAACACGAGATTGGTAGTGAAACCATAATTAGATCCTATCAGCATCCAAGGGAAACCGTTAAGTCTTTGGGTTCTGGGGGGAGTATGGTCGCAAGGCTGAAACTTAAAGGAATTGACGGAAAGGCACCACCAGGAGTGGAGTATGCGGCTTAATTCGACTCAACGCGGGGAAACTCACCAGGTTAGGATGTGAATATGATTGACAGATTGAAGTTCTTTCTTGATTTTACAGAAGGTGGTGCATGGTCGTTCTTAGTTCGTGGAGTGATTCGTCTTGTTAATTCAGATAACGAGCGAGACCTTAACCTGCTAATTAGCTAGAAAGGGGGTTTACCCCCTCATCGAACAGAACCTGTTAGGGTTCACTAGATTTTCTAGTTGATACTACATTGTAGTATTACTTCTTAGAGGTACAGCACTCGCACAATAGAGTGAGGAAGTTTAAGGCGATAACAGATCTGTGATGCCCTTAGATATCCTGGGCCGCACGCGTACTACAATATTGGTAGCAACAGGTAACGTCATGCCGTCTTTTAGACGGCAACCCTTGTCGGAAACGATTGGGAAATCCTATAAAGAGTAATATGACTGGGATTGAGGTTTGGAAGATCCTCATGAACGAGGAATTCCTAGTAAGCATGATTCATCAAGTCGTATTGGCTTAGTCCCTGCCTTTTGTACACACCGCCCGTCGCTCGTACCGACTGAAGAAAACCGTGAGTTAGATGGACTACTTGGTTGTATAACCGGGTTGAAATCTACCGAACGGCCAGCTTTGTAGGAACGAGAAGTCGTAACAAGGTCTTCGTAGGTGAACCTGCGGAGGGATCATTTAAGAATGTATCTTAGGATACAACAACCAACTTTGCGATGGATCACTTGGCTATTGTGACGATGAAGAACGTAGCAAGTTGCGAAAAGTAATGTGACATGCAAAACTCGTGAATCATCGAATTTTCGAACATATCCAATGCTTCTCTCTTCTACGGAATTGCGAAGCGCTTACTTGTGAGTGCCAGTTTTTCTTACTTACTGGAACTGAGAAAGTGAAAACGAAGCCGGGTTTCCGGATTTCTCTCTTCCATCAGTAACCGAAAGGTGGACTTATGACAGTTCTCTTTTGTAAACTCCTGGCCTCATCTGTGAGAGGTTACCCACTAAATTTAAGCATATTAGTAAGTGGAGGAAAAGAAATCAAATGAGATTCCCTTAGTAGCGGCGAGTGAAACGGGAAAAGCCCATCTTAAACCTCGGCGTAAGTCGAGGCGTGTGAGGTGCGGATGTACAGCCTACGTACTGGATACTTCCTAACAGCCACCTGGAAAGGAGGCGGCCATTAGGTAATCCATAGAGGGTGATAGACCCGTCGGCAGTTGAAGGTGCTAAACGGCTGTATGTCTACGAGTAGCGTTCTTTAAAAGTAGAACGTGAATACGGGTGATGAATTTCATCTAAGGCTAAATACTAACACAATAGACCGATAGCAAACAAGTACCGAGAGGGAAAGTTGAAAAGATTCCTGGTAAGGAGCTGAAAAATATGTGAAATCGCTGAGTAGCAAAGCGAAGCCAACACGTCCGTGCTAGGGGATGGCAACACTTCCTCGGAAGTGGCGTCCTAATCCTCGTGCGCCAGCAATGTGTCTCAGGCACAGTTAAAAATGAGGTTTCACGATCTGGTAGGATGCCGTTTTGTATGTTCGACGCCAAAGTGGAGAACCGGTTTCGGCTGGCTATCTGCGGAGGTTAGGATGTACTCTGCGTCATCTGCAAGTTATGGTCTCTTTTCTCGCTGGAGTGGGCATTGGTTTCGACCCGTCTTGAAACACGGACCAAGGAGTTTGACAATATAGCAAGGGACTCGCATCGAAATGCGAAACCCGTAGTGAACGCGAACGGTGTTAGCTTTGCGAAGCACCGACCAATCCAGTTGCTTCGGCGTGGAATTGCGTCTGAGTTATATTGTTAAGACCCGAAAGATGGTGACCTATACCTGAATAGATTGAAGCCAGGGTAACCTCTGGTGGAGGATCTCGAACGGTGCTGACGTGCAAATCGCTCGTCGTACTTGGGTATTGGAGCGAAAGACTCATCGAACCATCAGGTAGCTGGTTCCCCCCGAAATTTCCCTCAGGATAGCTGGAATTGAATACAACTTTGTGAGGTAAAGATAATGATTAGAGGCCTTGGGGTTGGAAAGCCTTAACCTATTCTCAAACTTTAAATATGCAAAGTGGATGGGTTACTTAACCGAACTTATCCGATAGTGTATAGTTCCAAGTGGGCCGTGTTATGGTAAGCAGAACAGGCAATGTGGGCTCAACCGTTAGCAAGTGAGTAAAGTGTCCAAATCTGAGCTTAGCAGAAACCATAAAAGGCGTTGGTTCATTTTGACAGCAGGACGGTGGTCATGGAAGCTGAAATCCGCTAAGAAGTGCGTAATAGCTTACCTGCCGAATGAACTAGCCCTGAAAATGGATGACGCCAAAGCGCTGTACTTATCTCACGCAGTCAACGTATTTTATTGTAGGCGTTGACTTGTAGGGGGGCGAAGTGGTCGCGACGAAGGTTATCCAGTGATGGTGACTGGAGCAGCCACTTGTGCAGATCTTGGTAGTAGTAGCAACTATTCTGGTGAGAAGTTTCTCCTTTTTAAAGGATGCTTCAACCAACTTTTTAGAGGAGTTTTAATACTTGAAGGTCGAAGTGGAGAAGGTTTCCTCCTCAATGGAAATCAAAGGAGGGTTAGTCGGTCCTAACTGGGAGAGTAACTTCTCGAATCGTGCTCCGGCATGATACCAGGAAAGGGAAACAGGCCAAAATTCCTGTACCATGTTTAGAAAGCGTCTGGGTTCTGCCTAGGCATTCAAGCTGTAAAGCGACAAGAGCTGGCGAAGTGTTATGGTGGCTGCGGAAGAGTTTGCTTTTCTCTCTAACGTTTATGGCCCGATCAACAAGGCTTCTGCTTCGTTGGCGGGTTGTTGTGTCCTGTGAATTACTTAAAGTGGCGATCAGGATGCACCAGGAGCGACAGGGCAGGCCCTATTGGGCCTGAGCGGACCTCCATGGCACACTTGGAAAGCTAGTTGTTTGTATTTTAACTTTCTATGCATGCCCGTACCGTAATCCGCAACAGGTCTCCAAGGTTAAAAGCCTCTGACCAATTAGAACAATGTGAGTAAGGGAAGTCGGCAAAATAGATTCGTACTTTTGAAATAAGGGTTGGCTCTTGTGATAGGGCGTTTCGGGTGGTATTTGAAACAGTCCCCAGCCTTTCCGGGTTGGTGGTGGTTTGGGAAAGGATGGAGCACTGACTAAGGGCAACCTAAAGGTGTGATATCTTATGCCCATTCCCGGATTGTGGATGATTCCACGCAAGGACTGCCGGTGTTCCGGTATTCCTGAACGATTCGTGTTAAACTATTAATCGAGAACTGATAGAATCTAGGAGAATTCGACTGTTTAATTAAAACAAAGCAAACCGATTAGTTCGAAATGGATGTTTACGGTTTGTGACTTCTGCCCAGTGCTCTGGATGTCAAAGTGAAGAGATTCGATCAAGCACGGGTTAACGGCGGGAGTAACTATGACTCTCTTAAGGTAGCCAAATGCCTCGTCATTTAATTTGTGACGTGCATGAATGGAACAACGAAATTCTTACTGTCCCTATTCACGGTCTAGCGAACCTACAGCCAAGGGAACGGGCTTGGGTAGATTAGCGGGGAAAGAAGACCCTGTTGAGTTTGACTCTAGTTTGGTTTTGTGGAATACCGAAAGAGATGTAGTATAGGTGGGAGCTTCGGCGGCAATGAAATACCACTGCTTTTTACTGGTATCTCACTCAGAGTGTAGGTGTGCGAAGTGTTCTGAAGTACTTGTACGGATGAACATTCTTCTAGCATAGAAGTGATATCGTTCCGATATCATTAGCAAATGATCGATACTCGACATAACCAAGTGGGGAGTTTGGCTGGGGCGGCACATCTGTTAAAAGCTAACGCAGGTGTACAAAGGTTAGCACAGGCAGGTCAGAAACCTTCCGTAGCGCACAAGGGCAATAGCTAGCTTGACAAATACTTCCAGTACAAGTATTAGCCGTGAAAACGTGTCCTAGCGATCCTTTAGCGAATTTCATCTTCGGATGTAATGCCTCAAAATTCGAGGCTAGAGGTGTCAGAAAAATTACCATAGGGATAACTGGCTTGTGGCAGCCAAGCGTTCATAGCGACGTTGCTTTTTGATCCTTCGATGTCGGCTCTTCCTATCATTGTGAAGCAGAATTCTCAAAGTGTTGGATTGTTCACCCACTAACAGGGAACGTGAGCTGGGTTTAGACCGTCGTGAGACAGGTTAGTTTTACCCTACTAATCTCGTTTTAATGCGAGAGCATTCGGGGCCTCCTGACGGTAATAGGTTCCAGTACGAGAGGAACCAACTTATGGTGCATCTAGCGTATTGTTAATTCGCACTGATTGTGACAAGATTCCACGCACCTTAACCAACGCCTGAACGCCTCTAAGGCGGAAGTTATTCCGTATGGAGGCCCTTATTGGTTGAAGTCTTCTTCAACATAAGAAAGTCTCAAAGAGACCCAGGTTCTAATATTCTTACTCGACCATATTAACCGCGCAAGCTGTTGGTGTGTTAGATTACAGAAGCGAAACCACTTGTATTACAAGTGGGTCTCATCCGTACCAACTGACATACCATCAGTTTTTCGGTGTCGATGTCCTCGGCTTGAAGCTAAAGCTTCGGTGTAAGCTTCCAAGATGACCCTCTCGTCGAGGGACTGAGCTGGGATCTATTGGCAAAGGTTCGCCCCTAAAAGAATCTTGCCAAGATTCAAGTTCGACCCCTAATTTTTTAGGAGAGGAATTGAATCGGTGGATAAAAAAGCGAGTTGTTTGCACTTCATAGGATCGGGTTAAAAGACCGTCATGGTTAATGGGTAAGACCGTCATGGATTAGATCATTGAGGTAGGAGTTAACGGCTTAGCGACTAATAATAAACTGGGGAGACCGTCGTGAGTAATGGCTTGGGCCATATATAAGAGCAGTTGTGGGTTAGACCGTCGTGAGTAATGGCTTAGGCTGTTGATAAACTGGGAAGACCGTTGTGAGTATGAGTAGCGAATGGGTCTTGGTTAACGGATATTGAAGAATGACTGGGACCATCGTGTAAGAGATTGATGAGTTGGATAATGTTATTCATTATGTACAAAATTATAACCAATAAAAATGAATTATAAAGCCGGGGGCAAAAAAAATATTATAGTAACACGTTGAACATGCAAACCCAATCCTCGAGCAACCGCACTGACAGCAATGTCGATAGTGCACCAATGAGCCTGCCAAAAGTCCGTAGTGTCCAGGGCAGAAGAAGACAAACAAGCGTTCAACCCGAACACCCCCGTTCGGCAACTATAATCTCGCGTGTGGCGGCGCGAGTTGTAAATATGGTAGAAACAAATATTGATGTGGATTCCGATCTTAGTGATAAGTCCAAGAGGAAGGAAGAGAAGAGGCAAATGAAGCTCCAGAGGAAGGAAGACAAGAGAAGAAGAAAGGAGGAGAAGGAGGAGCAGAAGAGAAGGAAGAAGGAAGAAAAGAAAGAAGAAAGGAGGATAAAGAAGGAAGCTAAGAGGATAAAGAAAGAGGCCAGAAAGATAAAGAAGGAGCTCAAGAGGATAGAGGAGACCAAGAGAATGAGGAAAGAAGAGGCCAAGGAGGAAAGGAGGAAGAAGCGTGAGGAGGAAAGAAATCAAGGAGAACAAGAGCACCAAAGCGAGAAAGAGGAGCAGATGTTGAAAGATGCGAAGGAAAGGCAGCGAAAGCTGAAGGAACAAAAGGCTAAGACCGAAACTAAGGCTAAGGAAAAGAACCCCAAATCTGGCAAAAAGTTAAAGCCCACCAAAGTTCGAGAACGTCTTAGTCCCAAGACAACATACAAGCACGAAGTGAAGATTGTGATTGGTGATTACCATGATCACTTTGGGCCTGCAAAACTTCCAACCCCAAGCAAGCCCACAAGAACCATAGTCGAACGCTTCGTACTCTTTAGCTCCAAGAAGAAGGAAAGGGTCTACGGTTATTTGGTAGATGTCGCTAGTTCCTTCGTGAAGAGACCTGTCAATTCCCGGATCCGTTCGGGTCAGGTTTCGACCCGGTTTGCTGGTGCAATAGAATATACCTACCTCCCCAATGTTATCTATGTGCCAAAGGTGAACGTCATAAAAGAAGTTGTAGATGGACGAATTCGCCTCACAGAGCGTGAGCTCAAAGATAAGAAGGGCAATCCCCTGGAGGTTAATACCTGCAAACTTGACATCTTTGTTAAGCGCCTCCCTGTAGTCCGACCTATAAGAATTAAAGAATAATCCAGTTCTTCACCTAATAGTATTGTTATTATCTTTCGTTGTACTGTCAATCCTATCTGCTCTGCCGAAAATAATTTGCCAACTGCTATATCTCCTTGATAATAATGTCAAAAGAAGAGTGGATGGTCTACATACTAAGTTATAGATTATTTTTATAACCGGCATATCTTACTAGGTAGAGTTTGTTGAATGGGTTTGTTATTTGGTGATGTTCCAAAATATTTAGTACTTTATATGTTGTATAGTGTTATGTTGATAGTTTTATTAACGAATTTAATATGTTTTATTGCTTATATCCCTCTTATAATACTTTGTTCGTAATCTTTATTGTCGTTCGATTCTAAACTGTTTTTCTTCCTCTTTGTCAACCACCCCAAACATTTTTCTATACGCCCAAAAGTTCTGAGTAAAAAGTCGTCCAAGCTTGAATAATGTTGCCGGTCTTGAAAACATGATTAATTCGGGATTGTACTGGAAGAAACCCAACCTTTGAGTATTTGAAACCAATCATGATGACTGATGTGTCGTCTATGATCAAAATATCTTCAGATTCAAGAAACCGATTGCAATACAACTGCCATAAACATCCTGAAACCGAACGAGAGTTAGATCCTTGACGAAACAACAAATGGTACGCTCTTCTAGATGTTGTCGTAATTGTTATAGAATATGACTCGTTCTATCACTTGTCTCCCTAACGTAATACGCTTACCTTCAAACCTATATCTGTCAAGACTTTAATCACAAAATAGATTGAATTTGTTGGTGTACTGCTACTGTCGTAATCCAAACATACAGAAATCTGATCTAACATGTTGTTTTCTACCTACGATAGCTCCAATCACTCGTAAACTTGCAAATAGGGTCGCCATAGGATATTTGTCAGCATTTCTAATTTTTAGGCTCACAGAGTATTTTGTAGATATTCCCAATAAAACACAGAGTGAATCATACCTCTTCCACCTCGTGATTTGGTATCCTTGAATCTCACTTCACCTATGAGTTTGTTCGGTAGCATCTGTCGAAGCGTGATAACAAAGTTGTAGTGTCATTTTGTTTCGATTATTAATATCGTTTGGATTTTTGAGGGTACTAGCGAAGTCGCCGAATAAATCTTAAATAAACAAAAACTTTGATTACTCGGCTATCCAAACTCAATCAGCATAATACAAATAATGGATGCGACTCAACAATCCAACATATTACTCCTCTGAATGGACATGAAATGAAAAAATGAGAAGTGGGTAATAGAAGGCACAAATGTTAGTTTATGTCACAAGAATTTGCTGGAGAAACAATGTAAATCGTGGAGGTCCTTTGAAGACCAGAACATCATAACATATCTCAAGACATAGAATGTAGCACTGTCGAAAATATCCTCAACCCTTAATTTTGATTTTTGTTTGGAATGGAAAATCCGTTGGTTAGGCGATCCAGATTTCAACAATCTAGAACCAATATTCTAGCAAACTCAGGGATGGGTTGTTGAATAAACTTAAAGTAAATTAAACTAAAACATGCATTGCTTGGGATGAGGGATGGTAAGGTATTTGTTATACCAGATACAACCCCCAAGATGAATAAAATATTGAAATCAATACATCCCCTCTGAAAACCTAACCTCACTCCTAAAGCTCAGAGGTCACTACAAGAAGCATGATCCCACCTACTCACTTTGACAAAAAGAACCAAGCATCATAGGATACAGAACGTTGGATTTAGAAAAGTTTGAAAATGATTATGAAATAAAAATGGGTTTCACATATTGATACCAAAGAATGCTTCAATTCGAAGTTACTACAGTGCACTTAACTACAAATATAGGGTTGAAACACAATGCTCATTCGAGTGTGTTAATTGGCATCATCGTTTGATGGATGTATTAACCCTTAGCAAAGGACAATGAAGGAAGTTAAGCAAGCCGGAACGATCGATGAAAATATCGCACACCATGTATTAATGACATATCCAGAAACAGCAAACAGCTTCAGTACAAAGTGTTTTCACATTGACACTCTTTGGAGCACTAAGAGCAGCATGTTGGTTCATGAAGAATCATCAAAATACGAAGTTCACACAAATCCTATGGAATCAACTTCATGTACTCTTGTCTAGCATTGATACTGGAAGACTATTTACACATTTTACCGAATATATTCAGGATGCTGTTACTAAAGATGATAGTAGGAACACACAAGGAGCTATTAAGTCATCGCAGCAGTACACGGTCATTCCATAAGAAAGACTGCAGCAACAATCTACGCACAAATAGATTCTTGTCAACAGTGGAGTTGCAACGTTTGAGTAGGTGGAAGAATCCTAGCACTGTGTAATGTTATTTTGATGATAATCCCATCACCAGAGCAAAAACTCAACAAAAGCTGAACACCCACTTAACTTTTGGGAACAACCAAACCATACAAACAGAACTGTCCACAGAAAAATCTTCTGAAAAGCCTACTCCAAGTGACCTTTATTCGAAATTGTTTACATTTTCCACTATAATGTCATTAACATGAACCAGTAAAATTCCATCACTGCGACAGTACACAATTTTACATCGTAAACGACAAGCCGTGTAAAATCGAAAATGATCAAATATCCATTTTATCGTTGTCTGAGTGTAACAATTGACGGCCTACCCGAAAATCATTGTGTTTGATTTCAGACTCTGCTCAGTTTGATGGGTTAGTCCGTACATAAGATAATTCCATCGTTTTAGAGATAACTATTTGCTCTATGAACATGCATAAAAATATTATATTAAAATTTTCTAACCGCTATTTCATATATTATGGATAAATAGTCGTTCTTGATCAATACCCAACAAAATGGTCAAGACATCGGGATATAGGGTTAGAGTACGCAAGGCTCAAAGGACACTAAAGTCTATCTTTGAATATTTGGAAACGTAGATATGGTATTATAGAGCAAAGAGTGACCAAGAGTTTTTATCCAAGAACATGTTTGTGGCTAGAAGGACCTCAAAGCTGTCGGTTATTGCAAATTGAATGAAGATATCAAGAGCTGGTTGCCTATGATACCTAAGTCACTGCAACGACACGTGTACTACATATGTTTAAGTGGGAAACAGGAAATTGGTAACAGGTTGTTTGGAGAAGTGACAAGAGCCATTGTTTTGGAATGAGGGTCTTTGATGGATTCAGCTGATCTTCTACTGAGGCAAGAAATCTGCTTCAAGGGACCTGGAGCTATAAGGAGCTGGATATGTTTGATTATAAAGAGAATAAGAAAGGTGGGGGAATCAGCAAAGACTTTGCTTGAAGAAAACTAACCCGAGAATGCAACGTTCAGAGCAACAAAGGGACCAAAGAAAAACTACCAGAAAGGCTGCTTACTGAGACCAGAAGAAAGAAAATACATAACCTTGTTTGTTGATTTGAAGATAAAACAGAATCAAAGAACACAAGAGGGTGTAAAGATAAACAGATAACAAGTTAACAAGATAATGAACTTAACGTAGCATTTAATAGATGGTGTAGATATCCGAGTTAACTGACAGTTTGGTATGGATTGGCTTGTCAGATATCAACCTCTTTCGCCGAAGGACTGGTCTATATTGGATGGTCAGACGGAGCCGCTTCATAGATTTCCTTACTGGTTCTATCCCAAACTCATTCTCATTATAATCACTCCACTCTGGTTGATGATGTGGGAAGACCATTGGAGCACTAACTCTTACATTAGGTAACTGTAAAGTTTGGTTGGTACGTTCATCATTAACCTCATGGATGTCTCGAACCAGTTGCTGACGGATACCGTAGGTCCTGAAATAAGGACAAATGGAAGTTTGGTCGGTATCAGTGTCTGGTGTTGGTTCTCCAGAACGGAAGTGGCCAAGGGGGAAACTTCGTCTTATGGGTTGGAATTCATGGTATATCAGAGGGCACTCGTCAACATCGTTATTGGTTACCCATATTCCATCGCTCACATCTCTTTCTACGCCATAAACCGTTTGGTATGGGGTTGTTCTGCGGGAGTCATTAGGACTAACTTTATGCAGACCAAATCTCGCTGCATATTCTCTACTGGCATTGCAACCATCCATTACTAATAACATTTGCTCCAAGTCTCCCGCTATATAATACCCATCCACATTCTTGACTTTCAACCGTGACTCGTTTGGCTTGCCTTGGGTTAGCACAAAGAAGTCAATGAAGTTACTGACTCTGGATATCTCAAGCGACAGCTCTTTAGTGGGACCTTTGAAACCTTTGCTCAGTACCTGCACCGAACATTTCTCAGTGTCGTCTGGCTCTCCTATCGCTTTTTGGATAATCCTCTTAATCATATTTGATTTTGAGTTTTTGCTATAGATGGTAAACTTTTGGGTATGCTTTGGTGTGAAATCTCCACTGCGATCTACAACACTAACACTCGGCGAATCTTCCATAGATACAAGTATTTCATAAATGTGGCATGTCTGTCTTCCATAGAATATTAGAGTGTCGCGCTTGATAGATCTCTTCCTTGACTTCCTTGGCTTCGTTATGCCTATTGGTAGGCTTCGTTCAAATAGTTTTTCTGTTCTCTTGCTGCTATTTTTCTTGTCTTTGTTTTTCTTGTTTTTCTTGTTATTTTTTTCATTTTTTTCATTTTTGGTTGTTCTTTTCTTTGTAGCAGCATAGAGTTTCTTGAGTACTTTTCTCTGACCTTTGCTTGGTCTCTTCTTTGTAATCTTGGTAATCTTACTTTTTTCCCTAATCTTATTTACACTATTTACAACTCGCGCCGCCACACGCGAGATTATAGTTGCCGAACGGGGGTGTTCGGGTTGAACGCTTGTTTGTCTTCTTCTGCCCTGGACACTACGGACT
>C687J35504_10002183_pt1 | contig 13400 bp, 12 predicted proteins | sample RifCSPhighO2_02_FD_35504 | JGI IMG/M metagenome (IMG submission 35504) | reverse complement strand
GCCAAAGGCGCGGGGCTAGGGCCAGCCTTTGGCTGGCCGGGGATGATGCAGCCAAGAAGTTGGTATTATAGTTAGTAGATTAAGAATACTCATTTCTCTGCATGAGCTCATAACCTTTAAATAGAATGACTGTCGCAATACGGTTCGGTGATGGATCTTTTGAAGCGAAGTCAACGGCACTCCTTACTACGCAAAAACCATAAGAACAAACGCGGCATTGAACTCGCTGTCAATTTCTTAGTTATGCTGATGCTGGGTATTGTCATCTTTGCCTTTGGGATTCGTTTTGCGTACAAGCTCTTTGCCCAAGGAAACGAATTAACGAGCGACGCCTATAAACAATACAGCAAGCAAATTGACGACTTAGCATGTGCAAGTGCTGAAAAGGTTTGTCTCCCAACAAAAACCTTAACCATTGACGGGACCAAACCTGCGATTTTTGGGTTGGTGATTGAGAATGTCTTGGGCAATTCCGAAACCTTCCTTGTTGAAGTTAGAGAGGGGAAGTTTGTTGCAAAAGGAAGCTCAGAAGGTGCTGACTTCAATGCAGAGACTGCTAAACTTCAATTCCTTCCAAAATCAGATGATCCTCTTTCGGAGATAACGCTTCAAGCTAAAGAAAAACAATCCGTTGGCATTATTGTCCAAGCAAGCGGTGCAGCGGCAGGAACCTATTCCTTTACCGTCAACGTAAAGCGAGGCTTGACGGATTATGTCCCCACTCCCTTCAAAATCTATGTCAAAGTACCTTAACTCTGTATTAACCACACAATCATTATAAACTGAAAAAGTTCATTCACACATATCAGTCGAGGTGACCTGCATGGCAGAAAAAATCTTTAAAGGAAGCGTTTACGAAATTACCCATAACACCAAAGACAAAACCACAAGCAGAAAATATGTGCACGGTTCTCGAGGCTTCATCAAACCGCACGGCCAAATGCGCAAGAAACTCTATTTTGAAACTGATCTGAATGTGGGGCCCGGAGACTGGGTGGAATACAGCATGGATCGCGGCGAGCCGATTATTCTCAAAAGAATTATGAACAAACGGGAATCATAATTAGAGCTTAACTTCTTTTCTTGATCTCATGCTTCTTCTCTTCATCTTCCTTAATATTAATATTCACTCGCCATCTTAGCCATATAGACCCCGCCAATCTCTTGTGCAACGACAACTTCATCTGCCCCTACTTTCTTCAGGTGCTCCACATACTTGTCATAGGTTGCTTCTGCAATGACTTTAATACGCGGGTTCATCTGTTTTGCAAGCATGGTGACAAGCAAATTGTCTCCGTCATCATTCAGGCAGGCAATCGCAACTTTTGCCAAACTAATTTTTGCTTTTTCAAGATACGTTTTTTCAAAGCAGTCTCCTTCGATGGCTAAGATGCCTGCTTCATTCAATTCAGTGACTTTTTCGTTGTCAGCTTCAATAACGACTGCTTGTTTTCCCTTGTCTTTCAAGGCTCGTGCAACAGAAGCTCCCAAGCTTCCTCCGCCAAAGACAATGTAATGATCTTTTAATGATACAATTTCTTTCATGAGCTTCGCCTCCGCTAGATTCTTCTTTAAGCGATCTGTGAAAAAGATGCTTACCAATGTGATAATAATATACAGTGACAGAATGGCTCCTAAAAAAGAGAGCAGAAAAAAGAGCAGGGAAATGCCTCCTCCGATGCCCATCTCAATGTGTGTTACGGTTTTCATAGACTCAAACAGCGCAAATCTCAGATTCCCTGTCTTTTCATACAAATAGAACGTTCCTATGGCAATGAGGAGGACTAAGCAGACGAGGCAAACCGCTATCTTCTTGAATACCGATCGTTCGTCCTGCATCAGGGTCTGATCTTTCAAACCTGCACCTCTTTTTGATTACGCAGTCTCTAAGCCGAAGAGTATTTATAAAGATTTACTAAGTTTAGGAAGCGCGAGCGAGAATATTTAGCGGAGATGGATATCCGCAACAACCAAGGCATGATCCGTTACTGGGATGCTGGTGTACACATGCGTCTCTGCAACTTCCACTTCACGAGAAACCATCAGATGGTCAAGGTTTCTTGTTGGTTTATCATACGGGTGTGTTCTTTTATTCCTGCCGTGTTGAAAGGCGTCGCGCAAGTGAGTAATGGCCATAAAAGATTCTAAGGTTTCATAAGGGATGCTGTTAAAGTCTCCGCCGACAATTAAGGGACGTTCTCCATAGCGTTTTTTTGCTTCAATCAGTATCCGCGCAAGCTCCCAGAGTTGTTCTTCTCGATACGATGGAGAAAGCCCGATATGCGTATTAACGACAACGAGTTCTCCTTCAGGTGTTGCTACTAACGCCTCAAGCACCCCTCTTTTTTCAAGTGTCAAAGGGAAGGTGTGGGGCAAGGGATGTTCTCTGATTTCTTCAATCGGATATCTTGAAAGAATACCATTCCCTTGTCTTGACACTCCGAGAATCTCCTGTGCACAGCCATAGGCACGATGTTGAAAACCTCCTGCCCCCTGCGCGACCTCGAGTTGATTGACACGTGATCGAGAAAGGAGGGTTTTGTGCAGGCCGTCGTCAACTTCCTGAAGGAGCGCAATATCAACCGTTTTCCCAACAGGGTCTTCTCCTTCCAAATAGTTCCCCATACGTTCAAGAGTCCTTCGTTTATACGGTGTATCAACAAAAGCTCGAAACACTGCCGGGGGAAGCACATAAGCATGCCACACTAATTGTGCAGACCCTGCTTGAATATTCCAGGTTGCAACGCGCATGGGGCACCAAAAAACATCCTTCTTATAAACCTTTCTTTCGCAAAGTATTTATCCCCCATCTTCACTCGGACTAGGTATGTCTTCAAAACTCTCAGTTCGCCAAATCCTAAAGCGCTCAGGTCTCTTTGCTTCACGGGAAGCCATGGAACAAGCCGTACAGCAACAGCGCGTGCTCTACAAACAAAAACCCGTTCCCCATATCATGTTCCATATTCCTGCCAAGGACTTTCTGTTTGTTGATGGAAAACCTTTGCGTATGCTCAAAAAACGCTACTTCATCCTCAACAAACCCAAGCAATATACCTGTCAGAAAAATGAATCCTATCCGTATGTTGCTGATCTCATCAAGGTTGATGAACCGACCAAGAAAAGCCTGTTTCCGGTGGGAAGACTTGATGTTCCGAGTACAGGGCTTTTGATCATCACGAATGACGGCGAATTTGCGAGTCAATTACTGCAACCTAAACAGAAGGTTCCTAAGACCTATAACGTTTTTCTGAAGTATCCATTAACTGACGCTATGATCGATCAACTCCGGGCTGGGGTGAAGATTCACCTCAAAGGAACCGCAACTGAGGAATCCTATCAGACCCTGCCTGCACAGATTGTTCGTCTTGCTCCTGATTGTCATGATCGCTGTCTGATTACGCTTGTCGAAGGAAAATACCGCCAAGTGCGGATGATGTTCAAGGTGGCAGGGAATATCGTGCTGGATTTATGCCGTGTGCAGATCGGCGGATTAAAACTTGCTGATGTGAAGCTTGCAGAAGGAGCGTATTGCGAAATGCACGGTGAAGAGCTGAAGAAACGCGTTTTCGCTCCACAAACTATATAAATCCAGGAGCCAAAATCAAGAACAGACAAGGTCATACGAGGTGATGTCATGGGACGCTACAGTGGCCATATCAAACGCATGCCTACTTCTGAATCCTTTGGAGAAATCTATTCCAACCAAATTGAAGGTTTAGTGAGTTTCTTTGACCTTGCAGAAGGACGTCGGGCAAAAGGCCCTGGAAAACTCCAGAGCAGAACACGCGTCACCTTTGAAGTGGATGGACGCGGCCGTGCGGTAGGCCTCATCAAATCACAACTGCTTCCGGAACGACGGGGAATCCACAAAGATTACCAAAGAAGTACGCATCGGGGATATTAACAACGATCTTAAAAAGAATTCTTTATTTTTCTTTTCTCTATATCTTCTTTACTTATGCTTCCTTGACTTCTTGAACTTCTTCTTCCTTCTCTTCAGTTAAATCTTCTTTCCCTTCAACTTGAACTTTTCTTTTTACATTCATCGGAAGCGCATGCTCGGTTTCCTGTACGCCTGCTTTAATCTCCCGCATTTCCCGTGGTCTTCTTCTTTGCTGCTGCCTTTCGTTGGAAGGGGGAGTCAAATCATCAATGGAACTGGGTTTTACAACATTTTTTATTTCCCCTTTCACTAAACCCATCACTCGAATTTCGCATGCTTTCAAAGGGTACAGATGTTTTACATAATCAACCAGCGTACGCTGAACACGATAATTGACAATATCCCGTGCAATGGATTCATAATCGTTTTGTGAAACATAATGCGCAAGATATCTGCGGGTGATATTTCTCATTTTTGTTGCAATACTTTTTGTTGTCAAGGATCGCGTAAGAAGAAAGGGTTTAAGCTGCACCAGCACGCCGTCGCTGCTTTTGCAGATAAACGAATCATCAATGCGGTCGCGGTTTCTGCGTACGAATCGTTTGATATATGCAGGATTGACTTCATAGGTTTTCAATTGAGTATATGCCGTATCTCCTTGTATTTTTTCTACTTCAAACGTTAAGTCCACATGCTGATTTTTCATGTCCCGCGTCAGGTGCATAAGATTAGCCATGACGGTTCTGCCCAGCATCATGTTGGGTTCTAAAGCAGGACTTTCGCCAATGACTTGGTTATTAAACAGTTTAGGAGCAAGAATCGTATGCCAGCGCTTTTTCTTCCAAATATCGATTGGTTTTGCAAGTTTCTTAGCTTTACTCATGGTATGACCGGTATTATAAACCAAGCGCATATGGGGGGCTTTATAAAGTTAGCGGTTGGGTTTCTGTCGTTAATTCTTACACAGTCCTTATTCGTCTGATTTATCCATAAGGTTTAAATATGGGGAAGAATGCACCTCTTTTAAGGGATAGTTGTACGACTAACAACCCGTTAAGAAGATGGAAATGTGCTGAGATGGTAAAGGTAAAACAACAATCAGGTTTACACATACTTGCAGGGACTCACATGGTACCTTCTCAACAGCCAGATCCGGAAGACGAATCTACTCCTGACCCAGAAGAATTGTTTGAGCAACTTACTTCAATGGGTCTTCGTTCTGCAGGGGAATTGCTTCCCCATCATCGAAGGTCTCGCGTTGTTCTTTATCTTTCTGATCCTGAATTGAAGGGGCTCGAAGGCATTATTCGTCATCAATACGATCGCATTGTTGTTTCTGGGAAAACTCCTCGAGAAGTGATAAATATTTTTAAAGGGGAAGGAAAAAAATCTGAACGAAGAACGGATGTCTATGTTACTGATGTGGGTGTTACAGAGGGGAAAGAGGATGCTATTTTATCCGAACTTTCTGCACGATTTCCTTCTGCAGGTGTCGTATTTGTCGATCCTCTTTCTGTAGGATCTTATCCACAAAAATCGTTCTTAGGGGTACTTTCTGTTGAATATGTTCCACGTGGCGAAATTATTGATGAGCGATATAGCACTCTTCAAAGTGCAATCAACCGAGCTTTGCTTCGTAGCAGGGAAAAGCGAAGAGAAGAAGGTCTCAATGCTTTGCGTACAACGCTTGAGGCGCTTCGCTACAATCTTGACAGTATCTCGGCAGGCCGTTTAAATCATCGAGATCTACTGCCTGAAGATCTCAAACGCCTGTATTTACTTTCTGAACGTGTTGTAACCGCTGCTGATTTGGAAGCCATTAGGAGAACAGTATTTTTCCTTCGTGAAAATGTGACGGAACAAGGAGTCGTTGTTGTAGGTGGCGACTATGTGGTGAAAGTTGTCTCCCGTGATCGTGCACGTGCAGTCGTTGCAGATGCGGCTTTCCTTACGTCTTATCAGGAGGCATTTCCCATGGAGCGTGTTCTTCTTGCATTGGTGCATCCTGAATATCGTGTTGCATTAGTTTGGAAGGAGTATGTTCCTGGTCCAACGCTTATGGATGTTGTTGAGCATATCGCAAGCGGATCAAGACCGAAACCTCTTAAGCATTTCAGACGTGCTCTCGTTGATCTTGCTCTTGAACGTGTAGATTTTTGGGAACGAAATGCTTCTGACCGTTTTGTTGTTGAAGGAAATAGAGATCCAGCTGTTGTTGTAGACGGATACATCAAAAATCTTGAATTAGCACTCGGAGCTTTAGAAAAACGTTATGGGCATCCACTTACCGAAGCTCAACATGATATATATACTCAAGCAATTGCTGCACTGAACTATCCTCAACTTGTAACTGGCGATGATCTTGTTCGTCGTATGGACTCTACGTTTCGCAATATGATTCTACGAACCGATATTCCAGAACCCGACGATACTACTCTTCGCCCAGAATGGGTAACAAAACGTTCAGAATGGGTGGCAAAAGTTATTGGCAGTTTCCTTGGTCAGAATAATAAAACTAATACAGCAAAATTAAGAGAATCGGTTGTCCATGTTGATCTTTCTGATCGTTATGGACATGTACTCGAAAATATGCTTCAAGTTCTTGAGACACGTGATAGCGGTTTATCACCCTTAGATATTGTTCAACTTTTATCCGCTAAAGTCGGAATGATTGAAGATTCGCAGAAACAGCATCGTGTCAGAGAAAGTATGGGTCCTCTTGGCTTCTATCGGACCATGCGGGAAGCCTACTTTTTTGTAGAACGTTTTGTTCCTGATCATTATTATGACGGAGAAAGAATAGAACAGGTTGGAACTTCTGATTTTGAAGAACGCCACACCCACCTTTTGATCGGAATCCACCATTATGTTCAACGTGCATTAACCTGGCTGGGGTATGTGAAAACAGGTGAACAAGCAAAACTTAATGACTTAGTTTCTCGATATAGTGCCGATCGTTGGTATAAAGATCAACTTGCACCTCTTGTTAGGAAAAAATCACTTCAGGCCGAAGAGGTAGCAGGAAGCGATTATACTCCTTTTTTAAGTAGCACCGATGCACCCCCTCTTGTTCAAGCAAATGAAATCTTAGAGCAGGTACATCGCATCAGACTTTTCTCTGCTTTAACATCCTTACTTCATGATGCCTTCAATCGTCAACTTAACAGTTCTACTTTCCAATATCGTCCTCTCAATGGCGGGGATAAATACGATGGCTGACTCCACCCCTACATCATCGGATGAAGCGACAGCAAAAGTTGCGCTTCATAATCATACTTTTCATTCTGATGGTTCTGAAGGTGTAAAAGATCTTATTCGTCATGCAGCAAGAGACCAAGTAACGTATCTCGCAGTTACTGACCATGATAGTTCACAAGTTTGGAGAAAGCGATTTGAACGTTTGAGTCGTTTATCTCCTTCAGTAACATTAACGAGGCTGCAACCTTTTCCAGGAGGTTATTTGTTTTATCCTGAAGAAAGACCAGGCCTTCTTATGCGTATGTATTTCGGAATTGAATTTACCGTGGTCGTAACAAACCACCCCGAAGAATCAGTCCATATTCTTGGTTTGGGTATCGATCCTCCTTCTCCCGACCATCAAATACAACTTAATCGCATTGCACAAGCTCGTTTTGAACGCGTGAAAGCAGTAACCGAAGAAATTAACCGAAGAGATGATGGAATCTATCGAAGAATACAGCTTACCTGGGATGGCCCGGGAATAACCGTACGTTCAGTCATTGGCCCCAGTATGTATCCAACACGCATGCATATTGCGGCAACCATGGACCAGCTGGGAATTCTTCACGAATTAGGATACGAAGGGCCACGCGAAGTTGTCGATGATCCTAATTTTTGGAGAGAACTTCCTACAGATTTTGATGCAGGGATCTATCCAACAACGAGCGATCTTATTGCGCGTATTCATACCGAAATGAAAGGTGTTGCAGTGCTTGCACATCCTGACAAATGGAAAAATAGGAAATCTTTTTTAGCGCAACTTGTCGATGAAGGTCTTGATGGTTATGAGGTGTATGGTCGTGGTGCATATCGAAGTTCTGGCCATCATCTCAGCGAACGTGAATTTGAACGTGCGTTGCTGGACGAGAGAGAAGCCTTTAAAATTCCCCTTGTCACAGGAGGTCGTGATCATCATGGAAAATACACTCCGCTCCGTGTTCACAGGGCTGGGTTTGGAGTTGACGTACCGAAAAAAGAGATGAATGCACTTGACAGCGGAATTGCATCTTATAAACTCTCATAAACTGCTTTCTTAATCATCTTGGTCATAGTATAGCCAATGACATACTTAGTTATCCAAATAAGTCATTGGCTTATTAGTAAATGACAACAAGTCGTATAAAATATTTTGTCATTTACTATAACTTTTTTATAACTCCATCACCAAATAGGGTCCAAGATAATTAAAAATTTTCTGAGTGACCGTAAGAATGTGATGTAAGGTCACTCTATCATATTTTGTTTCTGCCTCTTCGAGCGCAGTCAATGCTGCTTCGATATACTTCTTTCTGAGTTTGGCAATTTGGGTTAACTTTACCATATCAAATTTGTAAAAGAGTTCGTAGAAATCGCGTAAGAGTTGGTTTACATTACTTAACAGTTCTAAGGTTTTTTCTGAAACTGTAACCGATTCTTTTCTTCTTTCATAGAAATAGGTGCAGAGATATTTATACTCGTCAGCAAGTTTTTCCAAATCTTCAACAATGTAATACATTGCTCCTGTTTTTGAGGGGGATGTATGCCCTCTTCGATTGAGGTATCTTCGGCATGCTGTTGTAAAACGGTTGTTCGTTTCTTCAAGAAAGACAATGTTTTGGAGGTGATCATAATCCTTTTTTTTAAGACAGGTTGCGATATCTTCCCCCATCGATAATAAAAGGAGAAAGATTCTTCTCAAGATAGGATCAAATTCTTCAAATTGCCCGGTTACATGTTTTGCAACACAATGGTTTTTTCCTTGGTCAATAATCTCAAAACCTACGACTTCTTTCCCCATGGCTTCTTGAATCTTCTTAATGAGCTCAGGATTATCAAACGTGAATCGAATTTCATCAACTCCCCGTTTATACAATGCGTGAACGCAACGAGTAAGCATAATCCCCAAATTACTCGCATCAATTTCTACACGTTCAGGATTACTTTCCTTATTCACAGAGATAATAATGCGATTATTATTTTCTTCAACTTCTATTTCGTCTCCTTTTTTGACATTATTCAGTTTTGCCCACTTTCTTGGAAGCGAAACAAGCTGAGTTGAATCTGCTATCTGAATGACTTTACGTTTCACGGCCACCACCAAAAAGAGTCTCTCAAATGAATATAAACCTTAAATAATCCTTAAATCTATATAAATCTATCTTTTTTATGAAAAGATTATAGGTTATATAATTTTTATAAAATATAAGGGAAAGTTATATATAAATCTTCGGCTATTTTATGCTTTATCCTTAAAAACAAATCAAATAAACTTCACAATCAGCACATAAGCAAAACCTGGGTGGGGTGAGATGCGTAGGGCACTCACCTCAGCCGCTATTTTTATCTTTTCACTATATCCTTTAGCATCACACTCTCAGCACATAAGCAAACCTTGGATGGGGCGATGACGCAAGTCAGAACCCCCTCCTTTGTTTTCATTTCTTTACCCTAGTTTTTATGATACTGATCATATCTCAAATCAAAAGTATATACCTATAGCCACAGTGCATATATACTCATTTCACTTCCCTTCCTTTAAGATTTTCAGTCAGTGGGTTTTGTTCTGGTGTTGGTAATTGTTTTGCTGGCGTGTTGATATTTATCTAACGGCAGAAGGGGTTTTGCAAGAACGTGTTTGATAGGTTTTGCGCAGAGGAACCGACATTCCCAAGGTGTACCTATGAAACCGCTTTGCTCAGACCGCTTAAACTGGTGGGAAGAGCACCTCAAACCAGGATATAATCCTGCAACCAGCAGCAAACGTGCGCATACTGCCTTGATGAGAGAGATTGATGACTACATCGGTTTCGAGTTTGATAACTAATACCTCAAGAACTTAGACATCCAAATTGACAACGAGTTTTGCATTCTCCTGGATAAAGATACGCCGGGGTTCTACTTCATCGCCCATAAGAATTGTGAAAATGTAATCCGCTTCAATAGCGTCTTCAATCGTAATCTTCTTCAGAATCCGTTTTTCAGGATCCATGGTTGTTTCCCACAGCTGAGTAGGATTCATTTCTCCGAGACCTTTGTAGCGCTGGATAACAATCTTATCNGGTTCGCCCATCTCTTTGACTGTCTGATCTTTTTCAGCATCAGAATAGACATATTTTGCTTCTTTCCCTTTTGCCAGTTTGTACAACGGCGGTTGGGCAAGATAGATATGGCCTGCAGTAATCAATTCGGGAAGGTAGCGGTAAAAGAAAGTCAGCAAAAGGCAGGAAATATGGCTTCCATCGACATCAGCATCAGTCATAATCACAATCTTGTGGTATCGTAATTTTGCAATATTAAATTCTTCTTTAATNCCGCATCCAAACGCCAGGATCATAGTTGTGATTTCGTTATTTGCAAAGATTTTATGCAGCCGCGCTTTTTCAACATTCAAAATTTTACCCCGCAGAGGAAGAATTGCTTGGATATCGCGGTTTCTTCCGCTTTTGGCTGAGTTATGAACAAATACCCCTGATGCCAAAGCAAAATTATGGGTTTCAGGAACTTCTAAATCATAGACGTCCCTTAGCTCCTGAAGAGAGATAATTGCTTTTACTTGGTGGTTATAGCATATTACCGCTTCTTTTAATCGTGTTTCATTATTATTGAAAAAACGTTCGATAAAGGTCTCATACATCAAAATATTCTTGTTTTTCTCTTTTTTTCTTCTTTCTTCAAAGAGTTGCCTGTTGATATTTTTTTCTTGGTCGTATACTTTTCTCATCAAAGAGAGCGTATGTTTGAAATAGGTATTATTATACGCTTCTTTTCTTTTTGTCCTAAACTCAGGTGTCCATTGTTTTCTCGTTTCTTGACTCCTCCATACAATCAGGGATTCATTTTTCCATTGTTCTTTTGCTTTCTCTGAAAGTTCTTTTTTCTTTTCAGGGTGTTCTTTGAAATACTGCTGTACTCTTATTGCCTGTTCTTTTCTATGTTCCTTTGTCGACCAGTATTCGTCTTGTGCTTTTTTTAATATTTTTTGTGCCCTTTCTCTATACTCTTCATTGGAATTGTAAAATTCTAGGAATTTTTTTATCATGTACTCTTTATACTTTGGATCAGCCCATTGTTCTTTTGCTTGTTTGCTTAAGATGATCCTTGTTTGTGATTCTTGCATCCGTTGGCTCATGCGTTGCCTAAATTCGGGATTTGTTTTCAGTTTTCTACATTTTTCTATCGTCTCTGGAGTATGAAGTGTCTTTGCTACATGGTTTCTATGAAGTTCAAGATGTTGCTCTCTCGTTATTCTGAAAATATTTGTTGGGTTATTGTTGCATTTATTAAAATCAACATGGTGACGATGAGCTCCTTGTTGCAACGTATAAACATTATGATGCATATTCCATTGGTCAGCTAAGAGATGGGTAAAAATCCAATAATTTTGAACGGTATCATATACCATTTCATAGCCTTCAATAGTTATTCTTCCTTGTTTCTCTGATTTTTTTCTTCTTAAAGGCATCAGTGATTCACTTGGAGAAAGATTCTTTGCCTCTGTATAGGCTCCGTTTCTTAACATGAATCTATGGTGGGGTGTACAGACAATCTCTTGGTCATTATCAAGAACTATTTTAACTACTTCTGCCTTTTCTTTTGTTTTTCGAGGATGTTGTATTTCTTCAATTCCTATGGTTCCATCTTTTTTGATCGTATAACAAAAATTCCTTTTTCCTTCTTGATATTCTTTAACGAGCTGTTCGAATGAAACATTTCTTCCATCAGCTAATGCAACAAGGGTTTCACCCGAAAAACATCCGCCTGCAGAATCTCCTTCCACCAGGAAAAGCTCGCAGAGTTTCGGATCTTGATTGCTGCAGTCTGCTAATTTTCCCGGCAGACTGTGCCCATCCAATACCGACTTTCTCCTCGTTAAGTCTCTTGCTTTCTTCGCTGCTTCTCGTGCCTTTGCCGCGATCATAGATTTTTCGACAATAATTCTTGCAGTGGGCGGGTTTTCTTCAAGGAATGCAGTTAATCCTGCACCAACGAGTGATTCTACGATTCCCTTGACTTCAGAATTGCCAAGCTTTGTTTTAGTCTGCCCTTCAAATTGGGGCTGGGCGAGTTTGATGGAAATCACTGCGCTCAATCCTTCTCGTACATCATCGCTGGACAGCTTGTCCACATCCTTGTTTAACTTGCGGTCTTCAGCATATTTATTGAGCGACTTGGTCAGTGCGCTCTTAAATCCGATCAGGTGGGTGCCTCCTTCAATGGTGTTGATATTGTTTGCAAAAGAAAAGACATTTTCTTGATACCCTTCATTGTATGCCATTGCAATTTCGAGATGGAAGCCTTCTTTCTCCTTTTCAAAATAAATGACTTCATGAATCTGTCTCTTGTTCTCGTTGAGGAATGCAACGAAGGATTTGATACCTTGGGGATATTGGAAGAGATGCGACTTTTCTTTTTCTTCACGCTTATCAGTCAAGGTAATAACAATGACTTTATTCAGGAATGCAAGCTCTCTGAGGCGAGACGCAAGAATGTCATAGCTGAAGACCAGCGTTTCAAAGATCGTGTCATCAGGCCAGAAGGTTACCTGGGTTCCCGTTATCTTTTCTTGGTCTTTTGCAAGCGGTTCTGCTTTGAGTTCTGTTGTTGGGTTTCCAAACGCATATTGCTGGCTGAACTTTTTCCCGTCTCGGTATACTTCTACGTCTACTTTCTTAGACAGTGCATTCACAACCGAGAGACCGACACCGTGCAAACCGCCTGAAACTTGGTACGTATTTTTATCAAACTTTCCGCCTGCGTGCAGTTTTGTCATAACCACCTGGAGTGCAGACATCTTAAATTTGGGGTGGATATCGACCGGAATACCGCGTCCATTGTCCATCACGGTAATAGAATTATCCTTGTTGATGGTCACATCAATGCGTGTACAGAATCCTGCTAATGCTTCATCGATGGAGTTGTCCACAATTTCATAGACCAGATGGTGAAGACCTCTCCCATCAATAGAGCCAATGTACATGGCTGGACGTTTTCGTACTGCTTCCAATCCTTCAAGAGCTTTAATACTGCTCGCAGTATACCCTTCTGGCTGTTCGCCTTGGACGTCAAATTGGACTGCTTCTTGTGCATCTTTTTCGGGTGTTGATCGGGGTGCTTCCATAATTCATTCCACACGTATTTCTCGACGACAAAATGCGCATTTTTTTAGCGAAAATCTCCTGTTTTAGTTGCATTTTTTGTTTATAAATGTTCCTCTTTTTGGGAGTTTTATACAGGCTATAACAGTTAAATAATGTCGTTATACGACTTCTAGATTTTAATGCGTCATGATCCCTTTCAC
>C687J35504_10002164_pt1 | contig 13439 bp, 12 predicted proteins | sample RifCSPhighO2_02_FD_35504 | JGI IMG/M metagenome (IMG submission 35504) | reverse complement strand
GCTTTATGAAAAATTCGAAAAACATTGGAAAATATGGCTTTGGATACCAATCATTCTGCTAATCTTATCCGTCGGGGTTATTTCAAACAACATAGTGGCCAAAGGCTCGTTCATGGAAAGGGACATCGAGCTGACAGGCGGGAAGTCAATAACATTCGAAGTTGCTTCTGTAGATGTTGATGTTATCAAGTCCCAGCTGCCTTATGCAAAAGTGCATGTGACTAGCGGTGTTGGCAAGAATCTGATAATAGAAATGTCTGTAGACAAGGATGAGGGTGAGATTATCGACATTATCTCGCGCCACGCGAGCGTAATTGGATCGCCTACAGTAAGAACGGTAGGCCCTTCCATAGGCAACATATTTTTTCAGCAGACACAAATAGCGCTGGTCATTGCATTCATATTGATGGCGATAACGGTTTTCATTCTTTTCCGTTCAATCGTGCCTTCGCTTATAGTCATACTTGCTGCCACTGCCGACATCGTCATCACAATTGCAGTCCTTAGCATTCTTGGCGTCGCGCTTTCTCTCGCAGTTATCGCAGCGCTCCTGATGGTGATAGGCTATTCTGTCGATACCAACATGGTACTCACGTCCGAGCTCCTCAAGGGGCGGGGCAGCGTTAGCGCCGGAATCAAGCGGGCAATGAAAACCGGCCTGACAATGACTTCAACAATATTTGTGGCGTTGGTGGCGATGTATTTTCTTTCAGGATCTTTGATTATCGAACAGATTGCGCTTGTGCTTATAATAGCTACTCTGCTTGACGTGCCCACGACATGGATGACTAACGCGGGCGTGCTCCGATACTGGTTGAAAAAGAGGGGAAGAACATGAACACGAACATGAAAATTGTGCTGTTTATAGCGATGCTTGCTCTTACTGTTGCGGGCGCATTATTCCTGCCTTCAACGCCAGTTATCCTGTTGGGCGTCATTATTTTATTTTTAATTATAGTTCCACGGGCCATGCTGAAGAATATTCGCATGTTAATTTGGTTTGTATTTATTCTTTTGTCTGTAGTCCTGATTTCATTTAATTATAACGCAAGCGGCTTCAGTGTTGTATCAATTGACAAGAACTCAACGATAACTAGCCTTGCTGTAGGCGAAATACTGTACAAAATAAATGATGTCCCTGTCACAGCTGACAGCATTGCCAGCGAATATTTCGGTACAATAAAGCTCGAAACGAACCACGGGCAGAAATTCGTGCGGGCGAACGGCGTGCTCGGAATTGAGGTGGATGAAGTGCCGTCGTCGAGTCTCAGATTCGGGCTTGATCTGAAAGGCGGGGTGCGCGCAGTCCTTGAGGTAAATTCAACAGACAACGCAACGCTGGACCAGATAATCTCCACCCTCCAGACAAGGATCAATATCTATGGGTTGCGGGAAGCCGTATTCAGGCCCGTGTATTATGAAGGTAAGGGTTTTGTCGAGATAAGCATAGCCGGAGGCAGCAAGGAGGAGCTGAGAAACCTGTTGGAGAACCAGGGAAATTTCGAGGCAAAGATAACAATAGCGCCTCGTGTTTCGTCCGGCTCAGGAACTATACGTCTTGAAAGAAATCATAATTTCTCTGTTTCTAATGGCTCCGTAATCATGGATAGCAAAACTGTCCGCGAAAAAGAGGCTTTTGTACTGGATGGGATTCCATTTGTCCTTGACACGGTTTCGGATAAGATAAACATGACTGCAACCGTGTTCAATAGCGATGACGTCAAGACTGTCTTCTTCGACCCGCAGCGCTCGCGCATTGAGTTAGAACAGGACAGCTACAGGTGGTCTTTCTCAATTCAGCTGGGGCAGGAAGGCGCGCAGAAATTTGCATGGATCACGAATAACCTTGAACTCGTGCCGGGAACTGGTTACCTCAGCTCTCCTATAGTGCTTTATCTGGACAGTAATCTCGTGGATTCTCTCAGCATCTCATCCACTTTGAAGGGGCGTGTCGAGACAGAGATACAGATAAGTGGCTCGTCTGACACAAGGGACGCCGCAATAAAGGAAAGATCCCAGCTGCAAAGTATCCTGCGCTCAGGCGCGCTTCCTACATCTGTAGAAATCGTCCAGCTTGACGCGATTTCCCCAACGCTTGGGACATCGTTCTTGATGAANGCTGCTCTCGCCGGCTTCGTTGCCCTTATCGGCGTCATCATTGTCGTGGGCGTTAGGTACAGGAGGCCAAAGATAGTCTTGCCGATGATAATAATTTCGTCGAGCGAGATTTTGATAATTTTAGGCATCGCGTCCATGATAGGCTGGACGATTGACCTGCCGGCAATTGCAGGCATAATCGCGACGTTAGGAAGCGGTATCAACAGCCAGATAATGATAATAGACCAGGCACTGCGAAAAGAAGTTGAAACAGCGACGCTGAAAGAGAAGCTGAAGAACGCCTTCTTCGTGATATTCGGCGCCGGCGGAACCGTAATCGCTGCGATGGTACCTCTGATGATTATAGGATTCGGCCTGCTGCGTGGCTTCGCAATAACGACGATTATCGGGGTGCTTGTCGGAATACTGATAGTGCGCCCGGCGTTCGGCGAGATAGTCAAGAAAATAATCAAGGAATGAAACTAGATTTATTTCTTTTTGGCTTTGAAAATAATGGTTGGTCCGATTAGCCTGACAAGGTCTTCTGGATAAACTGTCGGGTCTTTGATTTTGTTTTTCATGTCCAGAGGCTCATGCACTTCCAGCAGGGTTAGATTCGCATTAATGACGCTATTTACAATATCGCTCACTTTCCTGTGAAACATCACGAATTTGTGTTTTGTGCGGTCTGACCATGTTTCATTTTGAACTAATTTTCTAGTTTTTAAATAATTGTACCTGATCTTTTTTGTTTTGGGGTCAATGACATAATATAAAGGGTGGTCATAACTGAAAACAAACAATCCACCCTTTTTGAGAACTCTATACACTTCCTTGAAACATTTGGTAAGGTCGGCAATGTATTGCAAAGCAAAGGCAGAGAAGACGATATCATAGCTGCTCGACTTAATTCCCTTCAATGTCTGTATATCTCCCTTAATCAACGTCACACTAACTTTTTCTCTTTCAATAAGTTTTCTGGCATATGCTAGTTGTGCTTTAGAAATATCAATTGCCGTACATATTGCGCCCTGTTTTGCGAAGCTGATCGAGCATTGGGCTCCGCCACACCCGATTTCTAGGATTTTCTTACCTTTGACATCTCCAAGTAGTTTCAGCTGGTTCTCACGAGGAGCATATGGTCCGTAATCTGCTGATTTTGTGCTTAGCTTTGCCCATTCTTGGAACCATGGAGCTGCATCATTCCACCATTTCTCAACTTCTTTAACCATTTTATTATTTATTTTGAAAAGTATATAACGAGCGCGATAATCAGAAGGGCAAATAAAAAATAATTGTCGGTAATATCAGCACACCCATAAGAATTCCGCGTCTTATTCCTGCCATGTTTGCAAAAATTCCAAGTGCTGTGCATGTCACAAGAAGAAGCATACCATATATGCCAGTGAAAAATAGTGTCATGAAAACAATCAACAAAATAACAACTCTGCTTATTGTTACATAATTTATTTTCTCCATGCTTGACAGCGTCCTCTTTGCCATCTTTAATGTTATAATGGCCGAAAGTCCTGCAACCAGCAGTGCCACAGCCATCACAAGAATAAACTCATTAAATCCTATTTGTACTAATTGTTCAAGGACAACAGCAACACCGCTTCTTGACCTTTGTATAAGCCACAATGAAAGTATGGACAATATTGCATTGGAAATGGTTATGGCGCCGAGTGTGAGTATAAAGGACTTTTCATTTTTATCTACACTGGCAAGCGACGCAATTTCACTTGATCCTACACCCGGAAGCATGCCAGAAATAATCCCGCCTATGCTCCCAAATACTATAGACCGTCGCGTCTGGCGTCCAGTGACATGAATCTCTTTTTTCCTTTTTGGTATCTTGATTTTCTGGTTTGTGCTGAAAAACATAACGCTAATGCCGAACATGCCGGAAAGTATTGGAAATAGAACAAGAGTTCTGTCTACAGGCAGCTGTGACGAAAGTATGCCAATCGTGCCGGCCAGCATGAAGCAGAAGAAAGATATGAATTTCTTCTTCCCTTTTTCAGAAAATACCATTATGAAAACGATGAAGATGAGAAGCGCATATGTGAACGGTTGTGACACCTGAAAAATGCGTGGTATTATAAGAATAATTAGCGGCAGTGCAAGTAAAATAAAAATAACCGAGCCGACGCCACCAATGACCGCTAATTTTATTGCGTCGTAGCCATTGCCTTGCATAAGCATTTTATGTGCCGGTAGTACAGCCAGAGATTTGTCAGAATCCGGTGCGCCAAAGAGCATGGATGGTATGAAATCCAGAAATGTATTGGATATTCCGAGGGCAACGACAAAAGCAATCAATGCCATAGGCTGAAGGTTGAGTTGTGAGAGANGCGGGACAAAAAGTATTATGAGGTTTGGATGNANTCCTGGTATCAGGCCGAAAAATATGCCAACTATAATTCCCAATACTGCAAATAATAAAATTTCCAGCATAATTTCGTATTTGTTGCTTCCAATTTAAGCGTGATGGTCGGCGTGAAGGTTACTGTGTATTCACAGTAACCTTAGCAGCTGACGGTATCGTGAAAGACACGATACCGTCCACGTCGACCATCGCTATGCAGTTGTCCATAATTCCGTATTTCTTCAAGCTTTTAAATCGGCGTTCCCAATATCTTAGAAGGTGTACATATGCTGGGAAAGCCTAATCCTAAAATGATTGAACAGATGATGAAAAAGCTGAACATGAAAGTTCAGGAAATACCTGCAGAGCTTGTAATAATAAAAACTAAAGATAAAAATATAATAATTTCAAGGCCTGAAATAATGCTGGCTGACATGATGGGCCGCGAGGTATATCAGATAAGCGGCGAAGTATCAGAAAGTTTTCCTGTCAGTGAGGATGACGTAAAACTTGTGATGGATAAAACAGGAAAAGACAGGAACACGGTTGTAAAAAAGCTCGAGGAACTTAATAATGACCTGGCTAAGGCTATAACAGAGCTGAGGGAAAAATAAGGTGTTGCCAATGAACCACAGAAAACTTCATATTGATCATCTGCTTCCAATTGCACTCTTCCTAATTGGTGTGGTCATGTTGATGGAGTCGGCAGCAGCCATGTTTGTTATTATTGAAAGTACTCAGATTGCCGCGCAAACAGCGTCCATGGCATGGATATATGTAATGTTTAAGTCGCTCGTTAGTTTGTTCGTTATTTTTGCTGGTTATGTCACCATGAAAAAATAATTATTAAGAGTGAAACAGGCTTTTGCACTTCTCGCGCATAAATTCTCCGATTAAAATCAAACGTGGTTCTCCTTTTTCTAGTACATGTGCTGCTGGTATGTCAATGGTCCTCCAAGACCATTCATTGCTGCCGTTACGAATTCTATACTCTCTCATGTCCTCTATTTTAGCTCCGTATATTATTCCTTTCATTTTTGCCCAAACCAAAGCTGCAGCGCACATAGGACATGGCTCATGAGTTGTATACAGAATACAATCATCTAAGTGTCTTTTACCGAGAACTTTAGCTGCTTCTTTTATTGCGATAATTTCGGCATGGTGTATCGGGTCCTGATCAATTTTACTTCTGTTTCCCGCCATTGCAATTATTTTATCGCTCTGTACAATAACAGCCCCGACTGCGTAATCACCGTCGTTCTTAGCCTTGATCGCCTGTTCAATCGCTATTTTCATGAACTTTTCTTTTGGTTCTATCATTCTGTTATATACAGACCAAAACTTTTAATTCAGAATTAGCCAATATAATTTTCGTCGCCGTCTGGAGCTGTTTGCTGTACCAACTGTTCATCTGATAGTTTCTTACTCTTCCTTTTTCTTTCGTCAACAGGACCTATGTACCGGCTTGTAACCTTTTTCCCTCTTCTGATAGACTCATAGTAATATTTTCTGCCGTTTATGACCTTAATATGCCGGTTTGTCATGGTAGTAAATTATTTTTTACCCTATATAAAATTTTGGTTTGTCCAGTAACGCAATTGCACACTCTAAATGGCGTCTAGAATGGGCAAAAGCTGGCATAGCAAGTGATAATTTCTCCCGGTTTGTCAACTCATGAGCACTCTTGAAGTGAGTTTGAAAACAGCGTGGTGTGTTTGCTCTACTTTTGAAAAAGTTAAATAGTATATTTACATACAATACAGCGTGGTCAGATGATTATTAGATTCCAATTGCTTGACGCAGACTATTTTCTTAACGGAAACAAGCCCATATTAAGGCTCTTCGGTCGCGATGCTAATGGAAGAGCTGTTTGTGTGCTCTACGACAAGATGCGGCCATACTTCTATGTAAAGTGCAGTAATCCACAGAATCTTAACGGGATAAATGCCACAGGTNTCGAGGAGGTAAAAAGGTTCCTGGCCGTCGGTTACCAGAAGGAACCCACTGCACTGTACAAAATAACTCTCACAAATCCGCAGGACGTGCCAAAGCTGAAAGACCAGCTTCTCAATAACAAGCTCGTCGAGGACGCCTACGAAGCAGACATATTGTTCAAATACAGGTTCATGGTAGACAAAAACATATATGGCATGCAGTGGCTCGAAGTCGAGGGTGAGAGGGTTAATACAATTGTATCAAAAACCCTGTCATTCCGTGCCGAGTCAATCAAACCACTGGAACTTGAGGAAAACGCAGACCTGAAGTACATGGCATTTGATATCGAATGTGTGCCATCAGACCCGCGCAAGCCACTGAACGAGAAGAAGGATGGTATAGTGATGATTTCACTTGCCTTTAGCCACGAATATCGTGGCAGGAAGTCGCTCGTGCTTGTGGCAAAGCGTGCATCTGGCGAAAATGTTCAGGGGTTCCAGACAGAAAAGGAGATGCTAGAAGAGTTCCTTAAGGTGATAAACGACTACGATCCTGATGTGTTAACCGGTTACAACATAAACATGTTTGACTTTCCCTACATAATAGAACGTCTCAAACAAAACAAGCTTCCCCAGAATCTCGGAAGGACTGACAAAATAACATTCCTAAGAACACTAGGAATGACTCAGGAGTACGTATTGACTGGCAGGGTGGTAGTCGACCCATACCAGATACTCAAAAGAGATCCATGGGTAAAGTTCCCGCGCTATGATCTCAATACTGTTGCAAGGCTGCTTCTTAACGATGAAAAGCATGATATTGAATATGGCGAGATGGGCGGCTTGTGGAACGGGACACGGGAAGACTTGTCAAAGTTTATTGAATACGCACGTAAAGACGCTGATCTATCACTGAAGCTTGTTCTTGATCGTGGAATGCTGGACAAGTTTGTTGAACTCTCAAAAGTTTCGGGCCTGCTGCTTCAGGATGTGATGGGCGGGCAGACAAGACGAATAGAGACAATGGTACTTCATGAGTTCAGAAAAAAAGGTTTTGTAATGCCCCTTGCGCCATCAAAAGCTGAACTTGTAAGAAGAACAAAAGAAAGGGACAAGCAGGGCTTGAAGGGTGCTATAGTTCTCGAACCTAAGAAGGGGTTGCAAGCAGAAGGCTGTGTTCTGGTCCTCGATTTCAAGAGCCTTTACCCTTCTATCATGCGTACGTACAATGTATCACCTGACACTCTCACCGGTACCGAAGAAAATTCACATCAGTCTCCATCAGGCGCATACTTCATAGATCAGGCAGTTCATGAGGGAATATTTCCAAATATACTCGCGCGTGTGCTTGCGGCCCGCGGCAGCGCAAAGAAACTGATGAAAACCAAGAAAGGTGAGGAAAAGCGGATACTCAATGCCAAACAACTTGCCCTGAAAGATATTTCCAACAGCTTTTACGGCTACACAGGTTACACAAGAGCGCGCCTGTATACTATAGATGTCGCCAATACCATAACCGCTTACGGAAGAAAGAACATAGAAAAAACCCGCAAGCTGGTGGAGGAGAACTTTGACGTAGAGGTTGTCTATGGTGACAGCATAACAAAAGACAGGTTCGTGACATTGTTGAATCCTCGTGATGTGATAGAAGTCAAAAACATAGAAGTGCTCTTCGAGCAGCACAAAGAACATGCAGTGAGAACGCCAGACGGCAAGGAAAGGATACCTCTTGCCGGATACAAGGCACTTACTGTCAGTCGGNGCAGAACAGCAGAATGGTCACCTGTCAAGGAGGTAATACGTCACAAAACAATCAAGAAAATATACAGAGTTGGGCAGAAATTCGGTGAAACTATCGTGACCGAGGATCATTCACTGATGATTGACAATAACGGATTGCTCGAGGAAACAAAACCCGCCCAGCTTGCTGATAGGAAAATAGCAAGAGTGGAGACAATACCAGAAGTAAAACAATTGCAGGGAATTGATATGTATGAGATGTTGAAAGATTACACTTATCGCCATGAGTACAAAGGCCGGATGAAAACAGCAGCATTCCATGCCGATGAAAACTTTGTATGGTTTGGCTGGGAAGACAGGAAAGACCCAATAAGGATAAAGCGTTTCATAGATGTCGAGTCTGGTGAATTTGATGCTTTGTGCAAATTGATTGGAGCATATGCAGCAGAGGGCTCTTCATCGACGTTAGAAACTACAAGCAGATATGGAGCTTCGATAGCGTCCTCTGATAGCGAATGGCTGAAAGAGCTTCAGGCTGCGTATGTGCTGCTCTTTGAAGGGGCTGAATCTTGCGTCATAAGGTCTACGACTGGTATAAGGGAGCTTGTCTATGGCGACAAAAAGATATTATACGAGGACAAGACATGCAAGCTGCAGATGATGAACTCGCTCTCTGCCGTGGTTTTCAAGTTGCTCTGTGGCCAGAAAAGCGCCGGCAAAAAACTACCTGATTTTGTCTTTCATATACCAGAAGTCAAGCAAAACCTGATATTGCACCATATGCTAAAGGGCGACGGTTACATAGAAAAAGGTTCCAGATACACCGATGCTTACAAAGCTGTGAATTTCCGTTATGATACCAAATCGCTGAACCTCATTTCCTGCCTCTCGCTCCTCCTGACCATGCAGGGCAGGAAGTATACGATAAGCTTCAGAAAAGATAAGGATGTTTACAGGATTACGACCTGCTCAAAATACAACAGCAAATTGCGCACAAAAGTATCAGAGGAAGCGTACAACGACTATGTCTACGATCTTGCTGTGGACAAAAACCATATGTTTGTAGATGCATGCGGCCAGATACTCCTGCACAACACAGATAGTATTTTTGTCAGGACAAAGACCACAAACCTCGATGAGGCAAAGGAGCTTGGTGAAAAAATATCAAAATTTGTAACAGAAAAACTGCCAAGTTACCTCGAACTTGACTTTGAGAAAATATACAGAACTTTCTTGATACTAACAAAGAAACGTTATGCTGGCTGGCGGTTTGACAAAACCGATGAAGGCTGGCACGATATCATTGAAATGCGTGGTATTGAAACCGTTCGGCGTGACTGGTGTCCCCTTGTATCCGAGCTCATGGAGAAGGTGCTCAATACAATACTAAAGGAGGGCGACCTTGCGAAAGCTATAGAACTCGTAAAATGCACCATCAACGACCTTCGTGCAGGCAAAATACCGCTGGAGAAGCTGACAATAATAAAAGGCATCACAAAACATATTGACAACTATGAAGGTATGCTTCCACACATAGAACTTGCAAGAAAACTGACAAAGAGAAACCCGCAGGATCCGCCAAAGATAGGTGATCGCTTGGGATTTGTAATAATAAAGGGTGACCAGATGTTATCAAAGCGCGCTGAGGACCCCAAGTATGTCGAGCAGAACAAAATCCAGCTCGATTCTGATTATTATACCGAAAGTCAGCTGTTGCCTCCGATAGAAAGGATTCTGAATGCCGTAGGTATTCAGCGCTCCGAAGTCCTGGGAAGCGGCAGGCAGATGTCCCTCGGCGATGTCATGTCCGGCAAAAAAAGAGAANTGAAGCATAACATAGAAGTCAACTATGCAAAACCGCTTGAAGGCTGGGAAGAATTTNTNTGCAAGAAGTGTTCAAAAAGNTACAGGAGAATGCCGCTAAACGGCCTGTGNGAGTGTGGCGGCGAGATGTTGATAGGTTACCACGGCTCCACCAGCGATAAAGTGACAGTAAAATAATTATATTTATTTTTTAGCAGGACTGAGGCCCATTTCAAGGATACCTTTGGTAGGACTTATGTAAGATTCTCTTCTGCCATTACTTGTGTCTTCCTCAATAACTCTATAAATTCCCGGCTGGATCTTTTCTGCAGAAATTAACATTTCATAACGTCCTTCTCCAACCATTGCCAAATCAAACGCTTCCATTTCCCGGAGTCTCTGACTAATTGGGTCTATCATTCGTTTTCCTTCTATAACATTTATTTAAACTTTACCGCAGCCAAAGACTACTCACTACTTATGCAGAATTAAAGTATCTTCTAAGTTTATTTTGTGGAAGTCTTAGTTCAGGTCTTCTGTTAGGATCAACTAACTCTGCACTTTCATCGCCCAAATAACCAACACAAGTATTAGTACCCTTCAAGCAAATATGAGACCAATCAGTATGTTGAAACATAGCAGAACCGTCTATTCTTCGAATTAGTTTTGCCATCTGATAGTGGTCTAAAAAAGGCCTTACTGTTTCGTACGTGTGGTGGTGATTGTCTAAATGTCCCATACTTTTATCATTTCTACAAAGTATAAAAACTATACTTTTATTGAGGTAAACTGATTTTCTCAACATCTCTAGAAGCAAAGTCTATGACAATTGGCTTGAATTCACCAAGCAGCGACCCCGAATTCACAAGTGTAACAGATTTGTAATTAGTAATGTAAGGCTGGTCACTATTGCCATAGTGAACTATGTCAGGAACTTCCGTCAGTACAAGATAGTCCTCATCAAGGATTACGTTAGTTTTTCCGAGGTAGCGTTTCTTCAGCATCTTTATGTCAGCTTTCTGTGCCATGAGCACCTTAAGCCCGCCAAGCTCTACCATGGCCGGATTGCTGAGAGAAACTATCCTGCTGCTTTCGAACGTTTGTGGAATGTTAGGATATTCACTGTCATCGGCAATGACAAAAACCGTCTTTATGTAGCAGTACCTGTCAACATAGTCCTTAAAAAGTTCCTTGCTGCCTAATTTTCCTGAAACAAAAAGGTATTGTATGTCCTGCTGGCTAAACCATTCAAAAAATGCTTCAATATCCTTTGGAGATGATTCATCCAGACAAAGATCAGACACAAAACATGCCTTGCCCGTGCCTTTTGTTGGGTCACGCAGAGGTATATCAGGATATATTATTTTCTTGCCAAAAAGTACCTTGCCGCCTGCCACTGCCTTTATGGCAACAACATCATCAAGCTCTAAATCATCAATATCATCAAGTATGACCGGCATCGTAGTTGTCGTATCTTCTAGCTCAACTGTCTTTTTTTCATTCTCCTTTATTTCTTTTACAATGCCTATGACATGCACTTCGTTGCGAGTGCTATCTATCTTGTTTAGGGATACAAAACTTTTTGGTATTCTGGATATTATGATCTGCTTCATTTTCTCGTATTTGGAACCATAGAATCTTACAAAATCCTCCCGTGTAATCTCCTTTTTTTTGTAAGTGAGGTTCATGAGTATCTTATAAGGTGTGTAGAGATCCCTGGAATCAACAATAAGTGGTAACTTCCTTGAGAGGGGCTCTTCAACGCCTGTTTCCTCAATAATTTTTAGCGCCTCATCCGTAAGCAGGTGTCCGTGTTTAAAGAATTCGCTGACAATTTCGCTCTTTCCCATCACAAATCCCCCTTCTTTAGATACTTAATTACCCAATCGTTCCTGGAGGATGCCTCTTATCCTGTTAAGCATGTCATCTTTCACAGCAAGCGCAATGTCACGTGTCCTGCCATAGCGTCCGTTTGACACGACCTTTGCTGTTATGACACCAAGCATGTCGAGTTCGCCTATTAGATCGCTAACTCTTCTCTGTGTCAGTGGTTTGATATTATTTGCCTTGCATATGTTTGCATACATGTTGAACACGTCGCCTGTTAGCAGCCTTTTGTCTACCCAACCTTTACTTACAGGTTTGTCATGTAGTTTTATTATTGCATAGAGAACTGCCTGTGACTGGCTTGGCTGACCTCTTATGGTTTCTGTTACCCTGTCTAGATCAATCTTCTGTTGTGCCATATCTATGTGCTTTTCAGCAACCAGCATCTCTCCAGACCTCTCTGCTATCTCTCCGGCAACGCGAAGAAGGTCAAGCGCACGTCTGGCATCACCATGTTCCTGTGCAGCCAGTGCAGCGCATTTGCTAAGAACTGTATCGCTTACCGCGCCCTCTTTGAACCCTCCCTGTACCCGCTCATAAAGTATATCCTTGAGCTGCACTGCATTGTAAGGTTTGAACAGGATTTCCTCCTCGGAAAGAGAAGATTTCACCCGTAAATCAAGGTTATCACGAAAAGAGAGGTCATTTGTTATGCCAACTATAGTTATGTGACTCTTCTTGAGTTCCTGGTTGGACCTTGTAAGATTGTAAAGAAAGTCGTCGCCAACCTTCTTTACAAGGGTGTCTATCTCGTCCAAAATCAGTATAAGTTCTGTTGCCTTGTTATCGACGTGTTCAAAAAAGCGCCTGTAAAGAACATCCGTAGGCAGGCCCGTATCAGGAACACATTCACCAAGCTCCTTTAGCAGCTGCGCAAACAGTCGGTATTCTGTGTCTGCCACTTTTTTCATCTTGCAGTTTATGTAAACTACACGCAGGTTCTTTCCATTCTTTCTTACTATTTCCTGGAGTTGGTTTATTATAAATTTCGCGCAAATCGTCTTGCCAGTCCCGCAAGTACCATAAATGAAGAGGTTGTTAGGCTTGTAACCCCTAAGAACCGGTGCCAACATTGAACTCAGTTGCTGAAGTTCCACATCTCTATGTGAAAGTTTCTGTGGAATAAAAGAAGAAGAAAGTGTGTTTTTATCATTGAATATGTCCTCCTTTTCAACATATTGCGCGAAAATATTGTTTGTACTGACCAACTGCATTAAACCACCCCATTTTCCGAATTACTGTATCATTAATGTAAACGGCGTGCTTATAGTGGAATACTTCCATATGAAGAATACCCTACACCCGACTACCATCATTTCTCTTGGAGGGTATTTATAGTTTTTCTATCTGAAAAATAGGTTTTGTAGTATTTGTTTTCTACGAACGTTAACACCCCACCATTTCCTGTGGAAGTGCCACTATTATTATTTTTATTATATAAGTATGTTATATGAAATGTAGGTGTCTGTTTTGTAAAATTCTGAAAAATTTTCGAAAAGAAACAAAGCGCATGAGAAACAAGGGGGACCCACACACTTTATTACAACCAGAACCAGGAATTTTATTAAAATTTTGTGGGTTAATACTCCATTGTAATAATATTTTATTCA
>C687J35504_10002158_pt1 | contig 13469 bp, 12 predicted proteins | sample RifCSPhighO2_02_FD_35504 | JGI IMG/M metagenome (IMG submission 35504) | reverse complement strand
CTGGGCATAAAGCTGCTTGAGAGCAATGTGGGCGGCAGGGGCGGAGGCGGGGCAAGACTTACAAAGGAAGCAAAGGACCTCCTCAGGCGCTACAACAGATACAAAACACGGGTCAAGACCTGCGTGGATAAGGAATACAAGGCCATTTTCAGGAATAAAACATCTTGACAAGAAATCTTCCGAATTTATTATGTCTTTATTGACATAACGCTTTATACAATTGGGAGAGAAGGTGTAGAGGGATGCAAACGCAGGCGAGACGGCTGGTTATTTTTGTGCTGTTTCTTATCGTCCCTTTCCGGCCGACGGCATACGGCGGGGATGATGAGATACTGGTGTTCGTTGCGGCGAGTCTGACGGACGCCATGAACGAGATCAAAGAGAGGTTTGAAGAAAGGGCGGGGGGCAGGGTTTTTTTCAGCTTCGGGAGTTCCGGCACCCTCTGCCGCCAGATACAAAAAGGTGCCCCGGCAGACGTCTTCGTTTCTGCCAGTCCCATCCAAATAGATGCCCTTGAACTTGACGGCCTTGTTCTACTTGATACAAGAAAGGACCTGCTGACTAATAATCTGGTGGTCATTGTACCCAGCGGCAGCGGGTTAAGGGTGGCGCAGGCCGAAGACCTTGCACAAAAAGAGGTGGTGAAGATAGCCATTGGGGAGCCCGACGCTGTACCGGCAGGCGCTTACGCCAAGGAGGCCCTGGAGAATTTGGGACTGTGGGACTCCCTGCATCCAAAGATTGTACCCGCCCTGGACGTGAGGGCCGTGCTTGCCTATGTNGAGCGGCAGGCGGCTGACGCAGGCATTGTGTATGGAACGGATGCAACAATAAGTGACAAAGTGGAGGTTGTATACGAATTCCCAGAAGACAGCCACACGGCCATAGTTTACCCTGCAGTCGTATTAAAAGGCAGCAAGGCCGCGGCCCTGGCAAGAGAGTTTGTGGATTTTCTTTCCTCCGCAGAGGCCGGAAGGGTTTTTGAGGCATACGGTTTCAAGACAACAGGAGGGCATTAAACCATGCTATCACCGGAAGAAATCTCTGCCATATACATATCTATGAAGGTTGCAGTCTGCAGCACGCTGCTTATCCTCCCTCCCGCAATATTTATAAGCTGGGTGTTGGCTAAATCCAGTATCAGAGGTAAATCTTTTATTGAGACGCTGGTCAATATGCCCCTGGCCCTTGCGCCCGTTGTAAGCGGTTTCTTTCTGCTCATCCTCATAAGCAGAACTGGAGTCGTTGGGCGCATCCTCTACGAAGACCTTGGCATAGAGCTGACATTCACCTGGTACGCGGCGGTACTGGCCAGTGCGGTTATAGCCTTTCCTCTCCTGGTAAGGGTGGCGCGTGTAGCCATGGAAGAGGTTGACCCCAAATTGGAAAACGCAGCCAGGACCCTGGGTGCAAGTCCCTGGAGGGTGTTCTATACCGTAACCCTGCCGCTCTCAATAAGGGGTGTAATAGCGGGTTCAATACTGGCATTCACACGCAGTCTGGGCGAATTTGGAGCTACCATCATGCTGGCAGGAAACATACCGGGTAAGACACAGACTATACCGCTGGCAGTGTTTAATTGTGTCCAAACAGGACACGAGGATGAGGGCCTTAGACTGGTCTTTATCGCCACCATCCTTGCCTTCTCTGCCCTGTTTGCCGCCCAGAGTATCTCTAGTCGCACCACCCATTGAGGCCCTCCGGTATAATGAAACTAAAGGTGGATATAAGAAGACGGGCCGGTACGTTTTATCTGGATGTCGCATTCTCAGTAGAAAAAACCCTAACTGCCATCTTCGGACCTTCGGGAAGCGGCAAGACCACAATCCTTAACTGCATCACCGGGGTCATAAGACCGTGCGACGGAGAGATATCCATTGACGGTAACCCGCTGTATTCCAGCAGAGACCGCATAAATCTGCCCCCGGAGAACCGCCACATTGGTTACGTATTTCAGGAAGGACTACTCTTCCCCCATCTTACGGTAGAAAAGAACATTTTTTACGGGTTTCGTCAAGAAGATGAGGCAAGGTGCCATATAGCACCGCAGGCAGTTATAGACGTCCTTGAAATAAAAAGCCTTCTTGGGAAAAAACCGGGCCGGTTGTCTGGTGGAGAGCAACAGCGGGTGGCCATCGCCAGGGCGCTCCTTTCTCATCCACAGCTGCTCATCTTTGACGAGCCGGTGTCGGCCCTTGACTGGGCCCTGAAGAGCCGCTTCCTGCGCTACCTGAAACGGATAAAGGAAGAGTTCCGCGTCCCAATACTTTATGTCACTCACGCCCTCTCCGAGATTATGAACCTCGCCGACGAGGTGATCGTGGTAAAGGACGGCAGGGTGCTGGCTACGGGCGGTGTCTCCAGTCTCTTCCACTACCCACACATATTTCCCATAATAGAGTCCGAGGGGCTTGAGAACGTACTCACTCTTAAGGTGCTTTTACATAATAAAGAGCGCGGTGTAACTGAGCTGGAACTTGGGAACCAAAGACTGTTAGTGCCGTTGAGTGGGGCCGAGATTGGTTCTTCTGTATCGGTAATTGTGCGGGCACAGGACGTAATAGTGAGTCACGAAAAACCGAGGGGGTTAAGCGCCCGTAATATCCTAGAGGGGGTGGTGGGGGACGTCTCTATTGCGGGCAGTAAGGCCGTCCTGAGTGTGGACCTGGGAGGGCGGATGATTGTAGAGATAACCCCGGAGGCCCTTAGAGAGCTTGGAATAAACGTTGGGGAGAAATACTTCTTTATCATCAAAGCCAACTCTATACGGGTGTGTTAGCTTTCCGGCGCGCCCGGACGCATCCTGCGAGTATAAAGTCGGATTTAATCTGGATAAGGCAAAGACCTTATATTTTCGCTCAGTAGCTAAAGTCCGATTTATCCATATGTATTGGGCAGCCCCAGTGCGACCAACGCCCCCAGCCTAGGATTGACCCTTGCTCGCAAGGTTCACCCGGCCTACTCTCACGGTGTGGACAGTGCTCGCCTTCCACACAATAGCAGGAAAACAGTTCGGGTGATGCAAGAAATCTGTTTCTGCAGGGCCGTATGCAGAAGTAATACGTCGTACCTTTATATTTGGCCACATGTGGCGCGTCTTCGTCCACGCGGCAACCGCACACGGGGTCTATATAAATTAGTTTTATCCCTGGGGTCTCAACCATCTCTTTTTTGAAAGCCCTCTTACAGGCCTCTGAGCAAAAATAATATATCTTCCCATCAACCTCCCTCGTATGAGGTGTGTCTTTGTTCACCTCCCTGCTGCATACAGGGTCAATGTAATAGTCTTTGACCTCCTCCGGGGCAACTGCAGTTCCTGTGCCTATACCCACTACTTCACCTTGACCGGTAACTGCAATAAAACTGCACAAACAAAATACGGTAAGAGGCGTAATTAGGCGGTTTAGCCTTTCCATGATATTTCCTCCTTAACTAACATGGACGTAAAAACATTATAACAAAGAAACCACTTCTTCTGCCATAATCAGAGCTTCTGTATTGACTGTGTATGCAGTTTATAAATAATCGTTGCTATAAATCTAAAAGACGCTTATTCTGGGAGGATAGCAATATGGCAGTTCAAAGGATAAATTGTAAGAAACGGATATCTTACCATCAGGGCCTGATGTCGGATGCTTCACTAATACCGGCTGAAGACCTGCAAAAGGGTTCGTTTCTCTTCTGCGGTGGCGCCATACCCAGGGACCCCGATAAGAATTGGGATATCCCCCTTGACTTCGAAGAGCAGTGTCACGTCACCTTCAAGAACCTGAAGGGTGTACTGGAGGCGGCCGGGACCACCACGGACAATCTGATAAGGGTGATTATCTATCTAACCGACATGAGGAACTGGGAGGCCATGAACAAGGTTTATGCACAGTATATCAAGTCTGCACCGGCCAGGGCCTGCATCGGTATAAACGCCCTCAATAATAGGTACCAGATTGAGATTGTGGCCGATGCCCTTGTACCGGCCAAGAAGTAATCCAGCATATTCTGCAGATGCTTAGCCGAAGTTGAATCTTTTGTACGGGTGCGTCCCGTCGGTGGTAAATATTGCGACTTGACGCACCCTTCCTCTTTTGTATAAGCTACCTGTACAAATGTCTTTAGGGAATCTTGGGATACAGTGGAGGGCATTGAGCACAAGGAGGGTGTACAATCTCCTTATGGGAAAACTCCAGCACCGCTTGGGCCTTTCAAGACTCTATGCCTACCCGGCAAAGATTACCATCGAATCTGGCAACATATGCAATCTGCGCTGCCCCCTCTGCCCTACGGGCCAGCACGACCCCTCAGCCAAGAAGGGACTAATGTCGTTCGAGACCTATAAAAAGGTGGTGGACGAACTCGGTGCGAACCTGTACCTGATGAGACTGTATAACTGGGGCGAGCCCTTGCTGAATCCTGAGCTTGTGTCCATGATAAAGTATGCCGTCTCTAAGGGCATAATTGTCAAGATAAGCACTAATCTTGACGTTAAGATGGACGCTGAGCGGACGAAAGAACTTTTACTATCCGGGCTACACAAAATTTATGTCTCCTGCAACGCCGTTTCGGAAGAGACGTATACAAAATATCACGTGGGAGGCGATTTTAGGAGGGTAATGAGCAATCTGAGACTGCTGGCTGCGAAGCGCGCTGAACTGCGTTCTCCAACGGAGATTGTGTGGCTGTTTCATGTCTTCAGCCACAATGAACCTGAGATAAAGCGGGCAGAGGAGATGGCGGCGGAACTCGGTATGAGATTGCAGATAAATAAGATGAAGCCCGACATGGGTAAAGAGATATTCGAGACCGCAGAGGAGGCCATTGAAAGGGACAGCAGATGGCTTCCCAAAGACCCACAGTATAATATCTTTGACATGGAGAAAAAGAGGTCCAAAAGGCGTTTCTCATGCGACCAGCTCTGGACAGAAACGGTCATCAATTGGGATGGTTCCGTACTGCCCTGCTGCTCCGTATACAATGAGAAATATGCCTTTGGAAATATCCTAGAGAATGATTTCTGGGATATATGGAACGGAGAGTTTTATCAGGCCGCCCGCAAAGAGGTCTTGTCTAGAGAAAACGAGACATGGACCATCTGCCGGGTGTGTAAGAACACGGGGTTTCTCCACAGCTAGGTATATTTGAAGAATGTAACTTGTAGAGTCTTCTCAGGAGTTCCACGTCTCTTTCCCCCATCAAATCCCCAAGAAACGCCTCGAGCCTATTCAGGTCAGAATCCCTGTCATCGAGTCGGGTACCGTCTATCGTAGAGGTCAGAACCACGGCAAATTTAAACGGTCTCATAAGACACAACCTTATCTTGCCCGAAGACGATTCTTGGACACCGATGTCACCAATAGATATGGGTGCGGAAAAAGTACCATGGTTATGGAGCCTGGATAGAAACCTTGCAGTGTGCCAGAGGAATACGCGTTTTCTATCAGGACGTAGACGGGCCTCAGCAATGGCCTCACGCAGGTCTTTAAGTCCGTGGGCGTGTTTTATAATAAGGTAGCCCAGATAACTATTCCCTTCGCTGACCTCCACGGCGCCTACGGCCGGACTTACCCGGATGTTGGCCTTTATGAGGGCATTGGCCGTCTGCCAGGCCTCGACTGCCGGTCTTGCGCCCGAAGGTGTAGAATTGTGCAGAAGGAATTTATAAACATCCACTTCTATCTCCGCATCTTTTCCGTGTATCCTTCTGCGTGCTTCGCAAGGCTTAAACGGCCCCAGCGTTTTTGCCGTCACTTCTTCAGCCGGTTCCTTTGTCAGGTGTATCAGCTCATTTGCGTCGTAGCCTTCAAGGAAGTATGCGCTGTGGCGGCCGTCCGTGTAGCGCTTATAGCCTCTGCCGCTTCGTACACATGCACTATGTATTCTCAGGGCATCTTTCCGCAGTATCCAATGCGTTTGTTTGTCCAATTCCTTCATCCAGTGTAAAAGCGACGATCTCTCCGTATTCTTGCCTGCTGAATATGCCTTCAGGAAGCGCAGTCTATCCGTGACACTAAAGTTTGTCCCGACACGGTTGAGTTTGGCGAGCGCCCAGTTCCTCATATCCTCTGAGAGGTATTTATGGACGTACGTCCTTTCAAAATCAATTAAGTATATTGTCGGCGTCGGCTCACAAGGGTCTTTGAGGAGAAAATTATTTAGGGAGAAGTCCGTCTGAAAGATGCCGCTTTCGTGGCTTTTTCTGGCGAGTCTGCCCAGGGCCTCGATTACTCTTGACCTCTGTCGTTGTGGAACGTCCTCTCTGTACAGATAATCCCTCAGATTTATAGCGCTGTCTATTTTCTTCAGCAGGACATAGCACTCATCTATCAGGCCCATACGCCTTTTTTCTCCTGCTGCCAGGGGTACGACTGCAGGCACTCCCCTCTCACGGGCGGTCAGTCCTATCATAAGCTCTCTCATAGCCTTCGATCTGAAAAACAGGTGCTTTAGTTTGAGAGACAAACCGGTAAGGCGGAATGTCTTTAGATAGATCTCTTCCCCGCCGGCAGTTGTACCCACAGAGGCAAAGACCTTCCGCCGCCCCTTCTTGTGGACAGTAGCGGCCTCTTCCCTTATAAGGTTGCTGAGGTCCGCCAGTTTATCCCCAAGGGTATTTTCTTCATCTTCTGGGACGTACCAGGTTATACCGCCAGCATTCTTCCGGAGGATTTTCTGCATAACAGGAAAGTCAAGAGGTCTGAAAAGTTGTTCTAATACGCTGTTTCATTCTGAGCGCAGCGAAGTCATGTCAAAGGCAGGTCGCCTTTGGCGCAAGTCTCGCAGGGACACGTTGTAACGTGCCCCTACGATTCGGTCGTTCTGCTTCCTCGGAATGACGGCCATGTAGGGCTTTTCAGTGGGCTCAAGTCTTATTTTCTAAAAAGCCTGACCAGTAAAACGGTTGCGATAATACCCAAGATTATGTTCGCTCCCCACATAGCAGGGCCCGGCGGCAGCCCTTGTTTTCGGGCCAGCGACTCGCCCGTTATAAGTAAGGGATAATACACTACAAGGGCTATGCCGAAGCTTATAAAAAAGCCGATAACCATGTTGCCCATTCTCGTCATTATGCCCACTGGGATGCCTATCAAGACAAATGCCAGGCATGCAAGACCCGGGGACAGTCTTCGGTGTATGGCAATGTCTATATCACGAGTTGCTTCTTGGCGTTCAGCCGTATCGTAAAGCCTTTTAGCCTTCTGGTATTTTTCATCCAGAATGTTCCTTTCTTTAGTCTTATTCGTCATTTCATCGGCAAGGCTCGCCAGCTCTTTTTCCTCTCTTTCTATCGTCTCTTCGGCATGACGCTTTGCCTCTTCAGCTTCCAGCAGCCGCACCGTTTCATCCTCTATAGTCTTATTGACCTCCGCCAGCTTGTTCTCGATGTCTGCCAACTCTTTAGGCTTGCTCGCCTTCCCGGTTTGTGCCATCTCCTTTGCCTGAAGAAGCTGAGCCACGGTTTCTCCCGCTATGCCTATATAGTCCTGAGAGACCTTAATCTCATTCTTTGTATTTACCAGGTTCATTCTCTGCTGAGAGACGATTTCTCTGGCTTTGTCTGCACGTGCAGAAGCCGCCTGTGTTTGCCCGTCCACGGCGGATAATTGCCCCTGCGCCTCATTCATTTTCCTCCTGAGAGACCTTCTCCCCTCCTCCAGTGCATCCAAAATATCCTTGTTTTCTCCGATCTCTCGTTTAATTTGCTCCTTGTATTCCAAGAGTTTTAGGAAGGGCATGTACTTCCTCATGGTTGTGTGTTCTCTCAACCCCAGGGGCATCAGAAACGTAGTTTCTCCGAAAGGTATGACGGTCGGCGTAGCGCTCATCTTGGCCTGGCTTATGTTAATAAATTCCCCGTCACGCAGGGCACACACAACGATGTTTTCTTCCATCTCGATGTTTAACCGGCCTTCTCTTGCCAGAATTATGTTGGATACGTGGTCGCCGTCGGCCTTTAGTATGGTTATGTTCTTGAACACGTCCCCCTCTATGTCTTGTATGCTTATGTAGAATGGGTCTAACTTAACCTTACCGCCGGCGGCCATCAGGTGCTGTACAACCTGGTGGGTGGCCCTGTCTCTCATCGTGGTGAGCATTTTATACGACCTGGGCAAAATCTCCGCATTAATGAGCAGGGACAGAAAGCTGAACAGAAGACCCACTAAGGCCACGGGGATGACAATCGTCCTTAGATGTATGCCGCTGGTGAGCATCGCCCAGACCTCGTTGTCGCCGCTCATCCGTCCAAAGGTTATTACCGTGGCGGCCAGCAGGGCTGTGGGCAGCGCATAAGGCAAGGCATAGAGGATGAAATAAGGAAGCAGCCCAACGACGATTGCCAATACGTCGGCACCCTTATACATGGACTGGAGCGTAAGCCCCAGGATGAGCATGAATTCGAACGCTATGATGGTTGGGATGAAGACCCGGAGAAATTCCTTAAGGACGTATTTTTGTATGGTTAACTGCATTTACCGCCCGTAGAACCCTCACACAATATTATAAATGACGATTAACACGTATCTCGGACCAAAGCCCGTTCCTTGACACCGTGTTTATAACCCATATAATAGCACCATCTTAAAGGGAGTATCAAGGTGAAAGATACATTTCGTACATATATTAAGATAATTGACAACTTCCCCCGTGTAAGTGTGGCGGTAATAGGGGATATAGTGGCCGACGTATATATGTACGGCCGGCCGTTCAAGCTCTCAAGGGAAGCCCCTGTCATAGTCGTGAAATATGAGGGGGAGACTATCATTCCCGGCAGCGCCGGTAACACCATCAACAACCTCTCCAAGTTAGGGGCAAAGGTGTTCCCCATAGGAATCGTGGGCGACGATAAAGAAGGCGACTTCCTGAGGGATTATTTCTCCAAAGACGGGGTTGACGTTACCGGTGTGTTTGTGTCAAAAGGGCGTGGCACCATATCCAAGACGCGCCTCCTTGCCGGCGACACGCACGCCTCCAAGCGACAGGTCGTCCGAATTGACAAGGAGGTCTCTTGGAAGATGCCCGCCTCAATGGAAAAGAACATACTGGACTACATTGACCAGATAAATAAGAAGGTAGACGTCTGGGTAGTTTCCGACTACGGCTACGACATAATAACGCCCAAGGTGTTGGAAAAAATTAACAGTATTGCCAGAAAAAAGACGGTAGTGGCGGACTCCCGTAACAGGATATGCGACTTCGTCAGTGCAAGAATAATCGCCCCTAACGAGGCTGAGGCGGAGGCCGCCTCCGGCATAAGCATAAACGGCGAGGGTGACGTGCTGAAGGCGGGTAAGGAACTGCTGAAAAAGATGCAGTCAGAGGCGGTCGTTATTACCCGCGGGAACCGCGGGATGATGTTGTTCGAGAAGACCGGCAACGTAGAGAACATACCCATCTGTGGGACCGATGAGGTTACGGACGTCACGGGGGCTGGCGATACCGTGACGGTACTGCTTGGTCTGTCCATACCTGCCGGGGCCAACTTCGCACAGGCGGCCAGGCTCTCAAATTATGCCGCCGGTGTTGTAGTGATGAAAAACGGCACTGCCACCGTGAACCGTTCTGAGCTGATAGAGATCATCGCCAAAGATCTTAACAAAGACCCGAAAGGTAAAAACAATGGGTGAGGTGGTAAGGGACCACAAAAGACTCGCCTCCATGATAGAGAACCTGCAGTCCCGTGGTAAACGAGTTGTGTTTTGCAACGGCTGTTTTGACGTCATCCACGTAGGCCATATACGGTGTCTGAAGGGTGCAAAGGCCATCGGCGACGTGCTTGTGGTGGGCATTAACAGCGACAGCTCCGTCAGGGGTCTCAAGGGACCCAAATACCCCTTGATGCCCGAGGAAGAGCGGATGGAGATAGTCGCCGCCCTGAGAGACGTAGATTACGTTACCTGCTTCTCAGAACCCAGTGCAGACTCAATCATCCTCAAACTCAAACCCGACGTCCATGCCAAGGGAACGGACTATACACGCGAGAACGTCCCTGAAAGGGAGACCGTACTCTCCTACGGGGGAGAGATAGCCATCGTCGGCGACCCAAAGAACCACTCCAGCACCCACCTTAAGAAAGAGTTCCTGAAGAAGGGACATGCCTTGGAGGGGGAACTATAACTCCCTTCATCCATGACAAAGCGTTGGGGCAAGCTCCAACGCTACATAAAGAAGCTCCCCAATTATTGCAACTACAGAAATAATCAATTTAACCACAACCCCTTTAGATACCCCCGCTTAGTGTTGACACAACGGGGAAGGTGGACTACAATTATAACTTCTTTAAAGAAACAAGCTTGCAAAGAAAACAAAAACTAAATTTTTGCGATACTGTAGTGAAACCGACCTATTATCCATCCTACGAAAGATTTAAGGAATTGGCGGGAAGGAGCAACGTCGTGCCCGTCTACCGCAAACTCCTGGCAGATACACTCACGCCGGTATCAGCATTTAGGAAAGTTTCCGTCGCCGGTCACTCGTTTCTCCTGGAGAGCGCAGCGGGAGGCGAAAAGATGGCCAGGTACTCCTTTATCGGGGCAAAACCATTTATGGAACTCAATTGCCGCGGTAACCAGATGCAAATAAATAGAGATGGGGAAAAGGAGTATTTCAAGACACCCGACCCCATCGGTGACATGCAGAACGAGATAGGGAAATTCTCCCCGGCGGCCGTTGCCGGACTCCCCGATTTTTCAGGAGGGGCCGTAGGCTATTTCAGTTATGACACGGTACGTTACACTGAGAAGCTGCCTGAAAGGACTGCGGATGACCTAAAATTACCGGATATATCGTTCATGTTCTTCGATTCCGTGGTGGTATTTGACCATCAGGACAAGATAATAAAGGTAATAGCAAACGCCTTTCTTGAAGGAACAGACCACAAGAGTGCCTACGAGAACGCCACTCACAGGATAGATACCATGGTGGATTTGCTGCGTACACCAGACCCGTCCGTCAGCGAGGATATTGTTACGGACGGGCGGATTGAGCGGGAAATTTCGTCCAACTTTAAAAAGGGGGATTTTCTTCATGCGGTAGACCGATGCAAGGAATACATCAAGGCAGGCGACGTATTTCAGGTTGTGCTGTCACAGAGATTCGGGCTTAAGACAAAGGCGAATCCCCTGGACATATACCGCGCGCTAAGGGTAATTAACCCGTCNCCCTACATGTTCTACCTCGACCTGGGCGATGCGAAGCTTATCGGTTCATCTCCNGAGGTGATGGTAAAGGTAGATAGAGATAAGGTTACCGTAAGGCCGATAGCCGGGACAAGGAGGAGGGGAGATACCGAAGAGGAAGACAAGAGGTTGGAAGAAGAATTGAGAAATGACCCCAAGGAGCGGGCCGAGCACATAATGCTTGTTGACCTGGGGAGGAATGACGTGGGCAGGGTTGCCGAGTACGGGAGCGTTCATTTGGAGGACAAGATGATAATTGAGCGATACTCTCACGTCATGCACATTACGTCCTCCGTTACGGGTAAACTCAGGCCTGACAAGACCTCCTTCGATACCCTGAGGGCATGTCTTCCTGCTGGTACGCTCTCCGGCGCCCCGAAGGTGAGGGCGATGGAAATCATAGAGGAACTGGAACCCACACGCCGCGGCCCTTACGGCGGGGCCGTTGGTTACATAGACTTCTCCGGTAACATGGACACGTGCATAACAATCCGTACCATAATATTAAAAGGCGACACGGCTTACGTCCAGGCAGGGGCCGGGATTGTCGCCGACTCCGTCCCCGAAAGGGAATACGAAGAGACAGAGAACAAGGCTAAGGGCCTCATACTTGCGATTGAAACTGCAGAGAGGATGCGGAATAGTAATAAATAACATGTAGTGGGGGCGCGTCTAGACGCACCCCCACAAAGGCTACAACGACTTTGTAGTTGCTCGATTTATCGAGCCTAGCCCCATAAATGGGGCAACTACATAGCATGTTTGGTGTACCAAGACGAACCCCCACAATAATTCCTGCCACCCCTGACCCTATGCAGACGGATTAATTGCTTTTGACTTGAAAAATCCTTCATGATAACATCGAGACCTCTTAAAATCTGCATAACCGCCATTATTAACCGTAGGGGCGAACGGCCGTTCGTCCCTACTTATGAGTGCGATACCCCTGATTTAATCCGGGGGCACCCCTGTACTTAAAATACAGGAGACATGAACTCAAGGTCTCACAGAAGCCTCACATTGAGTCTGATGAGCAAAATAATCGAAAAGATTGATGAACTCCGCAGCAGCCTCCGGCACGCATTCGCCATTGACGACCAGGAGAAGGGCGGTGAAAGGGGTCTGACAGACGACGAGCTTGCCCTCGTCAGAAAACTGGCAGACATCATCATACGTAGAAAGATGGGGGTGCCTGCGGCCCTTTTTCTGGAATCCTTCCAACCACTAAACTTCATCGGGAGCCAGATAATGTTCTTCCTCCGTCCCTTTATGACCTTTATCTTCTCGGCGGCAGAGTACGATAAGCTGGCCCATATACTGGAGAGACGTTCGAGTATCGAGATTCTGATACAAGAAATAAGAAGTGCCGAAGAGGATTCGTATGGCCGGAACTAGGGGACAGGAGTCACCACAAAAACCATCCGCTGATATTTCCGGCGAGCTTAACGTAATCCTGGCTACCGATTGCGGCAGCACCACTACCAAGGCCATCCTGATTGAAAAAAAGGGCAACGAATACCGCCAGACCTATCGCGGCGAGGCCCCCACCACCGTTGAGGCGCCGTTTGAGGACGTTACAAGGGGAGTTCTCAACTCCTTTACAGAGCTGGAAGAACTCTCCGGCAGAAAGATACTGGATGGGGAAAAGATTTTAATGCCTGCAAAGGGGAACGAGGGGGTTGACATCTACGTCTCTACCAGCAGTGCGGGAGGCGGTCTTCAGATGATGGTAGCCGGTGCGGTTAAGACCATGAGCGCCCAGAGCGCCCAGAGGGCAGCCCTGGGTGCAGGGGCCATAGTTACGGACGTCATCGCCTCTAACGACAAGAGGATGCCGCATGAGAGGATTGAACTTATCCGCCAGATTCGGCCAGACATGATACTTCTGTCGGGCGGCACAGACGGCGGCACAGTCACCCATGTGGTAGAACTGGCTGAATACATAGCGGCCGCCAACCCCAGGGCAAGACTGGGCACCACCTTCAAGCTGCCCGTGGTCTATGCCGGCAACAAAGACGCCAGAGAAAAGGTCAGTGCGGTACTGGAAGAAAAGACCAGTCTGCATATTACCGACAATATCCGTCCTGCACTGGATACGGAAAACCTGATGCCGGCGCGGTATGCCATACAGCAGCTCTTCCTTGAGCACGTTATGGCCCACGCCCCCGGTTACAAGAAGCTGATGGAGTGGACCTCTGCCCCGATAATGCCCACCCCGGGCGCAGTTGGCGCAATGATAGAGAACGCCGCTAAGAGGGATAATATCAGTGTAGTAGGTGTAGATATCGGTGGGGCGACTAC
>C687J35504_10002153_pt1 | contig 13503 bp, 10 predicted proteins | sample RifCSPhighO2_02_FD_35504 | JGI IMG/M metagenome (IMG submission 35504) | reverse complement strand
CTTCGGCCTGGCGCCGCGTGTGGCCGAGGAGCGGCGAGCCGCCGCCGATGGCGGCGTAACGGCGCGTGATTTCCTCCACCGCGCTCGGGGGCAGCGAGCGCCCGTTGCGCACGCGCAGAAGAAACTCTGGGATGTCCTCGAGCTTCTCGGGAGCGCCGTGGGCGAGCAGCAGCACGCCCCAGCGCGCATCGCGTTCAGCCATGGCGCGACCGAAGCCTCTCTTGCTGCGTCGCCGAAATCTCGTGCACCCAGCGGACAACGGCCTGGACGTTCTCGACCGGGGTCTCGGGCAGGATGCCGTGGCCGAGGTTGAAGATGTGCCCGGGCCGTCCGCCGGCCTGCTCGAGCACCGCCTCGACCCGGCGGCGCAGTTCCGCGGCAGGCGCGAACAGGGCGACCGGATCAAGATTGCCCTGAATGGCGGGGCGGAAGCCGACCTCCTCCCAGGCGCGCGCCAGCGGCAGGCGCCAGTCAACGCCCAGCACTTCGGCACCGGCCTCCTGCATCGCTCCCAGCAGGCCGGCCGAGTTGGTGGCGAAGTGGATGACGGGCACGCCGCGGGCTTGCACTGCCTGAATCAACCGCCGGGAATAGGGCAAGACCTGCCGCGCATAATCGTCCGCAGCCAGGCAGCCGGCCCAACTGTCGAAGAGCTGAATGGCCTCCGCCCCGGCCTCGACCTGCGCGAGCAGGTAGGGCTCGAGCACCGCGCAGAGCTTGTCCATCAGGCCGGCCCAGAGCTCGGGCGCCGACGCCATCAAGCTTTTCGTCGCGACGTAGTGGCGCGAGCCGCCGCCTTCGATCATGTAGCTCGCCAGAGTGAAGGGCGCGCCGGCAAAGCCGATAACCGGCAGCTTGCCCGCGAAATGTTTCCGCACGCGGCGAATCGCCTCCGCCACAAAGCCGAGCTCCCCCGCCCCGTCGGTCTTGAGGCGCGCAATCTGCTTCTCGGTTCGGAGCGGCTCTTCGATCACCGGCCCTTCGCCCGCTTCGAAGCGCAGCTTCATCCCCATGGGCTCGAGTGGGAGGAGCAGGTCGGCAAAGATGATGGCGGCGTCGACGCCGAGCTTTTCCGCGGCGGTGACGGTTACTTCCGCCGCCAGCTCCGGCTTTTTGCAGATTTCGAGCAGGCCGTGCCGCTCGCGGACGGCGCGGTACTCGGGCAGGTAGCGCCCCGCCTGGCGCATGAACCACACGGGCGTCGAGTCCACCGGCTCGCGCCGGCAGGCGCGCAGGAAGCGTGAAGAAGATTCAGCCACAAGAAAACTTTATCACAAGTGCCCGCAGGAGGCCGCCGCGGCGGGCGGAGCTAGTGGCGCGGGGGCGCTGCCGGCGCGTAGCGGTCGAGCATCTCCAGGAGCGCCGCGTGGCCGCGCGCAGCGGCTTCGCGGGCGTGGGCCCGGGCGCGGGCGTAGTCGCCCTGGACGGCGTAAATCTGCCCGAGGTGCTGGTGGGCGAGCACGAACTCCGGGTCAAGAGCCAACGCGCGCTCGAACATCTCAATGGCGGCCGCGGTCTTGCCCTGCATGTGGTAGAGCAGGCCGAGGTGAAAACAGGGGCGCGCGTCGCCGGGGTCGGCAGACAGGGCCGCCTGCTGCTCGGCGATGTGTTTCTCCGCCTCCTGACCGAGCGCGGAATCGAACACGCCCGCCCAGAAGGCGTCGCCTGGTTTTTTCTGCTCGCGGCTCATACCTCCGCCTGGGGGCCGGCGGGGAGGAATTCCTTGAGCCGCTCTTCGAGCTGCTGGGGAGTGAGCCGCTCGCCGTCGTTCAGGCGGCGGATGAAGTCGTCAATGACGGCCTTGGCCTCCTGCTTCCGCCAGTTTTTGAGGAAACCGTCGTAGAAATGCTCGCCGGCCATGGCGCGGTTGATCTCCCACTCCTTGTTGGTGTCGCCGAGCTCGGTGAAATAGACCACGCGGTATTTACCGGTGTAGGTGGCGTCGCGGTAAATCTCGAACATCACTTTGTCGGCTTCGAGCATGGTCGTCGCCTACCATAGCAGAGGCTTTCGGAAAGGGTCAACCGAGGCGGAGAGGGTCCCGGAGCCGGCGGCTAGTCGTCTCCGGCCGCAGCGTGGATCGCGGGCGGCGGGGGAGCCTGCGGCGGCGCCAGGGCGGCCAGCTCCTCTTCGCCGACGGACTGCCCGCGGGCCAGGCGGGACTCGATTTCGCGGCGGAGCTCGGCCTCGAGCACGGCCAGCTCCTCGTTGATCTTCTGCCGCTTCTGCTTCTCACGCACCAGGTCTTCCCGGTAGCGCTTGAGGAAGTAGCCGATGGTTTCGACGCGGATGCGGATGGAGCCGGTGGGCTTGTTCTCGTCGATGTCCTTGAAGCAGAAGTAAGGCGTGCCCGCCTTCTCGACGATTTCCTCGACCACGGTATAGATGGGGGCGTCGTGGCCGCACTTGAAGCTCGACAGCTCCAGGGCCACCAGGTTCGGGTGGCGGGCGACATACTTGGCGGTCCAGACCTTGCGGCTGGTGTTCTCGCTGTAGGAGTTCTTCCAGACGTCGCGGATGTCCATGGGGTGATCGATCTCGCCGTTCGACTTCTCGACGTCCTCGGCGAAGAGCTGCCAGATGATGTCGTCGTCGATGGGCAGCGAGTCTTGGGCGAAGACCGGGTAGCCGAGCTTCTGGAACTCCTCGAGGATTTCGTGGTTGATGCCGGGGTCGGCGTGGTAGGGCCGGGCCAGTAGCACGATGCCGACCTTGTCCTCGCGGATGAGCTGGTCGAGCACCTCGCGGCCGGTGCCGCGCAGGGTGACGTTGTTGAACACATCGAGCGCCTTGTAGGCCTCGTCGATGGCGCGCAGGTTTTCCTCGTAGGACAGGCCGAGGAGCTTCTCGAAAGTCTCGAACATCTGCCGCGCGATCAGCCCCGGCTGCGACATGTTGACGATGGGGTCGAGGTAGAGCACGCCCTTCTCGACGAAAACGTTGCCTTCCTTGGTGAAGGCGGCCTTGACCGCGGCGGGCGTGGCGGAAACCGTGGGGCAGGAGCGCGTGTCCTGGATGTGCACCAGGTCGGTGGTCAGGTCGTCAATCATCGGGAAGAAGATGTAGTCGAACTTCTTCTTCGGGTGAAGGACGTAGAGCAGGTTGTGGACGTGGGGGATGCCGACCTTGGAGGGGAAGCAGGGGTCGATGGCGCCGCGCTTGGCCCCTTCCTTGTAGAGCTGCTCGCTGGTGTAGTCCGACCAGATGAGGTTCTCCGGCTGGAGGCCGAGCGACTCGAAGTAGGCCATCCAGAACGGCCCGGTCGAATACATGTTGAGCACGCGCGCCAGCCCGATCTTGATCTCCTGGCGGCGCTCCATCAGCGCCCGGCGGTGCTTCTGGGTTTTGGTGAAAGCGCGCTTGGGCAACGGGTCGGCCACGAGCGGAGCGTTCGTCGGCCGGAAGGCCGCCTTGGCCTGGAGCTCGACCAGGTTGGGGTTGGCCTTCTTGACCGCGTCCAGCCCGGCCTTGATGCCGCGCATGTCGTCTACGTTCTCGACCTGGCCCTTCTCGCAGGTGGAGATGATGAGCCGGGTGGCGCCCTCGGGGAGCGGCACCTTGGTCTTGGCGGGCGGCTTCCAGCCNGCAGGCTTGGTGGCGGTCTGAACGTCGATGAAGGTNCGCAGGCACTTGTTCTTGCAGAAGTAGCAGCGGGTGTTCTCGCTGCGCGTGGTGTTGTAGGTGATGCTGGCCACGGCCTCGAGCCCGATGAAGGTCGACTGCTTGCCGTTTTCCCACAGCCGGCAGGCTTCCATGGCGGCGCCGATGGCGCCGGCCTCGCCCGTGTGCTTGTGGACGACGACCTCCGGCTGGATGTCTTTGCCCTTGAAGCGCGACTCGATGAAGTCCACCTGGGACTTCACCGCCGCCAGGTTGTTCTGCGTCCCGCCCTGCAAAACGAACTTGCGGCCGATGGCCGCCAGGTTGGGAATCTGGCTGACGTAGAGCCAGATGTTCTTGGGCAGGACGTTCGCCAGCCCGGCCATGATTTCTTCCGGCTTCCAGCCTTGCCGCTGGAAGTCGACGATGTCCGACTGCATGAAGACGGCGCAGCCGTAGCCGAAGATGGGGAAGGCCGAGGCACTGAAGGCCACGTCGGCGTACTGCTCGACCGGCACGTTGAAGCCCTGTGAGGTCGATTGCAGAAAGTAGCCGTTCCCCGCCGAGCATTGGGTGTTCAGCTTGAAGTCTTTGACGCGGCCGTCCTTGAGGATGATGATCTTGATGTCCTGGCCGCCCACGTCGCAGATGACGTCGGCGTCCGGGTAGTAGTGCAAGCCCGCCTGGGTGTGCGCCACGGTCTCGACGATGGCGGCGTCGGCGCCGATCGAGTCCTTGAGGATGTCCTTGGCGTAGCCGGTGCAGCCGACCCCGAGCACCTTCAGGGTGGCGCCCTGGGCGTGCACCTGCTGCTCGAGCGCGGCGAACATCTCCATCGTGTCTTCGATGGGGTTGCCCTTGGAAAGCTGGTAGGCCTTGACCAGGATCTTGCGGTCCTTGTCGAGCATGACCGCCTTGGTCGAGGTGGAGCCGCCGTCCAGGCCGATGAAGCACTCCACCTCTTCGCCCGGCTGGAATTTGGCCGCGTGGAACGGCTCGCGCTTGTGTTTTTCCTTGAAGGCTGCCAAATCTTCAGGCGACTTGGCCAGGCCGGCGCCGCCGCCCTTCTTCATCTTCTCTTCGTGGCGGCCGACTTCGAGGTACCACTTGAGCTGCTCGGTCCCGGCGTATTTGCCGAGCTCGGTGTCGCCCTCGTCCAGCCCGAACTGCACGGCGCCGATGGCGGCGAAGTACTGGGCATTTTCCGGCGTGCGGATGAGGTCCTTCGGGTCAACGCCCTCGGGCAGCGGGTAGTTGCGCTCTTCCCAGACCTTGGGGATGTTGTGTTTCCAGCACTCGACCATCCCCTTGATGTAGGTGTTCGGCCCGCCCAGCAGCAGCACCACCGGCCGCAGCGTGTTCCCGCGGGTCAGCACCGCCAGGTTCTGCTGCACGATGGCTTCGAAGAGCGAGGCCATCAGCTCGTTCGGCGGCACGCTCTGCTTCTGGAGTGAGTTGATGTCGCTCTCGGCGAAAACCCCGCACTTGCCGGCCACCGGGTGGAGCTTCTGCCCGAAGTAAGTCATCTCGCAGAGGCTTTCGGCGGGGATGCGCAGCTTGGCGTTGATCTTGTCGATGACCGCCCCGGTGCCGCCGGCGCACTTGTCGTTCATCGAGGGCATCTTCTTCTTGCGCCCGGTTTCGGGGTCTTCCTTAAAGATGATGATCTTGGCGTCCTGCCCGCCGAGCTCGACCACCGAGCCCGCCTCGGGGTAGAGCTTCTCGACCGCCAGCGACACGGCGTTCACTTCCTGCACGAACTTCGCGCCCAGCATCTTGCCGATGTTGCCGGCGCCGGAGCCGGTGACGTAGATTCGGTAGCTTTCTTGCGGGATCTCTTTTAGGTCGGACGCGATGCGCTCGAGGAACTCCAGCACTTTCTCCGGCTGCTTCGTGTCGTGGCGCTGGTAGTCCGACCAGAGGATCTTGTCCTCGGCCGGGTCAATGACCACAGCCTTGACGGTGGTGGAGCCGACGTCGAGGCCGATGTAGTACAGCTTCTCGCCGCCGCTCTCGTTCGCTTTGCCGTTCGCGCCCATGAACCCGAGTTCCCTCCCCTAGTGAGCCGAAGCGACGCCGCCCGGCTGGGGCGTGGCGCCGGTCTTCATCAGGTCGGCGACGTGGAGAATGAAGTTGGCCCCTGTGCCGATGACGCCCTTGCGCTTCGGGATGCGGTACATCGGCCGTTGCAAGCAGGCGTGCTTCTCGACGAAGGCCTTGATTTCGTCGAGCGTGTAGCCGCTCGAAGCCACGGCTTCCGCGAACTCACGCTTGGCCTTGACCTTGGCCTCGCCCAGCGCCATCTGCACGCGGCTGTGGGCGTTGACTTCGCCCTCGCCCGAGGTCTCGATGGGGAGGAAGATCATGTCCTTGTAGTGCGCGACCACGGCCGACTGGGCGCCGTCGGACTGCGTTGAAGGCATGCAGCCGAAGGGCTTGAGCGAGAGCACCATGTGGCAGATTTCCTTGTTGGTGTAATAGATGTTCTTCGCCACTTCCAGGTGTCCTTCGCCGCCGCCGGCGCGGGAGTTGTAGTAGGGGTGGCCGAGGCGCTGGAGCTCGTACTGGTCGGTCAGCCCGTGGGCCACGCCGCCCAGGCCGTCCTTGATGCGGTGGTACTCGCGGCGGAAGACGGCTTCGGCGAACTTCAGTAGGCCCAGCTTCTGGTAGTGCTTCCGGCGCAGGGCGAGCCTCTTCGCCAGCTCCCAGCGGCCGGGCAGATGCATGTCTTCGTCCAATCCCTTGTGGTCCTTGGTGGCCTGCACGGCCTGGTGGAGCATGTACATGATCCAGGTGCCGATGGGCTCGACCAGCATCTCCGCGCCTTCCTTGTGCAGGAACTGGAACATGTTGAAGTTGCCGTCGCCCTCGGTCGTCTGCGCCCAGAACTCGCCGGTGATCTTGACGATGGGCTTGACGCGGGCGCGGTCGACCTTGATCGAGTTGAAGCGCTCGCGCACGTACTCGAGGTGCGGCAGGTACTCGTTGGCGAAGAGTTGCGAGAGGAACTTGCCCAAGTACTCGGCCGTGGGCGCCAGGCCCGCCCGGCGGATGAAGCTCGACCACGTGCCGCCGTTCANCTGCCACGGCCGCTTGCGCTTGATGACGCTGTGNAGGTAGTCCATCACCTCTTCGAGCACGGCGTCGGTTTCGCCCGCGTTGACTTCGTAGGGGCGGATGATGTGCGCGACCTCGTTCACCAGGTCACCGATGTTCAGCCCGTTCAGCATCCCGAGGAAGAAGTCGAGGTTCATCTCCAGGCCGGCTTCCATGTCGGCCTGGTTCAGGCCGCCCGATTGCTGGAAGAGGACGACGCGGAAGCCGTCGAAGCCGGAGTTGCGCAGCGCCAGCCGGTACTCCGCCTCGTACATCCCGAAGCGGCAGGGGCCGCAGGCGCCGGCGGTGAGGAAGATGTAGCGGTCGATAATTTCTTTCTTGGTCAGCCCCTTCTCTTCCAGCCGCTGGAGGTACTGCACCAGGTTGCCGACGGTGAAGTAGGTGGGGTTGCACTGGCCGTTGTTGCCGTATTCCTTGCCGAGCTGGAAGGCGGCGACGTCGGGCGTGGGGATGACCTCGGTGTTGTAGCCCAGGCCCTCGAAGGAGGCGTGGACGAGCTTCTCGTGCTTCCAGGTCAAGCCGCCGAAGAGCAAGGTGGTCGTGCCGCGCTCGGCCTTGGTGAAGACGCGCTCGACCGGCTTGTGGAAGTGGTGCGCCTCCTTGTGCTGGAGGCCGTACTTCTGCTCCAGGCGGACCCGTTCGGCTTCCAGGCGTCGCCGGATCAACTCCTCGGTCGAGCTGATTTGCACCAGAGCGCCGTTCGCCGGCTTGGCTGGCTGAAAGGAAGTGCTCATCGCTTTACCTCGCCGCTAAGACTTGCGCGCAGACGTGCCCTCGCTAGTTGCGGTCTTTTTACAGGCCCCGACTGGTGCCCGAGGCAAACCCTGCGCACCCGCGCATAGTGAGGCAGAAAGGTTAGGGGGTAAACCGCTTTGCAGCGAACGGGCGGATATGGGGTCTAAACGGCTACTCTGGGGGCCTAGCGGAGCCTAACCCATTCTGTTTCAAGCCGTTACCCCTGCTGCGCCGGTAGCGCAGGTTGCGAGCCCCGCCCTTTCTTGTGGTGTCCTGTGGCACCGGCGTCTCGCCGGTGTCCAAAAAGGGCGGGGCGAGCTACCTGCGGCTTGCCGGAACAGCCGCGGGTACCCCTCGGCTGCGCTCGGGGAACCCGCGCTACCCCCTGTCTCCTGCTTGGGGGGCTCCCCTGGAATGCCCTTCCCATGCGTCCGGATGCATCCTGAACGCATAACGCATCCCGGGGCGGGGATGGGGCCGTGGACGGGCTAGCGCCCGCGTAGAGGCGGGTTTACGCCGCCATCCGTGGTGGGTAAACCCGCTGCTACCCTTTCTTGTCCAGGCCGAGGGACTTCTTCAGGTTCCAGGTCAGCTCGGTTGAGAGCTCGGTGATTTCCATCCCTTCGGCGACGATGACCTTGCAGGAGAGCACCTGGCGGGGTTCGTCCTGGATGCCGGCCACGCGGTAGCCCACACGGCAAGTCTGGCACTCCTGGTTCCAACAGAAGCGCCCGTAGGGGATGGTGTCCGGGCTCAAGTACTGGAAGCAGCGCAGCAGCATGTTCTTCTCGGGGACGTCGAAAGTCTTGCCCAGGATGGTGATGCGCACCAGGCGCTCGTACGGCCGGAAGGGACTTACACCCACTGCGGTTCCCCGACAAACAAAAGGCGTCCCGATGAAAGGCATCGGGACGCCCTCGAATCCCTTGCTGCGTCCCGGTTAGCCAAAGCGGGCCAGCAACTCCTCGAGCATCGTCTGGCGGTCGGTTTCGACCTGCTGGCGGGCCAGGGCCAGGCGCTGGTTCAGCGGGGCGCGCTCGGCCTGGTAGTAGACGCCCAGGTAGTGCGTGTCGGTCTTGTAGGCGAGCCCGAGCGCCTTCATCTTGTCGCTGGGGTCGTGGTCGTCGGGCACGGGCGCCACGTGCTCGGCGAAATACTTGAAGGTGTCCACCCGGTTGAAGGTCGGGCAGGGGCTGATGACGTCGACGAAGCTGAAGCCCTTGTGCTGAATCGCCTTCAGAAACAGGTCGGTCAGCTCCTTCGCTTTCCCCGAAAAACCTTTGGCGACAAAGGTCGCCCCGCAGACGATGGCCATGGCCATGGGATTGATGGGGTCTTCGAGATTGCCGAAGGGGGTGGACTTGGTCTTGAACTGGAAGTGGCTGGTAGGCGAGGTCTGCCCCTTGGTCAGCCCGTAGATGTTGTTGTCCATCACGATGTAGGTGATGTCGGGGTTGCGGCGCATGGCGTGGGGCAGGTGGCCGGCGCCGATGGAGAAGGCGTCGCCGTCGCCGCCCATCCCGACGACGTGCAAGTCCGGGTTCGCCACCTTGATGCCGGTCGCCACGGGCAGTACCCGCCCGTGCACGCCGTGGAAGCCGTAGCTCGACACGAAGTAGGGGATGCGGCTGGAGCAGCCGATGCCGCTCACCAGCACGATGTCCTTGGTCTGGTAGGCGAGCTGGTCGAAGGCCTCGTATACGGCCCGCAGCACCCCGAAGTCCCCGCAGCCGGGGCACCAAGTGGGCTTGACCTCGCTCTTGTACTCGGCTTTCGCGAGCACCGCCGTGGATTCGGACACCGTTACGCCACCTCCTCGATCTTCTTCAAGATCTCGCCCGCGCGGAAAGGCAACCCGCCGTAGATATTATACCGGATGACCTCGCCGCGGTAGCGCTGCTCGATCAGGTTGGCGAATTGCCCCTGGCTGTTGACCTCCGGCACGATCAGCCGCTTGACCCGTTTCAATTGATCAATCAGGTAGCCGTCCGGCAGCGGGTAGAGCACACGCGGGTAGAAGGAGAGAATCTTGATCCCCTGGGCCTGCGCCCGCTCCACCGCTTCGCGCACGGCGCCCAGCGTCGAGCCCCAGCTTACGATCCCGAGCTCGGCCCCGGCGTCGCCGTAGGTGTCGACCCGCGGGAAGTCGGCCACGGCGCGGGCGAGCTTGCGGAAGCGCTTCTCCGTCATCTTCGTGTGAGTCACGGGGTCGTAGCGCGGCCGGCCCGCCTCGCTGTGCTCGAGGCCCGTGGCCACGTAGGCGCCGCCCGGCGTGCCCGGCAGCGCCATGGGAGAAACGCCGTCCTCGGTGTACTGGTAGCGGAGGTAGTTGTTGTTCCCTTCCCCGTCGCGGTGGACGAGCCGGTCGAAGACTTTCACCTTGGCCAGGTCGGGCTTGGGGATGCACTCGTTGCGGGTGGCGAGCGCCTGGTCGCTCAACAGCAGCACCGGCACCTGGTAGCGCTCGGCCAGGTTGAAGGCGGTCACGGTGGTGTAGAAGCAGTCTTCCACGTTGATGGGAGCGATGACGATGCGCGGCGACTCGCCGTGGGCGCCGAAAGCCGCCAGGTTCAGGTCGCCCTGCTCGGTCTTGGTGGGCATGCCGGTCGAAGGGCCGGCGCGCTGGATGTCGGCCACCACCACGGGGACTTCAGCCATGCCGGCCAGCCCCAGCAGCTCCGTCATCAGCGACAACCCCGGCCCGGCCGTGGCCGTCATCACCTTCTTGCCGGCGTAGCTCGCCCCCAGCGCCATGCCCAGGGCGGCGATCTCGTCCTCCACCTGCATCATGATGCCGCCGACCTTCGGCAGCTCGGTGGCCAGGAACTCCATGATGTCGCTCGCCGGCGTGATGGGATAGCCGAAGTAGTGCGTGCAGCCGGCCACCAGCGCCCCCAGGCCGATGGCCTCGTTCCCCGACAGCACCAGGCGCAGCTCGCTCGGCTGGACGTGGATGTGGAACTGCTCCAGGTCCGAAAATTCTTTTCGATGTAGCTCTTCCCCGCCGCCAGCGCCTCCAGGTTCTTCTGGATGACGGCGTCGCCCTTCTTGGCGAACTTCTCTTTGCAGAGCTTGTTGGTGTATTCCTCCGGGATGGAGAACAGCCGCGCCAGCGCCCCCAACGCCACCATGTTCTTCGCCAGGGGCATTTTGATTTCTTCCTTGGCGATGCGGCTCAAGGGCAGGCCGAACTTGCGCGACTCCTTCACGGTGGCTTCGTCCACCTGCTCGGTGTCGAAGACCACGGTGCCGTCCGGCCGCAGGTCCTGGTGGTGCTTGTCGTAGCCTTCCTGGTTGAAAGCGAGCAGGGCGTTCAGGCTGTCGCCCTGGGAATAGAGCGGCTTGTCGGAGACGCGCAGTTGGAAGACGGCATGGCCGCCCTTGATTTCCGCCGGGTAGGTGCGGAAGGTGTAGACCCAGAAACCGGCGCGGGCCGCCGCCAGGGTCAGAAGCTCGCCGGTGGAGATGACTCCCTCGCCCGACTCGCCCCCGACGCGGATGACAATGTCGTGGACGTTGCTCACGTCTCGGGTTCCTGCGCTCAAACTGGCGAAAACTTATGATACGCCAAAGCGCGGCCCTGAAGCAACAGGGTTGGTAGCGGCGACGAAGCCGCAGTTTGCCTTCGTCGTCGGCAGTTCGGGAAAGGCCGACGAGGAACGCAAGCGCCTTCCGGCGCTCAGGCGCGTTCCTCGCCGCTACAACCGGGAGCCGAGCGCGCTTAGCGCGGCAGGCGGTCGCCCAGGTACAACCCCACCCAGCGGTTCCCCACCCGGCGCTTGAGCCAGAAGACGACGTCGCTGCCGGGCGTAAGGCCCGCCTCGATGGCAAGGAAGGCCCGCCGGGAACGCACCGGCTGCTGGTTGAACTCGAGGATGACGTCGCGAGGGAGCATGCCGAGCTCGTCGGCGAAACTGCCGGGCTCGACGTCGGTGACGATGAGTCCGTTCTCGTCCCGCTCCAGCCCGTACTGGGTCGCCTGGGCGGGCGTGAGCTCCTCCAGGGTCATCCCGAGCGAGGTGCTGGCCTCGGGCGACTCCTCGGCCGAGGGCTCTTCGCCGAACTGCTCGGCGAACACCTTGTAGCGGTCTTCAATGACGACGGTGGCCTCCTGGGGTTTCTTGTCGCGCAGGTAGCGGACTTCGGCGGGCTGGCCCACGGGCAGGGCGGCGACTTTGCTGACCAGGTCGTCGCCGGCGCGGATGGGACTGCCGGCCACTTCGGTGATGACGTCGCCGCGCCGCAGCCCGGCCTTCTCCGCCGGGCCGCCGGGCTCGACGCTCTCGACCACCACGCCGTGGTCGGCGCCGAAGCTGCGCAGGATGGCTTCATTCTCGCTCACGCTGCCGCGGAAGCTGATGCCGATGGAGCCGCGCACCATGCGGCCGTGCTTGACGATTTCGTTGTAGACCTCGACGGCGATGTTCGACGCCAGGGCGAAGCCGATCCCCGCCGTGCCGCCCCCGCCGTCAGCCACGATGGCGGTATTGATCCCGATGACCTCCCCGGCCAGGTTCACCAGCGGCCCGCCCGAGTTGCCGTGGTTGATGGCGGCGTCGGTCTGGAGGAAGCGCTGGAACTGCTGCATCCCCGGCCGGCCCTTGTAGCTGATGATGCCGGCGGTGACGGTGGCCTCCAGGCCGAAGGGGCTGCCGATGGCCAGCACCCAGTCGCCCACCTGGGCGGCGTCGGAGTTGCCGAGCTTCGCCACCGGCAGCTTGCGCCCGGCGTCAATCTTGACGACGGCCAGGTCGGTCTCGCGGTCGTAGCCGACCACGGTGGCGGCGTAGTGCTTGGTTTCTCCCGCCAGCTGCACCTCGATCTTGTCGGCTCGCTGCACCACGTGGTAGTTCGTCAGGATGTAACCGTTNGCGTCCACGATGACGCCCGAGCCCAGGCTGCGCTCCCGGAAGCGCTCCGGGCCCTCGAAATCAAAGGGGCGCTCGAACGGGTCGAAAGGCTCCGGCGCGTTCGGCCGCGGCCGGTTGTACCGCCGCCGCGGCGCGACGATGGATTCGGTCGAGATGTTCACCACCGCCGGCTCGACTTCCTTTGCCACTTTGCTGAACACCGAGGAGAGCTCAACCGGCGACGGAATGCTCAAGGGCTGCGCCGCCGGCGCAAGGTTGTTGTCTCGCGCCGCCCGCACCCCGTTCGAAATCAGCGTGCCTACCAGGATGCCCACGGCCAGCGTCACCACCACGCCCAGCCGCGTTTCCCACTTCCCTGTCCGTCCTTGGGTCTCCATCGGTCTTGCCTCCTGATGATTGCGGAAATCCCTATTATAGCACCCGCCGCACGCGCCCGCGATTCACGCTCACTCCCTTAGACTCGCTCCTGGCCGTCGGGGTTAGCCGCGGGACTTCCGGGCACTCCTGCCGGGGTGTGCCCCAAGAGCTCCGCCACCAGGACCCCGGCGAGGATGAGACCCGCGCCCAGCGTTTCCCGCGCTCCCAGCTTTTCTCCCAGCACCAGGTAGGAAGTTACGGCCGCGAAAACCGGCTCGGTGGTGAAAATCACCGCGGTGTGCGTGGCCGGGGTGAACTGCTGCGCCCAGGTCTGCACGGAAAAGGCCAGCACGGTGGCCAGCACGGCCGTCACCACCAGCGCGCCCAGGAGGTTTCCCGTCCACGCCACCCGCGGCATCTCCAGCCCGGTCACCGCCCCGAGGGGAATCGCCACGCTCGCCAGCGCCAAAGCCGTAGCCACCTGGCCCAACGCCAGCGCGCTGAACCCGTACCGCGGAGCGTAGTGGGCGATGGCGACGATGTGCCCGGCGAAGGCCACGGTGCAAAAGAAGGTAATCGAGTCGCCCCGGGCGAGCGCGAACTCCCCCGCGGGGATCGTCAAGAAGTATGCCCCCGCGGCGGCGATGCCCAGGCCCAGCACCGCCCACGCGTTCGGACGCCGCCGTAGCGCCACCACCGCCAGCAGCGGAACCAGCACGCTCGAAAGCGTCGTGATGAAGGCCGACTTCGAGGGAGTGGTGTACTGCAAGCCGACCGTCTGAAAAATGTAGCCGGCGAAGAGCAGCGCGCCGATGACGGCCCC
>C687J35504_10002152_pt1 | contig 13512 bp, 10 predicted proteins | sample RifCSPhighO2_02_FD_35504 | JGI IMG/M metagenome (IMG submission 35504) | reverse complement strand
TGGTGGAGACGGCGGGTATTACACCCGCGTCTTGGAAGGCCAATTATAATTGTTTACTAACATAGCCATGTTTGGTTTTCGCGTTTAAAATTAAAACAGGCAAAAATTCTAAACGCAAAGCTTGAGAATATTTCGGCGGACCAAATCAAGCGTTTGATCCATACCTACACCCGAATTTATAACACCCCGGTCTTGGCACAGGTTTACAAGGGGGGCGGCAATAGTATTTAAGCTACTGCGGGAGCGAAGTTTGGAGTTAAAGAAGCAACAAAAGTGCTTATTTTTTCTCTAACAGCGCTCGCGATATTTTTGACACTTATTTGTGCGCCAGTTTTAGCAAGACTGACAACTTGGTTAGCGATTATAGCGGGCGTTTCCAATCGATTTAAAGCGTCCCCATAAATAAAAAGGCTTGAGCCTCTATTTGGTAATTATTATATAGGGAATTAGGTTTTTGGTCAAGGGGGGTGATAATTTTTTTACCCCGTTCAACAAGTAAGTGCAACACTTCTGCTACAATAGAGGTGTATGAAAATAACATTTACTAATTGAGGAAAGAGAAAAGATACAGCAAATGCTTTGGCAAAAAGCCTCAATCAGAACTATTGCCAAGGCTCTTAACCGCCGCCCGGTTTCAATCTCACGGGAGATAAGTTTTCGTTGGTTCAATTTTTTAAATTGAACCTATGGTTTGGTTAGCAATAAACAGACTTTCAATTTGCTCGCAGACTATTAGCATCAGAAAAGTTTTTGTCATTTGTCAAATATTTTAGGCTCAGGCCAGAGACCTGAACCAACGAATATTTAACGGGTGTTGCACTTCAAAGTTGAATGTACTTTTTATCATTTGACAAATAGATGATATTTTGTTATACTTGTTTTAAAGTATAAAAAGTAGTTTTTTATTTTAGCGGTTTTTATATTTGAGCGCTAAAATCGCCGTTATTTTATGGAAAATCAAGACAAGAGCAATATCTTGGACAAAATAATTAAATCGCAAGATGAACAAAAGAAAGCCAGTCTGAATCCGCAAGAGCTGGTTGATTTTCTGTTAAAAGATTTAACTTCAAGGGAAAAAGACATAGTAGCGTCCAGATACGGACTTTTGGGCGGAGAGAAACAGACCTTGGAAAAAATTGGAAAAAGATTGGACATCACCAGAGAAAGAGTGCGCCAGATAGAAAACAGCGCGATTGCAAAAGCGAAACAAACGAGCGGTTGTCAGGAAAAATTGGCGGATTTGTCTTCTTTAATTATTAAGCATATTAACAAAAGAGGTTATATCAGCACTGAAGAGGGTTTGTTGGCGGAGTTTTTGGGCGAAGGCTATGAAGCGCAGAATAAAAATTGCCTGCTTTTTATTTTAGAAAAGTTTCTGGGCGAATCCGTTGAGCCAGTAGAGATCGTGCACACGGAAAAAGCCTGGAAGATAAAAGACAAGGAATTAAAGCATTACGAGCCGGTAATTGACAGCATTAAAAATATTTTAATAAAGAAAAATCAACCACTGGAATTAGTGGAAATTATCAAAGAATTGGAAGAAGAGATTAAGGAAGAGCAAAAAAGTTTGGCAACTGAATTGGAAAGCTGGGAAGTGGCGGTGCATTCTTGTCTTGAAGTGAGCAAGCATTTCAAAAAGAACTTATTCAACAAATGGGGACTGGCTGATTGGCGTTCGGTAAATCCAAAAAGAATGCGCGATAAAATCTATTTAGTGCTTTTGAAAGACGGCCAGCCTTTGCACTACAAACAAATTACCGAGAGAATCAACGAGGAAGGTTTTGACCGCAAGGTGGCGCATCCGGCCACGGTGCATAATGAATTAATTTTAGACGAACATTTTGTTTTGGTAGGTCGGGGTATTTACGGTTTGGCCGAATGGGGTTATAAACCGGGAGTGATTGCCGATGTGGTGGCGGGAATATTGAAGAAAGCAGACGGACCTTTGAGCAAGCAGGAAGTCATTGACGAGGTTTTGAAATGTCGGCAAGTGAAAGAGGGGAGCATTAATTTAACTTTGTCAGACAAGGCGCTTTTTTTGAGAGGCGAAGACGGCAGGTATGCTTTGAGAAAACAGTCTTAAGGTGGTATAATTAAAATGCCACAATAGCCATAACGATTTTAAGAGATTGTGGCCGTTGTGGCATTTTTGATTTTTAAGCTAAATTATGTCATTTGATTTTCAGACGATTATCCAAAACTTAGAAACTATTTTTTTAGAGTTGGGGCAACGCCACCCGGCTGAAATTATGGTGATTTTATTTTTGAAAGGCGGTTGGGTGCTTTTTGCCATCGCAATTGCCCGCGGTCTGTGGTGGGTTTATGTGTACAATATCCAGGGTAAATACTTTGGCAGTGTCAAGTGGGCGCTTTTAGCGATTGACATACCAAAAGAAAATTTGCAATCAATCAAGGCGGTAGAGCACATTTTCGCGGCTTTGTGGCCATTTTATGAAACAAGAAATTTAATAGAAAAATATATTGAAGGTAAATTTCAGTTGGCTTTCAGTTTAGAAATAGTGAGCATCGGCGGATACACCCAATTTTTAATCAGGGTGCCAGGCAGCCATAAAGACATCGTAGAGGCGGCTATTTACGCGCAATATCCCAAGGCGGAGATAACCGAGGTGGAGGATTATGCCTTGAGATATAGAAACTTAAGATTCCCGTCAGAGGAGCATGATTTATGGGGCTCGGAATTTACTCTGATGAAGCCGTCGCCGTATTTGATAAAAACCTATCCATCGTTTGAGGATATTCTGACGCAGACATTTGCTGATCCAATGGCTTCAATGTTGGAGGTTTTCGGCAAAATCGGCAAAGAAGAGGAATTGTGGCTACAGCTCGTAATTACTCCAATCAAAGACGGCTGGAAAAAAGAGGGTTATAAAATAATCAACAAAATAATTGGCGCCAAGCCACCAAGCGAGCAAAAAGGAGGCGCGTTGCAGGCGGCGCTCATACCTTTACATTATGTGGCTAATCTTTTTCATGAGTTGATTGTCTACGGACTAGGGTATGAGATGGGCCAAGAAATAACAACGACAAAAGATAACGGAGCGCCGAACAAGATGCTTTATCTGACGCCGGAGGAAAAGAACGCCGTGGAAGGTATTACCAAAAAAATCAGCAAGATCGCTTACCAGACGAAGTTGAGAATAGTTTATCTGGGGAAGAAGGGCAAGTTGGTGAAACCAAGAGGGGCTGGCGCGTCTATTGGTATGTTGCAGCAGTTTTCGGCCGTTGACCAAAATTCTTTTATGCCGATTATGAAAACAATGACCAAGGCTAATTATTTTTTTGTGAAGAGGCGCGTTACTGCCAAACAAAATAACATCTTGAGAAATTTCAGGAACAGGAGCCAAACTGGCGGCTGGGGCCGGGGCTTTATTCTAAATACGGAGGAATTGGCTTCAATTTTTCATTTCCCAGTGCCGGAAGCAGTTAGAGAAGGAGTGAAGCGAGTGGCGTCCAAGAAGGAAGCGCCGCCAATAGATTTGCCGGATGTGATTTTCGCAGATGAGCAGACGGAAAGCAATGGCCGCTATATGAACCATTTGCATAGCAGGAGCGCTAAGGCGGAACCGCCGAGTAATTTGCCGGTGTGAGAACGCAGAAACACGGAAAACACAAAAACACGGAAAGCACGAAAACACAGAAAGCACATAAAGCACATAAAGCACATAAAGCACATAAAGCACATAAAGCACATAAAGCACATAAAGCACGAAAACACATAAAGCACATAAAGCACGAAAACACAGAAAACACAGAAAATACTAAAACGCTAGAACACGAAAGCACGAAAACACAAAAAACACAGAAACACGGAAACAAAAAACAGCTAACAATTAGCAAGGAACAAGGAAAATACAAGAAAGCAAGAATCAGGAATTAGGAGAAATTGGAAATTAGTAATTAGTAACCAGAAANTAGGAAAGGCAACAGAGAAACAAATAGAGACAGATGGAAGCTGAGAAAATAAGGTTTTATTATGATTGAGCAAGCCAATGACAATGACATAACATATTTTGCCGAAACCAATTTTCGCAATGAGCGGAGAAGGTTTGGCATCAAGCGCGATGATAGAAGGCGCCATTTTTATGTGGTGGGGAAAACCGGTATGGGCAAGACAGCCATGCTGTTCAATATGATCATTCAAGACATTCAGAGAGGCGAGGGAGTGGCAGTGGTGGATCCGCACGGAGAATTAGTGGAAGATTTGTTAGATTTTATTCCGCCCAAAAGGATAAATGATGTTATTTATTTGAACCCTTCGGATTTGGAATATCCGATAGCTTTTAATATTTTGGAAAGCGTTGACGATGAATACAAACACTTGGTGAGCTCGGGGCTGATGGGCGTTTTCACTAANATTTGGGCTAATATGTGGTCGGCTAGAATGGAATACATTTTAAATAATTGTATTTTGGCGTTNTTGGATTCGCCGGGCAACACGCTACTTGGCATCAATAGACTTTTAGTTGATAAGGAGTACAGAAAAAAAATCGTGAGCAAAATTAAAGATCCGGTGGTAAAAGCTTTTTGGGTGGAGGAGTATGCCAACTATAACGAGCGATTCAGGACCGAGGCGATCGCGCCAATCCAAAATAAGGTGGGCCAGTTTTTGTCCAGCGCCGTGATCAGAAACATCGTTGGGCAATCAAAGTCCACGATTGACATGAGAGAGATAATGGACAACCGGAAAATTTTGATTTTAAATTTATCAAAAGGCAGAATCGGCGAGGATAATTCGGCGCTTTTGGGCGCTATGATGATCACCAAGATTCAATTAGCCGCGATGAGCCGCGTGGATATACCAGAGAGCGAGAGAAAAGATTTTTATTTATATGTTGATGAATTTCAAAATTTCGCCACNGAGTCATTCGCCGACATCCTGTCAGAGGCGCGTAAATATCGTTTAAATTTAATCATGGCTCATCAATACATAGCGCAACTGACCAGCGTTTCAGGCGGGGGCAGGGTCACAAAAGTAAAAGACGCGGTTTTTGGCAATGTTGGCACGATAGCTATGTTTAGAATCGGCGCGCCTGACGCGGAGGAATTGATCAAAGAGTTTGAACCGTATTTTGTGGAAGAAGATTTGGTTAATTTGACAAAATATCATATTTATTTGAGACTAATGATTGACGGGGTGGCTTCCAAGCCATTTTCAGCAACAACTTTACCGCCAACAAAAATTGAGAGTAAAGGAGCGAGAGAGAAGGTTGTCCAGGTGTCGCGTGAGAGGTATGCCAACCGCAAAAGCGAGGTGGAAGAAAAAATAATGCGTTGGTCAGGGCTTGAGGAGATGATGGAAACATCAGCCAAGGAAGCAAAACTAGAAGGCGACGAAGCGATTTATCGGGCCAATTATGTGACCAAGCAGATGGCTGTTAAAGCCAAAGACGATGAGCATAGAGAGCAGGAAGGTGNAACTGGAAAAAAAGAAGCAACGGAGATAAGTTCAGAAAAAGCGGGTAAGACCACAGCCGTATGCGACAATTGCGGCAAAGCGGTGAACATCAAGTTCAAACCGGATAATAAGCGGAATGTTTTTTGCAAAGAATGTCTTAAAAAATTTAAAAGNGGAGAAATNGACGCGGATAAACTGTTGAAGAGAAATCTAGCCCAAGAAGAGGTGAAAGACGATGGGGTAATTTATCCTCAANCTATAAAAAATATCAGTCAGGCGGTTGGCAATGTGAGCAAAGACCGTGGAGACAACCAGAAGGTGGCGCCTGGCCAAGTGGTGACTTTAGAATAGTTTTGTAGTCATCTCAACCAATATGTGGGAAGCAATTGTTCTTGGAATAATACAAGGGATAACGGAATTTTTGCCCATTTCTTCAAGTGGGCATTTAATATTGATCCCAAAAATTTTTCATTGGAGCGACCCTGGTTTGGCCTTTGACGCGATTTTACATCTAGCAACCGCGGCAGCGATTATAATTGTTTTCAGCAAAGAGATAAGCTTGTTTTTCGGCGGTTGGCAGCGTGGTAATAATTTTTTTAACGCGCGCGCGAGTTGGNAATTTTTAGGTTTGATTGTTTTGGCATCCGTGCCGGCGGCTGTTTCGGGAATACTTTTTGAAGTCGAGGTTGAGAGCACATTAAGGTCAACCTTGGTGGTTGCCCTAGCGTTGATAGGCGGGGCAATCTTTTTGTTTTGGGCCGACAGATATATTGAAAAAGCGGCAAAGAAAACAGCCGCGTTAAAAGAGATCAGGTGGCAGCAAGCGCTCGTTGTTGGTTTATGCCAGGCGGTCGCTTTGATCCCCGGGACATCAAGGTCAGCGGCCACTATTACCGGAGGAATGTTTTTAAAGATGAACAGAAAAACAGCAGTGAAATTTTCTTTTTTGGTCGGTTTGCCGGCAGTTGCCGGCGCGGGTTTTTTTGAGTTGATAAAATTGGCGAGACTGGGAACTTTGAGCCAAGACGGAGCCATTTTAAGCCTTGGTTTTTTGAGCGCATTCGTTGCCGGGATACTGTCTTTAAGACTGCTTTTGTGGTTGGCTGACCGGACAAATTTCAATATCTTCGTTATCTACAGAATTGCGCTCGGAATCGTTTTGCTTTTATTTTTAAAGAGCTAATAAAACAGATTAATGAACTACCGGACCAAATACAGAATATTGGAGATAATTCCGGCCAGCTTGGTTTGGGCGATTTTTTTGTTAGTGATAATTTTGTCTTTTGTCAGCCCGATTACCGCCATTTACATCATTATCGTTTTTGATCTTTTGTGGCTGGTCAGAATCAGTTACTATGTTTTATATTTAATTTATTCATGGTTCCTTTACCGACGGGCAGTCGGGATTGACTGGTCGCAGAAGCTAAAAGAAAAAGAAAATTATGACCGTTTGTACCACCTGGTGCTGCTGCCCACTTATCGCGAGCCGAAAGAGGTAATTTATGCCGCGACGGAAGCTTTGGCCAAGGCAGATTATGATAAAAAGAAAATAATAATTGTCTGGACAAGAGAGGAGCGGGGCGAAGTGGAAGAATATAAAAAATGGGCGGCCGAGTTGCGAAAAAAATACCAAGACATTTTTTATAAATTAGAATTTTATATTCATCCGGTGCCGCCGTTGACTGAAATGCCGGGCAAAGGCTCCAATGCCAAATGGGCGGCCAAGAAAGCGCGAGCGGAGATACTTGATCCGGCCGGTATCGCTTATAGTCATGTGATTTTGTCTCTTTTTGACAGCGACACCGTGCCGCATGAAAGGTTTTTAGCTTGTTTGGCGCATACTTATTTGAGTCAAAAAAACCCAGTGCAAACGGCTTATCAGCCTATAGCTTTTTATTTTAATAACATCTGGGATGCGCCGTCCTTCAGCCGGGTGGTTTCCAACTCCACTACTTTTTGGTTGATGGCGGAAATGGGCAGGCCGGAAAGATTGGCCACCTGTTTTTCTCATAGTATGAGTTTTGAAGCTCTACAGGCGGTTGATTTTTGGGATACCGCTTCAATTGTTGAAGACTCCAGAATATTTTTACAGTGTTTTTATTATTATGGCGGCGACTACAAAACAGTGCCAATTTATGTGCCGGTGTATATGGATACGGTGTTGGGCGAAAGCATTTGGGAGACTATTAGATACCAATACAAGCAGATGCGTCGCTGGGCTTATGCGGTAGAACACATTCCTTATCAAATAGTGAGTTGGTTTAAACACCCAGAGATCAGTCGCTGGAAGAAACTTCGTTTTTTGTTTATGTGGGTTGAGGGCGGGTTCTCTTGGGCAACGGCGCCAATTATTATTACCATTATGGGTTGGTTACCTCTTAGGATAGCCGCTTGGCGCGGGCTGGAGAATGTTTTAGTGCAGCAGTCGCCTTTGGCTTTGGGCAGGATTATGACTTTTTCAATGGCGGGAATTATTATCGGAGGGTTTTTGGCGACCATTATGATGCCCAAGATGCCCAAACAAAAAAAAGACGCTTGGCGCTGGATTTTTGTGGTACTGCAATGGGTTTTAGTGCCAGTGACCATGGTTGTTTTCGGTTCAATACCGGCGATTGAGGCCCAGACCAGATTGGCCTTGGCAAAATATCTGGGATTTGATGTGACAAAAAAGGTGAGAAGGTAGGCGGGTAGGGTTGTAGGAAAGTAGGATAAATAAAAATAAGCGGTTTAGCCGCTTTTTAAAATTTCTAATTTCTCCGCCTAGTCGCCCAGTGAATTACTCTTGCCCGTGGCAGGCGGATCACCCGCAGGGTGATAATATCTAATTTCTCCGCCAACATACGGCGTGGATTATTCGAGCTCGGCGAAGGCGGATCCCTCGGAGCGGGATAATAAAATTTTTAAGCTCCAAACGAAAGTTTTGGAAATATTATTTCAAATAGCCGTTGATGAAGCTTCGCGCGTCCATAGGTTTTTTGCCGGGTGGCTGGAGCAAATTTATTTTCAGGCAGGTGCCATTGGCACACTGGAGAAAAAGGTTTTGGTTTTGAACAAACAAGGTCAGAGGCGCATTGGTCTGGCTGGTTAAATCAGTTCGTTCTGTATTGAGAAGCTTCAAACCGTTGGTGAGAAAAATTCCGGGCCAGGGAGTGTAGGCACGCCACATATTATAGGTTTCTTCGGCGGTTTTATTTACAGGGATAAGGCCGTCTTTTTTATTGATCAAGGCGGTATAGGTGGCGCGTGAGTCATCCTGGGAGACGGGCGTAATTTTGCCTTGAATAAAATCGGGCAGTATTTTTTGGAGCAGCGCGGCACTGAGTCCAGCCATGCGCAGACGAAGGGTGGCATGATTATCGTCTGGGTTGATACTGACAATTTGTTGAGCGATGATCGGGCCTTGGTCAAGCAGTGGCATGAGCTCANTGATGCTGATACCGGTTTCCCGGTCGCCGTTTAAAAGCGCGGTTTGCATGGGGCTGGCTCCGCGGTATTTGGGCAGGAGCGAGATGTGTATGTTCAGCGGTTTGTATTTGGGAAGATTCAAAATCGCGGTTGGGATAATTTGGCCGTAGTCAGCCACGATGAAAATGTCGGCGTTGATTTTTTTTAGCTGATGAATAAAATTTTGATCCAGTTTTTCGGGTTGCAATACCGGCAGATGGTGTTTAACGGCCAGCAGTTTGACCGGCGGGGGAGTGATAACATGTTTTCTGCCGATTGGTTCATCGGGTCTCGTGACAACACTGGCTACGGATGACTTGAATTCAGTTGAGTCCAGTAACGCGGAGAGTATTGTGGCCGCGAAGTCGGAGGTGCCGAAGAAAACAAGACTAGGGTTGTTGTTTGACATTGACTTTATGAACTTGATAATTAAACAGGCAAACAATTGTCGGTAGTATCGCGATTAAGCTTGCGGAACAAAGTGGAGCGAATTTGGGTGAAGAAATTTTTTTGCTCCTTTTTATATTTTAGAAGAAAAATTCCTAAACTGGACATTCTTCGTTATCGGATGTAAAAAAAATTTTTTTAATTTTTTTCAATATTATTTTGGGCTATTTTTTATTTTGAACAGTGTGGTGAATTAAATCCAAGGGGTATCGCTTGCCGTCAAAATAATCCCTAACCAACTGTTTAATATCCATATCTCGCAGTGTTGAATTATCCATTCTATAAATTTCTTCTGGCGTAAACCACTTAAGATCAGCGATGTCATCGTGAAATTTTTTTTGCTCGTCCGTATTAATATCTCCTACAAAAATTATTTTAATGGCATGCGGCGTTCCATTGAGCTGTTCTTCTATATCTTTACGAACAAGGGAATAGATTCGCAAAATCGCTGTTGGGGTAAAAGTGAAGCCTGTTTCTTCTTCAACCTCTCTTTTTGCTCCTACTATCGGATTCTCTCCAACATCAAGCCAACCCGCGGGCTGATTCCATTTACCCTGGTCTGGTTTATCCTTGGCTTGTTCTTGAACTAAAGCGATTTTGCCATCCTTTTCTATTAAAGCTCCGACGACGCAGAATGTTTGTGAAAAAATGCGTGGCATATAGTTGATGTTAAAAAATAAAAAATATTTTTATGTTAGATGGCTAGCGCAATTCGTTCACTTTACAATTTTATCAATAAAAAGAATACCGTCCAGATGATCTATCTCGTGCTGGATGATCCTGGCTATAATATGACGGACGGCGAGCCGACGCGGCTTGCCAGCCTCGTCAAAAAATTCCGCCTTTATTTTTTTATGCCTTCTGACTTTGCCGTAAATTTTCGGCACGGAAAGGCAACCTTCCTCGGCTATTTCATGGCGCCATGATTTTTTGGTGATTTTCGGATTAATCATTATTTTTGTTTCACCCTCAAAATCAACGGTGATAATTCTTACGGCCTGGCCGGCTTGAGGCGCGGCCAGACCAATGCCGTTAGCGCTGGCCATGGTCTCCTTGAGATCTTTGAGAAAATTTTGCCAAAACTGATCTGCCAAGAGCGACAAATCAAAGTTTTTTGACTTCTGACGCAGGAATTCTTCGTTTTTTGGGATGGTTAAGACCTGGAGGATCATATAATAATTTTCTAGCTAATCAAGCAAGGTATGGGGGTGAACATCAATAATGGCTTCGGACGGAATCAATTTTAGGAGTGGTTGTAAATCAGCGATATTTTTTAGTTTCAGGATGATGTTAAATTTGTATCGCCCGCGTATCTTGCGGCGCATGATTGGCATGGGACCGCTGAAAAGGATGTTTTTATTCAAAGTAGAGATTTTTTGGACAATTTTTTGGGCGTTATTTTTGGCCCGACCTTCTTTCTGATCCAGCATACTGATTTTTATCAGATTAGTGAAAGGCGGGTAATCAAATTTTTTTCTAAAGTCCAACTCGGATTTGTAAAATTTATCTGGTTTATTATTCGCAATGGCTTGCATGATGGTGGAATTCGGACTAAAGGTTTGAAGAATTATTTTAGCATTTTTATTGGCGCGGGTCAATAAATAAATAAGGGTTTGGTAAGCCCGTTCGTTGGTCATAAACTCGGCATGCTGCCAAAGCTGATCGGCGTTAATAATACCCAAAAGGCCAATGCGGTCCCAGTTTATTTTGTCTATGGCAAATTCGGTGCCGACAATGATTTGGGGAGCGTCTGGGTTTCCAGGCTCGCGGCGGCCATTTTTGACCAGCATAGAAACAGAGGAGAATGGAAATATCTTTTGGAGATTGTTGGCGATTTTTTCCACGCCAAGACCCGTGGACTTTAATTTTGGCCCGCCGCAGATCGGGCAAAAAGGCGGCAGATCTTCTGCGTGTTTACAATAATAGCAAATGAGTTTATTTTTTTTTTCTTTAATCAAAGGCAGTTGGCACGATGGACACTTGAACACATAACCGCAATCGGCGCAGCTGTTGTTTGACGCTTCGCCTTTTTTATTGATAAAAATAAAAGAATCCTGACGCGAGTCCGTTGTTTTTTTAAGGCCGCCAAGCAAGGGATCGGAGATAAAGGTGTAGTTTTTATTTTGAAGTTCATTTTCCAAATTAACGGCAGTAATTTCAAGCCGGTTTGTTTTTTTTCTCGGGCGGAATTCGTAATAACTATTGACCGAGGGCGCTGGAGAAGAAAAAATCAGGGGCACTTTACAGAGACGATTGATCGCTTCGCAAATTTTTTTCACCTCATAGCGGGGAGTGAGATCGTATTGTTTGTGATCTCTTGAATGCTCGTTATCAATAATAATCAGACCCAAGTTAACGAAGGGGAAAAAGCAGGCTGAACGGGTGCCGATGAATATTTTTTTCTCGTTGTTAATCGCCGTTTGCCAGGCGGCGACATATTCGGCACGGGGTAATTTGCCGTGAAGAGGGATGAAAGTTTCGGGGTTGATTTTCAGGTCATGGGCCAATTGGTAAATATCGGTGATTTTGGGCGCGATAATCAAGATCTGTTTTTTATCCAGCAGCCGATTGACCAGTTTTTGATAGCGCATAAGACGCTCTTTTCGGCTGTTCCACCAGAAGTATTGAGTCGGCGCTTGGCCAATGAGCGCGGTTTTTGGCAGGATGGCAGGCAGGTTATTCCATTCCGATTTTATAATTTTTGGCAGACTATGATGGACGAAGAGCGAAGCGGAAACCGCGTAATATTTGGCCAGGTCAAGGAACAATGAAAGTTGCTGGGGAGTAAAAACAATTTTTTCGCTGATTAATTCCCGGATGTGTTTTAGCCGGTACGGAGCAAGCGTTTTTTTACCCAAAGAAGCGACCAGCCCCGGGACAAATGAACTACGGAGCGGAACAGAAACCAGTTGGCCAACTCTAATTTTATTCTGCGTGTCTTTTGGCACGAGATAGCTAAGGGATTGGAGCTGGCGAGGCAGTTTTTTGGTGGGGATTATTTCAGCAATCATGTTTGTAATATACCACAAAAACATGAAAGCACGAAAACACTAGAACATTAAAACACAACAACAAGGAGCAATTAGCAAGGAATAAGGAAAACAAAAGAAATTGAGAAATTGAGAAATTAGAAATAAAGGGCAATTAGAAAGCAGAAATTAGAAATAAAGAAATTAAGCCCGCCAATTTTCAGAGTAGATTGTTCTCGTGAGGTGAGGGCGAGTCGCCCGAAGGGCGAAAATTAAAAATTTAGAAATTAAGATATTGGAAAATACAAATCAGACATCAGGGAGTTGGGCGCCTTCTTGACTTGGGGCGGTTAAGGGTGTATAATGCTGGCAAGTTATTTTATTGTTTTTATTTATGGTCAAGATGATCAAGGTCAGAGGAGCAAGAGCGCACAATTTAAAAAATATTGATGTTGACATTCCTAAGGATAAGTTAGTGGTAATAACCGGTCTTTCCGGTTCTGGTAAATCAAGCTTGGCCTTTGACACGCTTTATGTTGAAGGGCAAAGACTTTATGTAGAGAGCTTATCAGCTTATGCCAAGCAGCTCTTAGGTTTGAAAGACAGAGCTGATGTTGATAAAATAGAGGGCTTGTCGCCGGCCATAGCGATTGATCAGCGGCCGGCTACCAATAATCCGCGTTCAACCGTTGGCACCATGACGGAAATTTATGATTATTTGAGGGTTTTATTTGCCAGGGTCGGGGTGCCGCACTGTTCCATTTGCGGCGAGGCAATAAATAAACGGACAAAAGAGCAGCTGAAAGAACAAATTTGGCGCTTGCATAAAGAGGAAAGTGTTTTTTTGTTGGCGCCAGTAGTGATCAATAAAAAAGGTAGCCCAAAACACATTTTGGAAAAAATGAGAGACGCAAAATACGGCCAAGTAAGGTTGGACGGATATTTTTGTTCTATTGAGGAGGCGTTGCAGACGGAGGGAGATAAAAACAAAAAGCATTTCATAGAGATTGTGATCGGTGGTTTCGGGAGTGAAGAAAAAAAAGAACGAGACGGAAATTTGTTTTACAAATCTCTAGACAGGGCATTTGATTTGGGCAATGGCACGATTGCGGTTTACGCCACGGAAAAAGAACAAACTTATGTTTATTCCAACAGCCTAACTTGCCCGAAGTGCAATGTCGGGCTGGCATCGCTTGAGCCGAATATTTTTTCTTTCAATTCTCCTTTGGGCGCCTG
>C687J35504_10002147_pt1 | contig 13525 bp, 10 predicted proteins | sample RifCSPhighO2_02_FD_35504 | JGI IMG/M metagenome (IMG submission 35504) | reverse complement strand
CAAAGACGTCTACAGGACCAGGTGAGTTATCCACACCCCCCCATACTACATCAACCTTGCGAGCGGTGCTGCAACCATCCGGACGAACTTCGAACGGAGTCGCCACGGACCTGACATTCAAAAAAAGCGTGCGCGTCATCCTAACTCACGTCATTCCGACCGGAGTGAGGCCGTCCGACGGCCGAACGGAGCGGAGGAACCCCTTTCGAAAAGATAACGCACGGTTACGAAAGGGGTTCCTCCGCTCGGCGCGTCGGACGCGCCTCGGTCGGAATGACAGCAGGGATGCTATCATCTTTGTATGACTGCAAATGAAAAACATTGGCTCTCGATCGCGACGAACGCCGTCCGCGCCGGCGAGCGCGTGCTCTTGCGCCNCTTCAACGTGAACCACACACAGAAATACGGATTCAAGAAATTCCACGAGATCGTGACGGAGGCGGACAAGCGGTCGAACGACGCCATCATCAAAGTCCTGAAGCAACTCTCACCGGACATTCCGGTCTTATCCGAAGAAGGCGGGACGATTGATGAGAGGGCGGCACCGCGCGCTGACCTCGCGTGGGTCTTGGACCCGCTCGATGGGACGACGAACTACGCAGCGCGCCTCCCGCTCTGGGGAATCTCGCTCGCACTCGTGAGACGCGGGCATCCGATCCTCGGCGTTATCTCACTCCCCGTCTTGAAGCACCGCTACCATGCCGTGAAGGGCGGCGGCGCGTGGATGGGACGAGTGCGGCTGCACACGTCGAAAACGCGGGACCTCGCTGACTCAATCGGACTCCTATGCTTCGGGTACGACGGCGGGTCATACCGGAGGTACCGTCGAATCGAACCGACGCTGACGGAGAAATCCCGTTCGACGAGAAAGCTCGGCGCGGCGGTCGTGGAATCCACGTGGGTCGCGTCCGGCCGCGCAGACTACGCGATCTTAAACGGCGTACACGACTGGGACGTGGCGGCGGGGACGCTCCTCGTCACGGAAGCCGGCGGACGAGTACTGACATTGAAAGGTGAGCCATGGAAAATGGGCGAACACGACGTCGTCATGTCTGCTCCGGGCATTGCGACGGCGGTGCTCCGCGTCACCCGCCCATGAGACGCATCACGATCCGCGTGACCCCGAACGCGTCGAAGACCGAGATCGTCGGCCGAGAACTCGGCGTCCTCAAAGTCCGCATTGCGGCGTCGGCGACGGACGGACTGGCGAACGACGCACTCATCCGCCTCCTCGCGGACGAGTATGACTGCGCGCCCTCCCTGGTCCGGATCGTGAAAGGCGCGACGTCGAAGATGAAAATTGTGGAGTTTCCGTAGGCCTACTTCACCGGATCGTGCCCTCCCTTTGACCACGGATTGCAGCGCAGAATCCGCCACGCGGCCATGAATGACCCGCGGATCAGGCCGTACTTCCCGATCGCATCGTACCCGTATTCACTGCACGTCGGTTCATAGCGGCACACGCGATACTTAAAAAAACGCGACACCCACCCATGGTCGGGTGAGAGGATGTATTGGTACAGGACGATCAGCGTCTGACCGAAGCGACGCGGGATGTGGAGGATGATTTTGATCACAACGACGATGTCCGTGGCTACGGCGGCCCTTCGGCTTTGCTCTGGGCAGGCTTCGGCGGAGGACGGGGGACGCCGAGTTGCTTCGCGTAGCCGATCTCGCCCTTGCGACTCCGTGGTGGCTTGGGGAGACGTTTCCACGGTCGCGCGAGTTCGACCGGAAGTTTCTCAATCAAGTGGACGAGAGTTGCCCGAATCTCGATGAAGTCCGCCTTTAACACTTCGGGCTTGGCCACGAACGTCATGTCGTACCCGTCCGGTACGGTCTCGAGGAGCGGACGAAATGCTTCGCGGAGCCGACGACGCGCACGGTTGCGCGAAACCGCTGATTTAAAAATCTTCCCCGACGCCACGAACCCGATCTTGGACGGAACAGACCCGCTCTTCCAGGCACGGAGGATACAAAACGGACCGTACATCGGACGCCCTTTCACGGAAAGACGGGCGAAGTCTTTCTCGTGGCGGAGGCGGTGGGGGCGCGGGAGCATAGAAAGAGTGCTTGAGTGCATAAGTGCGAGTAGGCTCCGCGCACTCAAGCACTCAAGCACTTGGCTTATTTCCCCTTTCGTAGCGCGATCGCCTTCCGTCCCTTGGCCCGGCGGCGAGCCAGGACTTTGCGTCCCTGCTTCTTCCGCATGCGCGATCGGAACCCGTGGACCTTGGCCCGGCGACGTTTCTTGGGTTGATATGTACGTTTAGGCATAGATTCGTCCAAGGATCATGTCAGTTTTTAGCGAAAATGACAAGAAAGTGGCTCTCCCTGTCTCATAGACCATGGCCCAACCCTCTCCACACCGCCCTCGTTCGATTTTCTAGAAGTTTGACAGAGTCAGACGCGTTCTCCACAATCCATCCACACATTTGACGATGACGTGCGCGCCTGTTGACATCAGCTCAGTCAGAACGACGCATTCTCAACTCATCTTCATCCGTCCCATGCCCGGATATGGACCTTCAAGCCATCTGGCTCTCCGCCTTAGGCGAACTTGAGCTCACAATCACAAAAGCGAATTTTACGACCTGGTTCCGCAACACCGGGATTTCCACCTTCGACAATGGTCGTGTGATCATTTCGGTTCCCAACACGTTCACGAAGGCGTGGCTTGAAAAGAAATACCACGACGCCATCATCAAAGCCCTACGTCACGTGACGTCGAACGCGGTCCGCGAGGCCAGCTACCGCGTGGAGATGCGTACGCCGTCGGTCACGGTTGTCGGCGAGACGACGGCTGTCGAGGTCCCGAGCGCATTCCTGTCCCCAGGGGCCTCATCGACCGCGACTCAGGTGGAAACAACCGGCGACATCGGTTTGAACCCGAGGTACAAGTTTGAAAACTTCATCGTGGGCAAAGGAAACGAGCTCGCGCATGCCGCCGCTATGGCTGCTGCCGCGAACCCGGGCGAATCCTACAACCCCCTCTTCATCTACGGAGGCGTGGGCTTAGGTAAAACACACCTCCTCCAGGCCATCGGCCACCACGTGCTCACGACCAGGCCGAATGCGACCGTTCGCTACCTCACCTGCGAACGGTTTACCAACGAATACATCCAATCCGTCCGCGGGGGCCGCGGGAAAGAATTCAAGGACGCGTACCGGACGGTGGACGTCCTCCTGGTCGACGACGTGCAGTTCATCTCGGGAAAGCAGGGCACGCAGGAGGAGTTCTTCCACACCTTTAATGCCCTCCACCAGCTGAATAAACAGATCGTCCTGTCTGCGGACCGTTCACCAAAAGATATCCTATCGCTCGAAAGCCGACTCCTGTCGCGCTTCGAGTGGGGCATGACCACGGACATTTCACAACCGGACTTTGAAACGCGAGTCGCCATCCTTGAGGCAAAGTGCCAGGGGAAGAACTATCCGCTCACCGCTGATGTGCTCCGGGCGATCGCGGGCACGGTCCAGTCGAACGTCCGTGAACTTGAGGGGGCGCTGAACAAAATCATCGCCTACCACCAGTTCAAGAATATGCAGCCCACTATGGAGACGGTACAAACCCTCCTACAGAGCTTTCTCCCCTCGGTCCCGAAGCGAAATATCACCCCGAAGCGCCTGATCGAGATCGTGACGGTGTACTACGACGTCGCCATGGACGAACTCCTTGGGAAAAGCCGGGAAAAACGCCTGGCCTTCCCCCGCCAGGTCGCCATGTACCTCCTCCGCGAAGACGCCAAGTGCTCATTCCCAGCCATAGGGACGCATGTGGGGAGCAGGGACCACACGACCGCCATGCATGCGTGCGGAAAAATTGGGGGGCTCCTCAAAGAAGACGAGCAGCTGAAGCACGACATCGCGCTCCTTCGGGAAAAAATCTACAGCGACCAAACCTCGTAGTCCTTTCTCCACACCCCATGTGTATCGAACGCGTGGCGGAGTGGACGGTCCGGGCTGGAGCGATTCTCTCCACAAGCTGACCGCTCGACTCCACACCGGCGCGTTGATAAAAAAATTCTAAAAACACCGTTCCTTAAATTGGATATAAGCTTATCCCCGCCGTCCCCAGTCTTATTACTACTATCTCATCCTTATATACCTATACGGAAGTTATGACATTCACCTGCACGCAAGAAAACCTAATTCAAGGACTATCCGTTGTGAGCCACATCACNGGAAGGAGCATCAATCTCCCCGTCCTTGGAAACGTGCTCTTGAAGACGGATGGGGGGAACCTGAAACTCTCCGCGACAAATCTTGAGATGGCGGTTTCAACGACCGTGCGAGGGAAAACGGATTCAGATGGAGAGTATACGGTGCCCGCAAAGCTCTTCCTCGACTTCGTGTCTCTCCTCCCACAGGGGAAGGTCGAGCTCGACTTGACGGACGAGGGACTCACGGTCAGGGCCGAGGGGCAGGAGACGGTCATCCGCGGTCTCCCTGCGACCGAATTCCCCCTGATCCCAAAGCTCACGAAGGCANGGGGGGTAACCTTTCACGTCGAGGACCTGAAGCGCGCGATCGGACAGACCGTCTTTGCCGTCTCAACGTCTGAATCAAGACCGGAATTATCAGGCTTGGCGATCTTTTTTGACGGGAAGTCTGGAAAAGGGAAGACGGCGCTCGTGGCAACGGATAGCTACCGGCTCGCGGAACGCGTCATTTCACCATCTGGCGAGACTGGAGAAACGAAGCTCATTGTTCCGTCACGAACCATGCTGGAAATAGGCCGGATCCTGTCGTCTTACAAAGACGAGCTCGGCGTCCCGGAGTCTGTCGAATGGGTGACGACCGAGAACCAGCTCGTCGTGACGTTCGGTCAGACCGAGCTCATTTCGCGCCTCATTGAAGGTTCATTCCCCGACTACCACCAGATCATCCCGGAGCGGTTTAAGACGATGGCCGTGCTCGACCGCGCGGAATTCCAAAAAGCCGTCCGAGCAGCCGCGCTCTTCTCGCGCCAGGGCCTCTACGACGTCCACCTTGAGTTCCTCCCGTCGAACGGCACGGTCAGCGTCCATTCGGCAGACCAGGGCACAGGGAAGACGTCCAAGGCCGTGTCAGGAGACGTCACGGGCGAACCCAACAAGGTCACGGTGAACTTCAAGTACCTGGGCGACGGCCTCGCAGCCATCAGCTCGCCGAAGATCAAACTCTCATTGAACGACGCGATGAGTCCGATGTTGGTCCTCCCTGAAGGAGAAAAGACAGAAGCGTATCGCTACTTAGTGATGCCCATCAGACAATAAACGTCTATTCGACCACCACGCTCGTCTTATCTCCCGTCATCTGCGCGCCGGACACGTCCGTTGTCACGACGTAGAGGATGTAGGTCCCCGGGTTTGGGACGGCGGTCCAGCGGTACGTGATGGGATTTGCGGCCGGTTTGATGTCCGAACCGACAAGCTGTTGGGTCCCATTCGGCAGGCTCATATACAGGTCCGCGCGGTCGATGTTTGAGAGGTCGCTCACCGCGACCGTGACGCTTCGAGGGAAGGACGAGAGCGCAACCTTCGACCCTGGCGCAGGGTCCGTCACGCCGATGGACAGGGGCGCGGAGTCTGCTATGAGATTGATTGTGACCGTGGCGCGGCCCGTATTCCCCACGTCATCACGCGCTTCGACAGTGAGTTCATGAAAGCCACGTCCGAGCGCGTTCGGGAGCGACGCCAGGATGTCTCCAGCGCCGCCGTAGTTTGTGCCGACGACGTATCCCTCCATAGTCGCCATGTACGATGTGATGCGTCGAGGCGCCGTCGCGTACGCGGAGACGGTGAACTGGCGCGATGTGAGCGTCGTGTTTGGTGAGGGGCTCGAGATCGATACTTGAGGCGTATTCGCTGCCGTGTGCACGTCGTCCATTTCTGTCGGTGGCGTGGACGTGGTGTGCCACTGTGCTTTTTCCACCCATCTCTGTACGGCAGCTTCCCAGCCCGCGAATTGCGGGTCTGACGCCGGATTGGTCGGTGCGGGTCCTCGCGGGTCGTCTTTGTCCACGTAGTATAAAATTTCGTGGGCTTCGTAGAACGGACGTTCTTCGACGAGGTCCGGCGGCGTGAACTCCGTGGCGAGTTTGCCCGTGATCTTGTCGATCTTCACCTTTTTCTCAAACGCCCTGCCGAGGAGCACGGACTTCGTCGTATCCGCTGGAGCCGGCAGCGTGAAACTCTCTTTTGGCGAGTCTTTCGTCGCCGCTTTCATGAACTGCTGCCAGATTGGCGCTGCAATGACCGAACCGTCCGCCCCGCGCTTCATCTCCGCGTTGTCCATATTTCCGACCCAGACGCCGGCCACGAGCGATGGCGTGTATCCCATGGTCCACGCGTCATGGAAGTTGTTCGTGGTCCCGGTCTTCGCCGCGACCGATCGATCCGGGAGCGTGAGCGCATTCCCGCCGCCGAAGATGAAGGCGCGCGCCGCGTTGTCCGAGAGGACATTTGAGACGAGTCGCGTGATTTGCGGTTCGAGGACGCGCTTCCCCTCCCCCAACCTCCATTCCTCGAGCGTCTTCCCCTGGGCGTCTTTAACGTTCAGGATGCCGACCGTGGGCTGGAGCACACCTTCGGTCGCAAAGGCGCCGTAGGCGGCCGTGTGTTCGAGGAGCTTCACCTCGCCGCCGCCCAATACGAGCGAGAGCCCGAAGCGGCTCCGGTCGCCGAACGTGGTGTACCCCATCTGTTCCGCGAGATCGAGTACGCGCCCGACGCCGACCAGGTAGAGCATCTTCACGGCCGGGATGTTGAGCGACCCCTGGAGTGCCATGCGGATCGAGACGGGTCCGCGCTCTTTCTGGTCGTAGTCGAATGGACTGTAATTTTTAATTTCGGTCTTGAAAGTCGTGTTCACGTCCCAGAGCGTGGTTTCAGGGAGGTATCCCTTCATGAATCCGGCCGCGTACACGATGGGTTTGAAGCTCGACCCGGGCTGGCGCGGACGAACTGCGACGTTCACTTGACCGTCATGTTCTTCGTCAAAGAAGTCTTTTGATCCGACCATTGCGAGCACCTGACCGTCACGTGGGCCGATAGCGACGAGTGCAGCGTTTGTAAATTTGTACTGTTCTCCGCGTGACTCAACGCCTTTCACGACCGCTTTTTCAGCTTCCTGCTGCAATCGCCAATCGAGCGTCGTCACGACCTTAAGTCCGCCCGTCTCCACCAGCTTCTGTCCGTATGTGTCCACGAGCTGCGAACGGACCCACATCACGAAGTGCGGCGCCCTAATGTCGCCGATGCGTTTTGGAATAAGTTTCTTCAACGTTTCGACTTTCTTCGCCTCCTCCGCCGCGTCCTTCGCGACGTAGCCCTGCTCGGTCATGAGGTCGAGGATTAGTTTCTGCCTGCGAACGAGCGACACGCGGTTGTCGCCTCTCGACCCAAGGCCGTACGGATTGTAGAAATCGGGCGCCTGTGGGAGCGCGACAAGGAGCGCGGATTCATCAAGAGTCAAATCTTTCGACGACTTCCCAAAGTACCCGCGACTTGCCGCTTCGATGCCGTAGAGCGTTGAACCGTACGGGATCTCATTCAGGTACAGCTGGAGTATCTGATCCTTGGTGTACTTCCGCTCGATCTGGAGCGAGAGCAGGACCTCCTTCAGTTTGCGCGTGATCGTCCGTTCGTTCGTGAGGATGGCATTCTTCACGAATTGCTGGGTGAGCGTGGATGTGCCGCCGATGCGCCGACCCTGGAGCGTGTTCACGAGGAAGGCGCGCACAAGACCCCTCCAGTAGATGCCGTGGTGCTTATAGAAATCTTTGTCTTCCACGGCGATCGTCGCCCACTTGACGACATCCGGGACGTCCTCGATCTTCACGAGCGTCCGCTTCTCCGCGCCATGGATTTCATACAGGAGGGTCTCCCCGGTCCTGTCATAGATCTTGGTGGACTGGGCCACGTCTCTCGTGAGGAGCGTATTCGGATTTGGGAGGTCGCGGGAGAGCCAGGCGAGGGCCAGGGTGAGTACAAAAAAACCCACGAGCACGAGGGCTACCGAAGCAATGCCGAGACTGAAGAGTATCGATTTCCACGGGCTTTTCTTGAGTTTTTCCCTCTGGGCGACGTAGCTCGCGCGGAGGGTTTTCAGGTGTTTGATAGGCACAAGGGATTTTTTCGCTAATTTTAGACAACTGATGCCTTTTTTGCGCTCAAATAAGCCAAAAATCATGGTACAACCGTTGACAAAAATGGGCAAATGTGTTATTGTTTCTCCCTTGACTGTAAAGCTGACTAGGCAATTATCGGTCAAAAGACACTATGAATTATCACAACTTCAGCCTCACGAACGATGAGTGGAAGCGCGCGATCCTCACTGGGTTGCTCGTGTCTTTCGTGATCGTGTCCATGCCCACCCGTACGGTCACGGCCCAGGAGATCCTGCCCGATTCCCCGGAGGTCCAGACGGACCAGACGGCCGGCGTGTCCCAGTTTAGCTTTACGCTGCCAGAGGCCGGCACGAACGAGCGCGTCGCCCGTGAGATTTCTACCGGGTACAAAGTGGTCCGCGCGTACGCACGGGTCCCTTCGACGGCCTATACGTCCCGTCCGGAAGAGACGGACTCCACGCCGTTCATCACAGCGGACGGCACGCACGTGCGTGACGGGATCGTCGCTGCGAACTTCCTCAAATTCGGCACGAAGATCCGCATTCCCGAACTGTTCGGCGACAAGATCTTCGAAGTCCACGACCGCATGAACAAGCGGTACAACGTGAAGGTGGACGTGTGGATGGACAACCTCGCCAAGGCCCGCCAGCACGGAATCCGTCGCGTGACGATCGAGATCGTGGAGCCGGTCGAGAAGTCGTAACCACGAAAGGGAGCTCCGCACAGGACTCCCTTTTCGTTACAGCCTGCTCTTGTTACCATCCGCTCACTCCCCACGGCCTGGTAGCCAAGTGGTAAGGCGAGGGTCTGCAAAACCCTTACTCGCGGGTTCGATTCCCGCCCAGGCCTCCATGGAAGGACCCGCACATGCGGGTTTTTTCTTTTCGAGTTACCCTATCCCCCATGCAGATTTTCGCGCACCGGGGCGTGGCAGGGCGGAACGCGGACGAGAACTCGATCGAGGCGGTGCGCCGGGCCGTAACTCAAGGCGTTGATGGCATCGAAGTGGACGTGCGGCGGACGCGCGATGACGAAGCGGTACTCGTCCACGACCCGGACCTTCGTCGCATCGCCGGGGACGTGCGGCAGGTCCAGGACCTGACCGTGAAGGAACTCCAGGATGTCGTGCTCCGGCACGGGTCCAAGATCGCGACCTTGGACGAGCTCACGGCAAACGTCCCTCCGCCTATCGAGCTCGATCTCGAAGTGAAAGACAGGGAAGCGCTCGACCTCATGGTCCGGAAGCTTCGGACGAGCACGGGGCTGCGTGAGCGCGCCCTCTTGTCGTCTTTCTCGCAGGACGTCATCGAACAGGCGTCACACGACGTGCCGGACGTACGCCGTCTCTTCCTCATGCGCACGTGGCCCGTCAGGATCCGGTTTTTCATGGGATGGGTGAAGGAGCACGGGCTGTACGGGATCGGGTTGTCTTCACGGTTCTGGACCGAGCGACGCGTCCAGAAAGTCCATGACGCGGGTTTGCTGGTCGTTGCGTGGGAACAGGTCGGCATGCGGAGCTCGCGTCGCCGCGCGGAAAAACTGCGTGCATTGGGCGTCGACATCGTGATCGCGAATCAACCGCTTACGTACAGGTCTTCCGCGGAGTGATACCATCCAACCATGCCGACGAAACGTCCAAAATTATTGCTCTTAGACGCGAACGCCCTGCTCCACCGGGCGTGGCATGCGCTGCCTCCGCTCACGAGCCCGGACGGGAAGGTTGTGAATGCCGCCTATGGCGTCACGTCCGTGGTGTTGAAGATCTTGAAAGATGAGAAGCCGGACGCGTTTGTGGCGTGTTGGGACACGGTGGCACCCACGTTTCGTCACAAGGCATATAAAGCCTACAAGGCGCAGCGAGAGGAACAGCCGGATGAGCTCTACAACCAAGTCCCCGTGACGAAAGACGTCCTCGCGACGCTCGGTGTCCCGTCCGTGGAACTCGACGGGTGGGAAGCGGACGATCTGATCGGGACCTACGCGGTCCGCGGCGTGAAAGACGGGTACGACGTGCGGATCGTGACCGGCGACCGTGACGCGCTCCAGCTCATTTCTTCGCATGTAGACGTGCTGACATTTAAAAAAGGCGTGAGCGAGACCCGCCTCTTCACGGACAAGGAGGTCATGGACGACTACGGGATTACACCGAAACAGCTGGTGGACTGGAAAGCGCTTCGCGGCGACGCATCGGACAACATCCCGGGCGTCCAGGGCATCGGTGAGAAGACGGCGACGGAACTGCTTCAGAAGTTCAAGACGATTGAAGGCGTGTTCAAAGCGGCGCACGATTCAAAGTCTGATTTGTCCGACGGCGTGCGGAAGAAGCTCATTGCGGGTGAGAAAAGCGGACGACAGGCGCTCTCGCTCGTTGATATCAAGACGGACGTGCCCGTGAATACGAAGATTGCCGATCTCAAGTCCACGCTGGACCGCGAGGCTTTCATCCAGGCTGCGGCGAAGTATGGGTTCCGGTCGCTCATCGCGAGACTTCCTCAAACTGGGTCCGTAGTCCGTGGTCCGTCGGCCGAGGTCCCCATAGGGGCGGGTATTGCCCGCCCCGTCCGCAAAAAGAAGACGGTCGATGCTGAATCGACGTCCGTCGCATCCGAAAAAGGCGTAATGTCGTTTCTGTCGCACGTCCGCGAGGCGGACGAGGTCGCGGTCGTCGTGACGAGCGGCGTGCAGGGGTCGCTCTTCGGGTCGTCGTCCGTCCAGAGCATTACGTTCGGGATCGCGACCCGAACCGCGACCATCCCCTCTTCGTTGTTTACGGTGCCGTCCGTCAAACGCGAGCTCGCGGGCACCCTGTCGCAGGAGCGACCAGGCAAGCTCTGTCACGATGCGAAGCGCGCCATGAAAGACCTTGAAGCGGCCGGTTTGGTCTTATCCGGAGTGACGCACGACACGCTCATCGCCGCATACCTCCTCGCGGCCGGCGAGCGGAGTCTCGACCTTGAGACGCTCGCGTTCCAGAATCTCGGTCGCCAATTCCCGCAAGGCGAGTCGCGTCCTGCCGCGGAAGCCGTTACGATTTTGGAACTCGCGACGAAGCAACGCGTCGACATGAAAGCGATGGGCGCGGACCGCGTGTGGGAACGGTTTGAGCGACCGCTCATTCCAATTCTTCGCGACATGGAACGCACGGGCGTGTTGATCGATATTCCGTATCTGAAGAAATTGTCCAAAGAGATGCAGGACGAGAAGGCGAAGATCGAGAAGAAGATGGAGAAGCTCGTCGGCCACGCGTTCAACCCCGCGTCCCCGTCGCAGCTCGCGGTCATTCTCTTCGACGAACTGAAACTCCCGACCAAAGGGATTAAGAGCGGGAAGACCGGTTTTTCCACGGCCGCGTCCGAGCTCGAGAAGTTGCAGGGCGCGCATCCGCTCATTGATCTCATTTTTGAACATCGTGAGTTGGCCAAGCTCTTGTCCACGTACGTCGAGACGCTCCCGGAGCAAGCAGACACGGCAGGCCGCATCCATACCACGTTCAACCAGGCGATTGCCGCGACAGGGCGTCTCTCGTCGTCCGAACCGAACTTGCAGAACATCCCCATCCGAACCGAACTCGGCCGGAAAATCCGCCGTGCGTTCATTGCCGACCCCGGCTTGGAGCTCCTATCGTGCGATTACTCGCAGATCGAGCTCCGCGTGGTCGCGGCGCTCGCCAGGGATGAGAAGATGCTCGCCGCATTCCGATCCGGCCTGGACATTCACACCGCGACCGCTGCGGCGATCTGGAAGATCCCGCCGGATGAAGTGACGAAAGACCAGCGCCGCGCGGCCAAGGCGATCAACTTCGGTATCATCTATGGCCAGGGTCCCGTCGGCCTGTCTCAAACCGCCGGGATTCCGTTTGCTGACGCGAAAAAATTCATCGCCGCGTATTTTGACACATACAAAGGGATCAAGGCCTGGCTCGACGAGACGAAGGCGAAAGCGCATGCGTTGGGCTACGTCGAAACGCTCTTCGGCCGGCGCCGTCCGATTCCGGACATTAATAGCGGCATGCCGCAACTCCGCGCGGCCGCCGAACGTATGGCCACGAACATGCCGGTACAAGGGACAGCTGCCGACGTGATGAAGCTCGCCATGGTACGGCTCCATGCGGAGATGCCCGCGATCTCAAAGCACGCACGCATGCTCCTCCAGGTCCACGACGAAGTGCTGCTCGAAGTGCCCATGAAAGACGTATCACGAGTTGCCTCCGCGGTGCAGGACATCATGGAGAACGTGGAGAAAATTGGCGTTCCGATCTTGGTCGAAGCGAAGCATGGGAAGAATTGGGAGGAGATGAAGAAGGTGTAACCCGATTTTGTCATTCAAAATGAGCGCTCCTCCCACAAGGTCATCCCGAGCGTAGGGCCGTCCGACGGCCCGGAGCCGAGGGACAGTTTTCAGTCAGCACGATCTTCGTCCGAACGCGGCAGGAAAGGCGTCAGATCTATCCAATAGTCAACCGGTGGCCTTATCCGTTCGATGAGTGATGCGAGATAAATCCTAGACGTCTCATCGAGGAGGCTCATGCCAGTTGAAAACTGTCCTTCGGCTCCGGGCCGTCGGACGGCCCTACGCTCAGGATGACACATGGGCGGGGCACTCGTCTGGGATGACGTTAATGTTCGCAAGGTCATATCCATTCAGTCTCAAAAAGAGAAAATGTCGTCAATGTGGATAAAGTGGGTTGCGAGATAGACGGTCTAGGGTCAATATCCACCCATGCTCCTCGTCTGCTCCGGAGAAGATTCCTACCGAGCACTTGAAAAAGCCCGTGAACTCGAGGCGGCGTTCAAATTGAAATATGACCCGACCGGTTCCGTGATCGACCGTCTTGCGTCCGGGAAAGAGGGCGTAGACGCGCTTTTATCATGTCTCGCGACCTCGTCGCTATTCTCACCGAGACGGTTTATCCGCGTGGACGGGTTGCTCACATCATGCCCGTCTGCAAAGGCGAAAGCGCTCGTCTTATCGCTTGAAAGAGATGTCGACTCGACCATCGTCGTGACCGTTGAAGAGGGCGAACTGACACAGAAAGTGCTCAAAGGATACTTAAGTTTGTCCAAATTTCATCACTACGAATTCGTGCTCCTCCACCCTGTCGCCTTCCTAAAATGGGCAACGGAATTCGCATCGAAACAGGGCGTCACAGATCAACGAATGGTCCAAGCGATCGCAGATGCATCGCAAGGAAATACCTGGACGTTCGTGAATGAGCTCATGAAGTGTCGAGCTGGCGGAGAGCTTGCCTCGGCATCCGGAAAGGAGCCGTCTGTCTACGACGTGATCGATCGATTCCTCATGTCGAAACCGGACCGATGGAGCACGTTCAGACTCTTTGATGATGCAAATGCAGTTCTCGCGACGGTCGTGAACCAAGCGCGATCACTCGTCCTCGTTTCGAGCGGACACACG
>C687J35504_10002146_pt1 | contig 13532 bp, 17 predicted proteins | sample RifCSPhighO2_02_FD_35504 | JGI IMG/M metagenome (IMG submission 35504) | reverse complement strand
GGTTTAGGTTCTGGTGTTGGTTTAGGTTCTGGTGTTGGTTTAGGTTCTGGTGTTGGTTTAGGTTCTGGTGTTGGTTTAGGTTCTGGTGTTGGTTTAGGTTCAGAAGAAATTTTTTTAATGTCTACTCCAGACAGTGAACCAAATACAGTTTCCAGAAAAATTTCTTTATCAAAAGGTTTTAGATCTGAGTATTCTTGTCCAACGCCAACATAAAGCACAGGAGTGGATGTAATTTTTACAATGGATAATGCAGCTCCACCACGTGCATCTGCATCACTTTTTGTTAGAATGGAACCATTGAATTTAACATGTTCAAAGAATTCTCTTGCTTGGTTTACAGTGTCATTTCCAGCTAAAGAATCACCAACAAAAATTTTGAAATCAGGATTTACTACTTTAGTGATTTTAGCAATTTGTTCCATCAAATTTTTACTAGTTTGCATTCTGCCCGCAGTATCAATTAATACACAATCCATTTTGTGGGATTTTGCATAAAGAACTGCATCTCTAGCTACTGCCGCAGGATCAGAATTATAGTTTTGAGCAACTAATTTTAGATTCAAACGATTTGTGTGTTCACGTAATTGTTCTATAGCTCCTGCTCTAAATGTGTCAGCTGCGGCTACCACTACAGAGTATTTTGCCTGTTGTAGCATATGAGCTACTTTAGCAAGAGACGTTGTTTTTCCAGTTCCGTTAATTCCTACAAAGAGTATGAGAAAAGGTTGACCTGTTTTCTTTTTTTCATTAATTTTTTCAAAAAGATCAACTTTACCTGCAGCATCGAATAATGATGAAATACTAGAGATCAGACTATCCTTAACAAATTTTTCAATTTCATTTTTAGATACTTTGGAACCGATTAGATGATTTTTCAAGTCGGATTTTATAGAATCGATTACTTCGCTAGCCACATCAGATTCAAGAAGAGAAAGCTCCAATTCAGAAAGAATCTCTTCTATGTCTTTTTCATTTAGTTCTTTTTCACCAAGACTTTTCGCTGCATTTGAAAATGCATTACGAAGTTTATCAAACATTATTTCATCCCGAAGTATTTTGAGATGTTTCTTGCATAAGTTGATTCATTTGATCCTTACCTTGTTCCAATCTTGCTACCGCTTCTTGTTTTCTGGCAGAAGTATCTTGTAATGCGACCTCAATTTCCTTAATCCTTGCCTCAAGATAGTTTATGGTAGAATCATAGGTTTTTTCCACAGCAATTCCGGCACCTATATTCAAGACAATTTTATCATTAGGTGAAATTTTTGTTTGCACATAAGTTCCCATTCCAATAGGCACCAAAGTATCAGAATTTGGTTTCTGACGAAGTGATTTTATTGATTCGATTGCAGATACAGCTTCTCTTAGGACACTAAGAAGAGTTCCCTCTCGTTGTGACAAATCAGTAAAGTAGGTTTCAAGCATTTGCATTTGTTGCATCAATTGTTGGGCTTGTTCTTCACTCATTTACAACAAACCACCTTGAGATGGTTATAAATTCATTCATGGAATAATAACAAAAGAAAACAAAGAGGTAAAAAATAGAAGTAAATTCAAAACTTCACTATGATTTTGAGTATTTGTAAGATAAATTAAAAATCAAATTAATTAAGAAAAAATAGAGCAGATTAATAAAAAATAAAGATTAGAACTTTATTTTGCTTTGGAGAATCTGTTTTCTACTTCATCCCAATTAACTACATTCCACCAAGATGCGATATAATCAGGTCTTTTGTTTTGGTATTTCAGATAGTATGCATGTTCCCAAACATCACAGCCCAACAAGGGTACTAATCCTTCAGTTCTTGGACTAGTTTGGTTTGGCATAGACTTGTACTCAACCTTTCCTGAGGAAGGATTGTATACTAACCATCCCCAACCACTGCCTTGAATTACTGCAGAAGTGGATGAGAATTTCTCCTTGAAGTCAGAAAAGCTTCCAAAGGAATTATTGATTGCATCTGCAATTGATCCTCCAGGTTCTCCGCCTCCATTTGGTTTCATGTTGTTCCAAAATAGCGTATGATTATCATATCCACCACCATTGAAATTAATGGCACCTCTTTGTCCTTCTGGTACTTGACTGAGATTAGACAAAATGTCCAAGATATCTTTGTTCTGTATTTCTGTTGGACAGTTTTCTAGTGCTGCATTAAGTTTGTCTGTGTATGTTTGGTGATGTTTTGTATGATGAATCTCCATTGTTCTTGCGTCAATGTGAGGTTCCAATGCATCATAAGCATATGGTATTTTTGGAAGTGTGTATTTTCCCATGTAGATTGTTCAACATTTATTCCATTTATTGCTTTACTAGCCAATTGGTTTTTACTTGCTAAAAATATCGTGAAAATATGAAAATATGGATAGTTTTTGCATGTGTTGTAACTGTCTCAGCATCTTTGATTATTTTGCAGTTTGAATCAAATGATGTTATTCACATTTATCTGGATAGAAGTGTCCCATTTGTCGGAGTAAACATTCCAAGACTAGAAGGGATGGATGGTAATGGGATCAAAATTGCAGTAATTGATACAGGAGTAGATTTTAACCATCCAGATCTTTTTGGATGGGGACCAGATGGGAAGGTAATCAGGGGATACAATTTCATTCAGGAAGGTGAACCTCCACTTGACACAAATGGACATGGAACGCAAGTTACAGGAGTAATTGCTGCTGACGGACAATTAGTAGGAGTAGCACCCAAAGCAAAAATTTTAGCATACAAGGTTTCAGAGAATGGTGAAGCAGTATCATCAGACTTGATAGTAAAAGCAATAGACAGAGCAATTGCAGATGGTGCAGACATAATCAATATCAGCCTAGGAGTAAACAAGACAAATGCCAGTATTGAACATGCAGTTAACAGAGCACTTGAAAAAGAAATCTTTGTTGTGACTGCTGCTGGAAATGATGGGCCGATGCCTCAAACAATCGGCAGTCCAGGAAAAAATCATGGTTCGGTTACAGTAGGTGCGACATATAATAATTTGACATCAAGTTTGGTTGCAACATTAGAAGTTAATGAAAAACCATATACGGTAATTCCCATGGTAGGATCTTCCAAATTAAATGAGCCAATTGTTGGCAAAATAATTTTTGGGGCATATGGAAAAGAATCGGATCTCAAAAACATTGACGCTACAGACTCAATTCTTCTTGTAGAAAGGGGAAGTGATGTCAAAGGAGACCTTCTTTATTTTTCTACAAAGGAAAAAAATGCAGTGAATGCAGGAGCAAAAGCTTTGATAGTTTACAATAATGAGCCAGGAATTTTTCTGGGAGAATTAATACATGAATTTGTGGAATCTGATTACAAACCACAGATTCCAGTAGTGTCAATNGATAGAAAAGAAGGATTGGAAATCAAAGAATCACTTCAAGAAAAAAATAAAGCAAGTTTACATCTTTTTTATAACCCAGATTTTGTTGCACATTTTAGTTCAAGAGGACCAGTTTCACCATTTTACATAAAACCAGACATTGTAGCTCCAGGTGCATACATCAATACAACACAAATCAACGGGATGTATAATTTCACTAGTGGTACAAGTTTTGCAGCACCGCATGTGAGTGGAGCAGCAGCATTATTGCTTGAAAAGTATCCCAACATACATCATCATGAAATCAAGTCATTGTTATTGACTACAACTGAGCCCGTTTCTGATGCCTATGGTCAAGAATTTTCATTAAGGGATTCAGGTTCGGGCAGGCTAAATATTGCAAAGGCTTTTCAGGCAAAATTAATCATTACACCACCAAACTTTGTGATTAATCTATCTTCGGACAATCCAATCGCTCAAAAACAATTAGAATTAAAACTACTAAAAGGAACATTGGAAAATTTAGAAGTGAGATTTGAGGGGCCGGAATTCATACAATTTGCACATATTTTAGAGGGAAACAACTTATTAATTAAAATAAAAATTCTTGGACAAAATTATGGAGAATATGAGGGAAAAATAATCATAAATCACGATGAGATAAAATATGTAGTTCCTTTTTTAATACATTCCACTGAAGGTTCAATTTCGGTAAATCAAAAAGATGCGAAACTCAATTTTACAATTTTTCATCCAGAGCAATGGGGTTTTGCAAAAATTTCAGTGATAAACAGTAAAAATGGAAAAATAGAAACAATCACTGCAACTCCAGAAAGAGATGCGTCAATAAGAATTAATGAAAACGCAGAGTATTGGATCATTGCAAAAATCAAAGTCAATGGAAAAACTTTTGATGCATATAATACTATTGAAATAAATTCAATAAACGAAAACATTCAGAATGAATTTGAATTATTAAACATTCCAGAAAAACAAATAGCGATAGTTTCAGGAATTGTCATAATTGTTGGAATTATTGGAGTAATAGCGATAAGAAAAACAGCTATGAATCAAGTTTAGGACCCGCATTTAGTATTTCAGGTGCAACATTGTGAAATTTCTTAAAATTCTCAACAAACATTTGAGCTAATTTTTTTGCAGAAAGTTCGTATGAATTTTTATCTGACCAAGTATTTTTTGGATCGAGGATTTCAGATGGAACGTCTGGAACCTCTGTTGGAATATCCAGATTGAATAAATGATCATGCCGATACTTTACAATATCAAGAGTTCCAGTAAGAGCTGCAGTTACCATTGCTCGACTATACTTTATCTTGATTCTTGTACCGATGCCATATGGTCCACCAGACCACCCGGTATTAACAAGATAAACAACCGTGTTGTGTTTATTGATTTTTTCTCCAAGTAGCTTTGCATAGACAGATGCAGGTCTAGGCATAAATGGCGCTCCAAAACATTCAGAAAATACAGATTTTGGTTCTTTGATTCCTCGTTCAGTTCCAGCTAATTTACTAGTGTAACCAGACATGAAATGATACATTGCACCTTCTTTTGTCAGTCTAGATACAGGTGGCAAAACACCCAATGCATCTGCAGTTAGAAATACAATTACTTTTGGATGGCCACCTACGCTGGGAATTACTGCTCCTGGAATGTAATCCAGGGGATATGCGACGCGGGTATTTTCAGTTAATCGATTATCATCATAGTCAGGAATGTTATCATTAAGTACAACGTTTTCTAATACAGCCCCAGGTTTTATCGCATTCCAAATTTCAGGCTCTGCGTCTTGGCTAAGATTGATACATTTTGCATAACATCCTCCTTCAAAATTGAATGTTCCATTATCAGACCAACCGTGTTCATCGTCTCCAATTAGTCTTCTGTTAGGATCAGCTGAAAGAGTAGTTTTTCCAGTACCAGACAAACCAAAAAACAGAGCAGTGTCACCACTTTTTCCAATATTTGCAGAACAGTGCATTGGAAAGACATTACGTTCGGGTAAGAGAAAATTCATTACTCCAAACACAGATTTTTTCATCTCACCTGCATATTGAGTTCCTCCAATCAAAACAATTTTTCTAGTCAAATCAATCAATATGAAAACATTTGATGCAGTGCCATCAACTTTGGGTATTGCTTGAAAATCATTAATGCACATTACAGTGAATTCGGGTTCATGATTCTCCAATTCTTCTTTTGATGGTCTTATGAACAGTTGTCTTGCAAAAAGACTTTGCCAAACATGATCATTGATTACTCTAATAGATAATCTATTTTCTTTGTCTGCACCTGCAAATCCATCAAACACAAAAAGATCTTTTCCATCTACAAAATGTTTCATTTTTTCAAGAATACTTTCAAATTTGTCACTTTGGAATTGATGGTTAATTTTTCCCCAGTCAATTGTATTACGGGTTTTATCATCGATTACAATAAATCGGTCATCAGGAGATCTTCCAGTATATTTTCCAGTATTCACAGAAAGAGAACCAGTAGAGTTTATCACTCCTTCATTTCGAGCAACTGCAGTTTTGACTAGGTCATCTACAGTCAAATTATGATATATTTTTGAGGGGTTTATTCCAAAATTTTGTATTTGAGATAAAAATTTGTCAGTTTTAACAGGACCCGCTACTTCGGTCAGAGGAAGTAACCCCCATCAACAATGATCATAATAATCCCAGGCTTAATCATGAGATATTTCGATCGGCCTTAATTTTCCTTATTATCTCTTTCCTATCAGATAATTTTTTTCATCTAGGAACGTATTTATTTAAAATTTCAAGAGTCAATCTGATGCCGATCAATAAAGAGAAGCTAGCTAAAAGACAAGAGGCTAAAGAACACAATCCGGACTTTATCAGACCAGAAAGCTGGCGTTATGTTAGACTCCAGACAAATTGGAGAAAACCAAAAGGAATTGATCATCATCAAAGAAAACAAAAAAGTAGAGGCCGTCCAGGACTTGTCAAAGTAGGTTATGGAGGACCAAAAGAGGCAAAAGGATTACATCCTTCAGGATATACAGATAATCTAGTTTATACAATAAGTGACTTGGAAAAACTAAATCCAAAAACAGACGGTGTGAGATTTGGACACAGTGTTGGTACTAGAAAAAGAAAAGAAATCATTGTAAAAGCAATGGAAAGTAAATTCAAAGTTTTTAATGCGAGAGTGAGTGCAAGTGGTAGTAAATCTTAAAGCTAAAAAAAGACTGGTAGCACGAGTTACCGGCGTTGGAATTCACAGAGTAAAATTTGATTCAGATCACCTAGATGATGTAGCAGATGCAATCACCAGAGAAAATATTCGTAGTTTAATCACAGCAAAAAAAATCAAAATAAAATCAATTGTTGGAACTTCGAGGGGAAGGGCACATACTAAAAAAGCTCAAAGAAACAAAAGAGGAACAACCCAAGGATCAAAACAAGGTACAAAAGGTGCAAGAGTTGGAAAGAAAGAGGTTTACGTTGCCAAAGTCCGTGCGTTAAGAAGATTGTTAAAAATTGCTAAAGACAGAAAAGAACTAACAAATCCAGAATTTTGGTTGCTTTACAAAAAAGTAGGTGGAAACACTGTAAGAAACAAAGCCCACCTGAGATTACTAATGGAAGAAATTATTTCCAAGAGAAAAAGTTAGAATCGATAAATCTTATTTTCTAAATCCAAAATTTTACCATTCTTGATTATAATTCCTTCTCTGGTCAACATATCAGATTTAATCTCTTCACCATATGCATATCCGCCGATTTTACCATCGGATTTTACAACTCTATGGCACGGAATTATTACGGGGTATGGATTCTTGTTCATAATTTTACCAACTGCTCTTTGTCCATTTTTCAAACCAACAGCTTTTGCCAATTCACCATATGTGGTTATTTTTCCTTTAGGTACTTCAAGTAATTTTTTGTAAATTTTTTTATCAAGATTCAAAGTTTGATTACCTCAAGATCGGTATTACTTAGAAAATCTATTAACTTTTGTTTATTTGAACCAAGTCCTCCCCAATCCAAAAGAGCAGTTTTTGCCATTTTATTTTGCTTTAGAATATGTAAAAATAAATCCTCATCAATATTGTCAAGTGCGTGTTTTGGCACAACAGTTCCAAGTGCAAATGTTCCTTCCAGCAATTCCCTGGTAAATTTTTCAGGATAATGTGTACCTCCAAAACAAATCGCTACTGGTGATGGGCAAATATTTTTAGTCATTACGCTATGTACTAAAACAGCAACAGAATTACACAAAGAAACATCAGTCCATTGTTTTTCTGTTGTGCCAATTTCAATGAAGATTGTAGGTTTAGTCAATGCAGTAGGTCCATGATGCGTAGCTTCAATGGTAATTTGAAAATCTGAGAACTGTGATTTATTTTTCCAGAGTGTCTGAAGATATTCTTTTTGGATGTATGGATGTGGAATTGCTACCTGTCTGTCATTTCCTCCAAATTTGGCTTCTGAAAAATTACCAGTACTATGACAGGTAAGAGCTAAAGCACCAGACTCGGCTGCATGTTTTGATAGAAAAATAAATCCATCATAATCATATTTTTCTTCTAACCAGTCAGCTGAAATTGCAGGAGTCGGGATTAGTATCAAGTCATAGTATTTGCCACGATAAATCTCACCATCTTGCGTCATTTCTTGAGAAAGAAATTTTGCCATATTGTATCCCGCAGGGTCATCACGGTATGCTACAAGTAGTTCCATGAGATAAGAGATATAAGGACACCTTATTAATTTCCAGCAATGAACCCTAAGCAGACTTTGAANAATATGGCTAANACTTTGAAAATGGCTAAAAANCCAGATCGTGAAGAATATCAACAGCATCTCAGATTAGTATTAATAGGAATTGCAGGAGTTGGTGCTATTGGCTTTACAATTCAGTTTGTCTTTTCCGTGATTACGTTTGGTAGATAAAATTGTCCGAGGAAATTAAATCTCATCTTTTTGCAATAAGAACCACTGGAGGTCAAGAGAAAGTAGTCATGAGACTATTAGAAGCAAAAGCAAATGCCAATAAAATCAACATTCAGTCAGTGTTACTAGTAGATAATCTCAAAGGCTATGTTGTAATCGAAGCAATAAATCCCAGTGATGCATACATGGCAGTAGAAGGAGTCAGACATATTCGGGGTCAACTCAGAGGAGAGTTAGAATTTAAAGACATTGAAGGATATTTGATAAAGAAATCCACAGTTTCACAATTAGCAGTAGATAACATAGTTGAAATCACAGGCGGTCCATTCAAAGGAATGAAAGCTACAATCACCAGAATAGATGTAGACAAAGAAGAAGCAACAGTCGTTCTATTAGATGCATCTTATCAACTACCAGTAACTGTCGACGCCAACTATCTAAAACTGTCAAGTGAGTCTTAGGAAGGATTAAATTTTTCATATTAAGCTGATAAATATGGTAGAACCACAAAAAGTATCATCACTTGTAACCGGCGGAGCTGCTTCAGCAGGTCCACCACTAGGTCCAGCTTTGGGTCCATTGGGGGTCAACATTATGGAGATAATCAAAGCCATTAATGAAAAGACAAAAGACTTTGAAGGAATGAAAGTTCCAGTAACAGTTTCTGTTTATCCAGATACAAAAAAATGGGAGATAGAGATAGGAATTCCTTCTGCAGCAGCATTATTACTAAAAGAGGCAGGAATTCAAAAAGGAACAGGAACTGCAGGAACAGCGTGGGTAGGAGATATAACAATAGACTCGGTTATCAAAGTTGCAAATACAAAACTAGAGAAATCCTATGCATCTTCATTAAAATCTGTTGCAAAAACAGTAATTGGAACATGTTTGTCACTTGGAATCAAGGTTGAGGGAAAGACACCAAAAGAGATCACTGCCGAAATTAACGAAGGCAAGTGGGATGCAAAACTAAAATAAATCACAGAATAGAATAAACTGGATCTTTATCGGTTTTTTGTAACTCGACAAAGGTTTCTGTGTTTATAATACCATCAATTTTTCCTATTTTCTCTATAACTATGGAATGCAATGCCTCTAAATTTTTTGCATGAACCTTGACAATAATATCAAACCTACCAGTTACTTCAGAAATAGATATAACTTCAGGAGTATCCATTAATTTTTTATGAATATTATCTTTAAGTTTTGGATCCCTGTTAATCCCAACAGATGCCTTAACACCTATTCCCAAAAGAGAGTCATCTATAACTACTGTAAATTTTTTGATTAATTTTTTTTTCATTAATCGTTTTATTCTGCTATAAAGAACAGATGCGTTAATTCCAAGTTTTTTTGAAAGTGCAGGTACAGAGATAGAGCCATCTTTAGTTAGTTCAAAAAGCAGTTTCATGTCAAGTTCATCAAATCTCTGCAATGTGCTCAAAAATTGGCTTGGTGATTTAATAAATGTAAGTTTAGAGTGAATTTTACTTTGTAATTACAAACATTGCCTTAAAAAAGTGTAAATTTTTAAAATAATATAAGAATCACAGTCTGGGGTCTCTAAACGATTTTAAGTAGGCTTTCTCGAAAATCTTCATAATGATTACAGAGGCTAAGCTGGCAGAAATGATTAAGGAAGCCAAGACGGGAAGTAAACAAAGAAAATTCAAACAATCAGTAGAAATGATAATTGTCTTCAAAGATATTGATGTGAAAAAGGGCTTTGCGCTCAATGAGGTAGTCCAACTTCCAAAAACCAGTTCGCCTGCTACAGTATGCATTATGGCTACTGGAGATATGGGTCAAAAAGCAAAGGAAGCAAAAGCAGATGCGGTTGTAGGATCAGACGAATTAGATAAATTTGCAGCTAACAAAAGAGCGTCTAGAAAATTCATTAACAAATACGATTTCTTTTTAGCAGATACTCAAATCATGCCAGCAGTGGGTAAAGTGTTAGGTCAACTTTTAGGCCCAAGAGGAAAAATGCCAACGCCAGTTCCATTTAATGCTTCAATTGAATCATTTTTACAAAGATTTAGATCATCAATCAAAGTCAGAGCAAGAGCATCATTAGCCATGTCATGCAAAATAGGGGATGAGTCAATGGAAAATACAGACTTGGCAATTAACGCACATGCAGTATTAAGTGCAGTAGAAAAAAAATTACCAAACGGAGAAAAGAATCTCAAAAGAATAATCATAAAAACCACAATGGGTAAACCAATTAAACAAATAGAAGAGGTCAGAAAGAAAAATGCATGAAAATAGAACAGCATATCCTAAAAGAAAAGCCCAGATGTACCAGCAATTACTAGAAATTCCAAAGAAATACAAAGTTGTAGCCCTCGTTAAGATAAACAAAGTTAGGGCATCACAAATTCTTCCACTACGAAAAGCACTCAAAGGCGAAGTGGAATTTGTATGTGTAAAAGACAGAGTCGCACAAAAAGCATTAGAAAAATTAGACATTCCAGGAATTAAAGGAATTTCGGAAGAACTTACAGGCCAATGTCTTTTCATATTTACCAACATGTCACCATTTAAGCTAAATGTATTACTAGCAAAAAATAAAATCATGATGGCAGCAAGAGGCGGAGATATTGCAAGTGTAGACATTGTAGTACCAGCAAAAAACACAGGAATTGCCCCAGGACCAATGCTTACAGAATTCAAAGAAGCTGGAATCCCAACAAAGATTGATCAAGGCACGATTTGGATTCAAAAAGACACTACCCCAGTAAAGAAAGGAGAAGCAATCAATGAAAAATTAGCAGCGCTCCTTGGCAAGCTAGATATCAAACCAGTAGAGGCAGGAATTTCACTTTATACTGCATTAGAAGAGGGCTTAAAGTATGCGGCAGAAGAGATGATAGTAGATGTTGCAAAAATAAGAAATGCGTTTACTCAATTCCATCAGGAAGCAATTTCATTATCTATTGAAGCTGCATATGTTACTGCAGAAAACATTAACCAAATCCTCAGTAAAGCAGCTCAATCTGCACGTTCAGTATCTGTAGAATCAGGATTCATGACAGATGAAACTAAGGAACAAATACTACAGAAAGCTCATNGTCAAGCCAACGCTCTTTCAACTAAAGCAAAAGATTACACTGCATCTTAATCCAAACTCCCTTTAGCTTTAGGAAGATTCCAATTGAATTTCATCGCAATTAATCTTAGTGTGGTGGTTAGAATTATTCCCAAAATTGTTGCAGAATATAGTTCACCTCCAAAATATAATATCAAATAAAACATGACAATTCCAATAAAACTTGCAGAAACATAAAATTCCTTGACAAAAACTATTGGAACTTGAGCAACAAAAACATCTCGTAGTATTCCACCACCTACTGCAGTAAGCATTCCTGCCAACATTATTGCTAGAAAATTCAATCCAGCCAAATTATAAGCAAAAGTAGCTCCAATTATTGCAAAAACTCCTAATCCAATAGCATCAAATTTCAAAAACAAATTCCAATGTTTCTTGAGATGTGAATACAAGAAGAAAATAGAGACTCCTGAAAGCACTGTAATTATCACATATGCAGGATCAGACAGAGAGTTTGGAAATTGTCCCATTACAACATCCCTAATTGTGCCACCAGCAACGCCTGTAACTGTTGCAAGCAGTAAAATTCCAACAATATCCATTTTATGCTCAATTGCCTTAAACGCACCAGTTACTGCAAAAGCCATAGTACCAAACAAATCTAGAATGTAAATGAATACTGGAGCAGAAATTGAAAAATCAACCAATTAAAATAAAAAATGAATAATTGTTAATTAACATTGATATAAATAAAAATCAAAATTAAATTGAAAAAAGAAAAGTTGTCTAGCCAAATAGAGAAGACAGACCTTCCATTGCGGCTTCTTCGCTTTTACTTGTATCAACTGGTGCTTCTTTCTTTGCTTCACCTGCTGCGGCGGCCGGAGCGGCTACTGCTACTGCTACAGGTGCGGCTTTGATTGCTTCTTCGATGTTAACATCAGCTAAAGCTGCGACTAGTGCTTTTACTTGAGCGTCATTCACTGCAACGCCAGATGCTTTAACAACTGAGCTGATGTTGGCTTCATTAACTTCTTTTTGTAGCTTGTGAAGAAGTAAAGCAGCATAAACATATTCCATTGTATCGAGATTTTCTTAGGGCATAATATAAAACTATGGTGAAACCGGGAACTGTAAAAACAGAAATTCTAGTTTAATATTTTCAGACTTCTGCAAACAGAGTACAATGCTCTTTTTAGATTCTTGTCCACCAGTGTATCCATTCGGTGTTTTAAAACACGTTTTGCTTCATCTCTTTCAGAATCCGGTGGTAATGATAATACATTGTTAATTAATTCTGGAAGAGATTCACGAATCCAACCGTCCAACATTGCATAAACTTTTGGCGGAATTAAATCGCATTTGTCCTTATCCAAATCTAAAACTCCAGCATAGTTTTCATGTTCAACTCNGTAAACCAGAGCTAACACTACATTATCAGGNGTNGGATGTTCAAGAATTTCAGTAGATCTAACACCTGTTTTACCTTGAGAAATTTTATTTTTGAGGCCAACAGGATTGACAATTACACCGTTAATGCCAACTTTTCTTCCATCGACTCCAGTCACTACACCAAAAATAAAATCATAATAGTCACCATTTTTTTTAGTAGAGAAAACATGAACTCCTTCCCTTAATGCAGGTTTTTTTCCAAACATGATTAGAATGCATTATGCAGTGTATTTATGGGTATCAAACCAGCATAACTANCTCTAGATACATCCATTACAAAATCGCTAAAACAAAACTGGNAATAAAAAATTTTTACATGATCTCTTTTTGAAATTCCACAGTCTGAAACTGTTTTTGGTTCATTTTGATAGATTTACATCTGTAATTCATTTTTGGGTTGATCTTTGACACATCAAAATTTAGGAAGCAGAGTCAACAAGCATATTCTTATAAAAAGAGATTTTGCGCTTTACTTTCTAATATGTGCTGTTGCGAATTGACAAATAGAAATATAGTTTTTGTTATAACTAAAGGTTTAGCAATCTAAATAATTCAAATAAAATACACCGTTCAATCCCTATTTTTATGCAGGTNTTTTATTTCGGTAACTCAGTATCACTNCAATAATTGGTATCACAGTAAGAAGAAAAAGATACTCGTATCCAAGAATCATCCCCGTTGATTTATTTGCAGATGTGATTTTTTGACTCATGTCGATGTTTTTTATATTGGTTAGTTGGAATATTACATCATCTTCAATTT